>Ga0102946_1000081_pt1 | contig 31768 bp, 28 predicted proteins | sample SalPon2A_A_D1_MG_FD_78209 | JGI IMG/M metagenome (GOLD analysis project Ga0102946, IMG submission 78209) | Soil microbial communities from South San Francisco under conditions of wetland restoration - Salt Pond MetaG R2A_A_D1_MG | ecosystem: Environmental > Terrestrial > Soil > Wetlands | place... | reverse complement strand
GCCACGCTCGTGCCCGACCACGACGGTGCGGACGTGACGCCGGAGTGGGTCGCAGCGACCTGGGCCCGGTCGCAGGTGCTTCGCTACGGGGAGAACCCGCACCAGGCGGCTGCGGTCTATCTGACCTCTCCGGGAGGCCCGTTCGGGCAAGGGGGGCTCGCGACAGCCGAGCAGCTGCACGGGAAGGCGATGTCGTACAACAACTTCGTCGACGCCGACGCGGCACTGCGAGCCGCACACGACCATGGCACCGAGCCGACGGTGGCCATCGTCAAGCACAACAACCCGTGTGGCATCGCGGTGGGGGCGGACGTCGCCCAGGCGCACGCCAAGGCGCACGCGTGCGATCCCGTCTCGGCCTACGGGGGAGTAGTGGCGAGCAACCAGCCGGTCACCACCGCGATGGCCCGCGGGCTCGCCGACATCTTCACCGAGGTAGTCGCGGCGCCCGGTTTCGAGCCCGAGGCGCTGGAGCTGCTGTCGAGGAAGAAGAACGTGCGGCTGCTGCGAGTGGATGCCCCGATCACGTCGGCACCGGAAGGCCGCCTCATCTCGGGTGGGCTGCTCCTGCAGCAGCCGGACGATCTCGCCGCAGCGACGGACAGCGGCGGGGACGACCCGACGCGGTGGCGGCGGGTCGCCGGCCCCGAGGCCGGCGAGAGCACGCTGGCCGACCTGGCCTTCACCTGGCGCGCCTGCCGGGCGGTGAAGTCGAACGCGATCCTCCTCGGCTTCCAGGGCGCCAGCGTCGGCATCGGTATGGGGCAGGTCAACCGGGTCGACAGCGCGCACCTGGCCGTACGCCGGGCGGGCTCCCGAGCCGCGGGCAGCGTCGCCGCCTCTGACGCCTTCTTCCCCTTCGCCGACGGGCTTCACGTCCTCCTCGACGCGGGCGTGGCCGCCGTCGTCTCGCCCGGAGGCTCGGTCCGCGACGAGGAGGTTGTCGCCGCGGCCGACGCGGCCGGGGTGAGCCTGTACTTCACCGGCACCCGCCACTTTGCGCACTGAGCGGCCGGTGGCTCCACTCCTGCTGTTGGCCGGCGCCGTCGCCGTGCTCAGCGGCAGCATGGTGGCGTTGCAGGCCCGGGCCAACGGCCGGCTCGCCGAGCAGGTCGGCGCGTTCCCCGCGGCCGGTTTCAGCTTCTTCAGTGGGCTCGCAGCCTTGAGTCTGCTCCTGGTCAGTGGGCGCTTCCGGGCACGGCTGGCCCGTGTGCCTGCTGCTGTGCGCTCCGGGGGGCTGCGGTGGTTCCACGTGCTCGGTGGCGTTGCCGGCGGTCTGCTGGTGTCCACGCAGACGTATGCCGTGCCGATGGTCGGAGTGGCTGCCTTCCTGGTGGCCGTCGTGGGTGGCCAGGTGGTCAGCTCGCTGGTGGTCGACCGCCAGGGCTGGGGCCCTGCGCCTGCGCAGGCCCTGAGCCGTGCCCGCGTCCTCGCCGCCGGAATCGCCGTGGTGGGGGTCGCCCTCACCGCGACCGCCGGAGAGGCCGCCGGTGGGACAGCGCCCGGGGCCGGTCTGGAGGGGGCCGTGCTGCCCGTTGCCGTGGCCTTCACCGTCGGCCTGCTCGCCTCGCTGCAGTTCGCCTTCAACGGCCGGGTCACGCGGGCCGCCGGAGTGCCGACCGTGACGGCACTGATCAACTTCGCGGTCGGTGGGGCGACCGTGGCGTTGATCGGCTCGGTACTCGCCGCCACCGGCTGGCTCGCGCGACCCTCCGGCCTGGATGTGCCGTGGTGGGCATGGGCCGGCGGGCTCTGCGGGGTTGTCTTCATCACCGGAGCCGCGTGGGCCGTGCAGCACACCGGGGTGCTCGTCTTCGGGCTGCTTGCGGTCACCAGCCAGGTCGGCGTGGGTGCCGCGCTCGATCTGACCAACCCGGCGATGAGCGACCGCGTCGACACCCAGCTGGTGGCCGGAATGGCGCTGGCCGTGTCCGGGTCGGCCCTGGCCGGCCTCGCCGCTGCCCGCAGCGCGCGTCGCCGATCGGTGAGCCGGGCCGCGGCTGGCTAGAGTTGCGGCCATGAGCGCCACCATTCTCGACGGCAGGGCCGTGCTGGCTGACATCAAGGCAGAGCTGGCGGTTCGCGTCGAACACCTGGTCGACGCCGGCCACCGACCCGGACTGGGCACGATCCTGGTCGGGGAGGACCCCGGCAGCAGCTGGTACGTCGGGGCCAAGCACCGCGACTGCGCCGAGATCGGTATCGCCTCCATCCGGCACGACCTGCCCGCTGGCACTCCGGCCGCAGAGGTCGAGCGCTTGGTCGACGAGCTGAACGCAGACCCCGCGTGCACAGCGTTCCTGATCCAACAGCCCACCGGGCTCGACGAGTTCGCGCTGCTCTCCCGGGTCGACCCGGTCAAGGACGTCGATGGTCTGCATCCGGTCAACCTGGGCTCCCTGGTGCTCGGGGAGCCGGCCCCGCTGCCGTGCACCCCTGTCGGCGTGGTCGAGCTCCTGCGCCGGTACGAGGTGCCCATCGACGGCGCCGAGGTGGTGGTCATCGGCCGGGGCCTGACCGTCGGGCGGCCCCTGGGCCTCATCCTGACCCGACGCAGCGAGAACGCCACGGTGACGTTGTGCCACACCGGCACCCGCGACCTGGCCGCGCACCTGGGGCGGGCCGACATCGTGGTGGCCGCAGCCGGCGTGCCGGATCTGGTGCGCGCCGAGATGGTCAAGCCAGGTGCTGCGGTGCTGGACGTCGGGGTGGCACGCCGGGACGGCAAGATCGCCGGGGACGTGGCGGCCGAGGTGGCGGAGGTGGCGGGGTGGGTCTCGCCCAACCCCGGCGGAGTGGGACCGATGACCCGGGCCATGTTGCTGAGCAACGTCGTGGCCGCTGCGGAACAAGGGGCGAGCGCAGCCGGTGACCGATGAGCACCGGCGGTGGCGGGTGTCCCAGCCTCTGGGAGCGTGGTGGTTGCTCCCTGCGGGGCTGACCCTGTCGCTGGCCATCCTGCTGCTGGTGGGGCTGCGGCCCTTCGGGTATGCGATGGCGGCCACCGTGGCGGTGGCCGCGGTAGTGCGGCTGGTCTCACCAGGAGGCCGTTCGGGAGGGCTCATCGTGCGTTCGCGCAGCTGGGACGTGGCCCTGCTGGTGGCGTTCGCGGTCGCCACGACGGCGTTGGTCGCCACCCTCGTGATCCGCTGAGCCGCGAGCGGGTGCCCCCGGCGGCGAGACCGCGGTGCGGTCAGTCGATCAGGCCCAGGGAGCGCACGGCGTCGCGCTCCTCGGTCAGCTCCTCGACGCTGGCCTCGATGCGCTGCCTCGAGAAGTCCGGGACCTCGAGCCCCGGGACGATCTCCCACTGCCCCTGTGAGGTGCGCACCGGGAAGGAGCACATGAGGCCTTCGGGAATGTCGTACGAGCCGTCGGAGGGCACCACCATCGAGGTCCAGTCGTCGGCCGGCGTGCCGGTCATCCAGTCACGGGTGTGGTCGATGGTGGCCGCGGCCGCCGACGCCGCCGACGAGGAGCCGCGGGTCTCGATGATCGCGGCCCCGCGCTTGGCCACGGTCGGGATGAAGGTCTCGGCAAGCCACTCCTGGTCACCCACCGCCTCGGCCGCGTTCTCCTCGCCGACGCGCGCGTTGAACAGGTCGGGGTACTGGGTGGCCGAATGGTTGCCCCAGATAGTCATCCGGCTGATGTCGGTGACCGGCCGGCCGGTGCGCTGCGAGAGCTGCGCGACGGCGCGGTTGTGGTCGAGCCGGGTCAGCGCGGTGAAGCGCTCACGGGGGATGTCCGGCGCGTTGCTCAGGGCGATCAGGGCGTTGGTGTTGGCCGGGTTGCCGGTGACCGCCACGCGCACGTCGTCCGCGGCGTGGTCGTTCAACGCCTTGCCCTGGCCGGTGAAGATCCCCCCGTTGGCCTCGAGCAGGTCGGCTCGCTCCATCCCCTTGGCCCGAGGGCGGGCTCCCACCAGCAGGGCGAAGCTGACGCCGTCGAAGACCACGGTCGGGTCGTCGCCGATCTGCACCCCGGACAGCAGCGGGAACGCGCAGTCGTCGAGCTCCATCACCACGCCTTCCAGGGCCTTCAGCGCGTCGCTGATCTCCAGCAGCCGGAGCTCGACCGGCGTGTCGGGCCCGAACATCTCCCCGGACGCGATGCGGAACAGCAGGTTGTAGCAGATCTGGCCGGCGCCGCCGGTGACGGCGACCTTGACGGGGGTGCGGTCCACGAGGATCCCTTTCGGGCGGGTCTTGTTGCGGTCTGTTCGCACCGTAGCAGCGTCGAGGCGGGCGATCGGCCGGTGAGCCAGCCCGTTCCGGGCGGCCAGGCGCTAGCCTGATCGGGATCCGACGACGCCGCCCCGCCCGCCGCATACCAGGAGCTGTTGCACCCCATGCCGACGATCACCTATACCGTCACCGACGAGGCGCCCATGCTGGCGACGCACTCCCTGAAGCCCATCGTCGAGGCGTTCGCGGCCACCGCCGGAATCGACGTCGAGACCAGGGACATCTCGTTGGCCGCCCGCACGCTCGCGGCCTTCGCCGACGTCCTGCCGGAAGGTCAGCGCGTGCCGGACGCCCTGGCCGAGCTGGGCGAGATGACCAGCTCGCCCAGGGCGAACATCGTCAAGCTGCCGAACATCAGCGCCTCCCTGCCCCAGCTGAAGGCGGCGGTCGCCGAGCTGCAGTCCCAGGGCTACGACCTGCCGGACTACCCCGAGTCCCCCAGCGGGCAACAGGAGCAGGACGCCCGTGCGCGCTACGACTCGGTCAAGGGCAGTGCGGTCAACCCGGTGCTGCGCCAGGGGAACTCGGATCGCCGAGCGCCGGCGTCGGTGAAGAACTTCGCGCGTTCCCACCCCCACTCCATGGGGCCGTGGTCGGCGGACTCGAAGAGCAACGTGGCCACCATGGAGGACGGCGACTTCCGGCATACCGAGAAGTCGGTCGTGATGGAGGCCGCGGACACCCTGCGTATCGTGCACGTCGGCGAAGGGGGCGCTGAGAGCGTGCTCAAGGACGGTATCGAGGTCCAGGCCGGCGAGATCGTCGACGCTGCGGTGATGCGGGTCCGCGCCCTGCGCCCCTTTCTGTCCCAGCAGGTCGACCGGGCCACCGAGGAGGGCCTGCTGTTCTCGGTGCACCTCAAGGCGACGATGATGAAGGTCTCCGACCCGATCATCTTCGGGCACACGGTCAGCGCGGTGCTGCCGGAGGTCTTCGACCGCTACGGGGACGAGATGGCCTCGGCCGGGCTGAGCCCGAACCACGGGCTGGGTGGTGTCCTCAGCGGCCTGGACGACCTCGAGGAGGAGACGGCCGCACGAGTCCGGGCGGCCATCGACGAGGGGCTGGAGCAGGGCCCGGACCTGGCCATGGTCGACTCCGACCGCGGCGTGAGTGGACTGCACGTTCCCAGCGACATCATCATCGACGCCTCGATGCCGGCCATGATCCGTAGCTCCGGGCAGATGTACGCCCCCGATGGCGCCATGGCGGATGCCCTGGCGGTGATCCCGGACAGCAGCTACGCCGGCGTGTACCAGGCCGTCCTCGACGACTGCCGGGCGCACGGGGCGTTCGACCCGGCCACCATGGGCTCGGTGCCCAACGTGGGCCTCATGGCCCAGAAGGCCGAGGAGTACGGCAGCCACGACAAGACCTTCGAGGTCGAGCAGGCCGGCGTGGTGCGTGTGCTCAGCTCCGCCGACGACGTGCTGCTGGAGCACGAGGTCGGTGAGGGCGACATCTGGCGTGCCTGCCAGACCAAGGACGTGCCGGTGCGCGAATGGGTGGCGCTGGCGGTGGCGCGGGCGCGGGCCACCGGTGCGCCGGCCGTCTTCTGGCTGGACGAGGACCGCGAGCACGACGCGCACCTGGTCAGCAAGGTGCGCGAGTACCTCGAGCACGAGGACACCGAGGGCCTGCAGCTGGAGGTCATGGCACCGGTGGAGGCCACCGGGTACACCCTGGGGCGGGTGCGCTCGGGCGAGGACACCATCTCGGTCACCGGGAACGTCCTGCGTGACTACCTGACGGACCTGTTCCCCATTCTCGAGCTCGGCACGAGCGCCAAGATGCTGTCGGTGGTGCCGCTGATCTCCGGCGGCGGGCTGTTCGAGACCGGCGCCGGCGGGTCCGCACCCAAGCACATGCAGCAGCTGCTGTCGGACAACCACCTGCGATGGGACTCCTTGGGAGAGTTCCTTGCCCTCGCGGTCAGCCTCGAGCACCTGGCCCAGGCCACCGACAGCCCGGCCGCCGCCGTGCTGGCCGCAGCCCTGGACCGGGCCACCGAGCGCCTGCTGTCGGAGGGCAGGTCCCCGAGCCGCACCATCGGTGAGATCGACAACCGCGGAAGCCACGTCTACCTCGCTCTGTACTGGGCACACGAGCTCGCTGAGCAGTCCGAGGATGCTGACCTCGCGCAGGCGTTCTCGGGCACGGCTCGCGACCTCGCCGGGCACGAGGAGCAGATCGTGGCCGAGCTGCGCGAGGCGCAGGGCCGCACGGTCGAGATCGGTGGCTACTACCACCCCGACAAGGAGGCGACGACCTCGGTGATGCGCCCCTCCGCGACCTTCAACCGCATCCTCGGCGAACTGCACGAACCCGACGGCGTCTAGTCCGGCGCCCATCGCCGCCCGCCGGTCGGTATACCGGTCACGGCAAGGAGTGTCTCAGTCGACGACCACGGTGTTCTCCACCTGGTTCGAGCCCAGGTTGACCACGAGCAACCGGGCTGGGGTCTCGCCCGAGCTCGTGCCGTTGTGGACCACCCCGACCGCCTCCATGATGGTCTCGCCCTCGGTGTAGGTCCGCGTGCCGTCGCCGCCGTAGTCGACGCTCACCTCACCCTCCAGGACCCAAGCCAGCATCGGCGCTTCGTGCGTGTGCGGTCCCGTCCGTTCACCGGGCTCGAGGGTGAGCAGGCTCGCGCTCACCTCCGGCCGGCCTCGAGGGTAGGTCAGCGGCTGGTCCAGGACGGTCTCGGACTCCGCGTCCAGGAGTACCTCCAGCGGCTCCTCGGTGACCGGCACCACCACCTCGTCCTCGTCGCCCTCCTGCCCCTGCGCCCCGCATCCCGCCAGCACCACCGCGACCATGACGGTGGCGAGCGTGGTCACCCCTGCTGGTTCTCTCATCCGTTCACTGTGACATCCGGCGCGAGCAACCGCACGCAGCCTGGGAGCCGGATGACCGGCGTGGGAGACGCCGGGGTGCCACGCGGTAGGGTCACCGGCTGTGAGGAACCCCTGGTCCGTCGGTGTGGTGTCCGTCGGTGTGGTGCTGGTGATCCCGGACCCGGTCGGCCCCGAGGTCACGCGAATCCGGGCCGCGCTGGGGGACCCGCGCGCCGAGGGCATGCCGGCCCACATCACCCTGCTCCCGCCGACGGATGTCGACACCGAGCGGTTGGACGACCTCCGCGCGCATCTGGCACGTGTGGGCCAAGGCCACGCCGCGATGCGGATCAGCCTCGCCGGGACTCAGACGTTCCGGCCGGTCTCGGACGTGGTCTACCTGGCCTTGGGCGAGGGGGTGCAGGCTTGTCACGACCTGGGCCGGGCCGTCTGCCGAGGTCCGGTGCCCACCCCCTCGCCCTTCCCGTTCCACCCCCACGTCACCCTGGCCCACGACCTCCAGCCGACGAGGCTGGATGCCGTCCAGGAGGAGTACGCCACGTTCACGGCTGAGTTCTGCCTCAGCGAGATGTGCCTGTACCGCTGGGAGGAGTCCGGGGGCTGGCAGGTCGACTCGCGCCACCCGCTCGCCGGTGTCCTGGCCTCCTGAGCGACCGCGCTCAGAGCACCTCGCCGTGCCCGTTCGTGGCCAGGCTGTCCACGACCTTCTTGACGTCCTGCACGTGCGCGCGGGTGGTCACCAGTACCGCGTCGCCGGTGTCCACCACGACGACGTCCGTCATCCCCAGGGTCACGACCGGACGACCACCTGAGGCGATGACCAGCCCCGAGGTGTCCGAGGCGGTCACGAGGGACTCCGCGCCCCCCACGCGCAGCAGCGGATGGTCCGCGGCGACGGGCAGGTGCGCACCCAGGGCAGCGAAGTCTCCGATGTCGTCCCAGGCGAAGTCGGCCTCCACCACGGCCACGCGCCCGTCCCGGGCCGCGGGTTCGGCGACGGCGGTGTCGATGGCCGCTTCCGCTATGGACGGCCACAGCCGGTCGATGTCCTGCGGACGGGCCACGACGCTGCGCAGGCTCGCGGCCAGCTGCGGCTGCCACTGCTCGATCATGGACATCAGCACCCGGGCCCGGACCACGAACATGCCGGCGTTCCACAGGTCCCCCTGCTCCACGTAGCGGGCGGCCGCCTCGGCATCCGGCTTCTCCACGAAGGCCGAGACCGCGCGGGTGGCGGGGCCGCCGGCGACGGGTCGGGGGTAGGCGGGGCCAGGCCGGATGTAGCCGAAGCCGGTGGCCGGCCGCGTGGGCCGCACCCCCAGGGTCACGAGCATGCCCTCACGGGCCACCTGTACCGCACGGACGACGGCGGCCTCGAAACGAGCGTGGTCGCTGACGACGTGGTCGGCGGCGAACGAGCCGAGGACCGCCTGGGGCTGGTGGTGCTCGAGCCAGGCGGCGGCCCAGCCGATCGCCGGCAGGGAGTCGCGGGGGGCGGGCTCGAGGAGAAGCTGGTCCGCGCCCACTCCGGGCAGAGCCTCTCGCACCGCAGCGGCGTGGTCGGTGCCGGTGACCACCTTCAGGCGCTCTCCGCACAGCGGGCGCAGCCGCCTGACGGTGTCCGCGAGCAGCGAGGACCCGTGGCCGGTGACGTCGAGCAGGAACTTCGGGTGCTGCCGGCGGGACAACGGCCAGAGCCGCGTCCCGGATCCACCGGCCGGCACCACCGCCCAGAAGTCGCTCACGCCGTCTTGACCCGAGCCGGTGGCGGCCCCCGGCAGAGGTGGCGTCTTCTCCTCGGTGTCGGGCCGGTTGGCATCCCCTGCGTCCTCGCCCATCGGCCCGAGTGTAGGTGGCGCAACCGGCACCCCCAGCCCTCACATCGTCTTCGGGCCGCGAACTGCGGGCTGGAGGTCCTGGGTCGAGGCTGGGGGTGGCGAACTAGGGTGGAGGTGTGCGGGCAGGGATGGGTCGACGCGCGGTCGACGCCGGGTATACGCGGCTGGCCCGACCGGTGCTCTTCCGGCTGGATGCCGAGCGAGCCCATCACCTGGCCATGACCGCCGCCCAGGCTCTGGCGGCCCGGAAGATCTCCCAGGGCGCGTTGGCCCGGCTGACGCAGATGGCCCCGGTCGCGCCGGCGCGCGCGGTCGAGGTGTGCGGGATCTCCTTCCCACACCGGCTGGGACTGGCTGCCGGGATGGACAAGAACGGGGTCGCGGTGCCGACGTGGTCCGCCCTGGGCTTCGGGCACGTCGAGGTCGGCACGGTCACCGCCCGTCCGCAGCCGGGCAACCCGCGGCCCCGGCTGGTGCGGTTGCCGCGTAGCCAGGCCCTCGTCAACGCCATGGGCTTCAACAACGACGGCGCGTCGTCGTTGGCCGCTCACCTGCGAGAGCACCGCGAGCGCGGCCTGGTCGACATCCCGGTGGGGGTGTCCATCGGCAAGGGGAAGCAGACGCCGGTGGAGCAGGCCACCGCGGACTACCTGCGGTGCCTCGAGGCCGTGCGCGACGTCGCCGACTACATCGCGGTGAACGTCTCCAGCCCGAACACTCCCGGTCTGCGCTCGTTGCAGGATGCGGATCCACTCCGGGAGCTGCTCGCCGAGGTGGTGCGGTCCGCCGCCGGTCTGCCCGTGCTGGTGAAGGTGGCACCGGATCTCAGCCTTCCCGCCGTGGATGAGGCGCTGCAGGTCGCCACGGACGCCGGGGTGTCAGGGATCATCGCGGGCAACACGACCCTGAAGCGCGACCATGTCGACCTCGTCGAGCAGCATCTCGCCCCCGCCGCCGGAGGCCTGTCGGGCCGCCCGCTGACCGAGCGGTCCCGTCAGATGGTCGAGCACATCACGGCAGTCAGCGACTTCCCGGTGATCGGCGTCGGGGGCATCATGACGGTCGACGACGCCCGAGCCATGCTGGACGCCGGCGCCACGCTGGTGCAGGTCTACACCGGGCTGGTCTACGGGGGGCCTGCTCTCGTGCGGCGCCTCCGCCAGCTGTAGGCATCCAAGACGAGCCGGCCGGATGCGCAGGCATCCGTTGTCGGCGCTGCTGGCAGCCTTTAGTCTGGGACGCCTCGACTCGAGAAGGGCGTTGCCATGGAAGGCACATTCGTCAGCATTCTGCCGCCGGTCTTGGCGATCGTTCTGGTCATCGCGACCAAGCGCGTCGTGCTCAGCCTGGGAGCCGGTGTCCTCGCCTCTGCGCTGATCATCTCCGACTGGAACCCCCTGCAGGCGCTGTCCGAGGTCTGGACCGCCTTCGTGGAGATCTTCTGGGTCGAGGGTGCCGTCAACACGAGCTACGTCTACATCCTGATCTTCACGCTCACCCTGGGCATGATCACCGCGCTGATCCTCATGGCCGGAGGCAGCACGGCCTTCTCGGACTGGGCGGTCGAACGCATCCGCACCCGCCGGGGGGCCCAGTTCCTGGGAGCCGTGCTCGGCGTGGTCATCTTCATCGACGACTACTTCAACGCCCTCGCCGTCGGCCAGGTGGCGCGGCCGGTCACGGACCGGCACCGGGTGGCACGGGCCAAGCTCGCCTACCTGATCGACTCCACCTCCGCGCCGGTCGCGGTGCTCGCCCCCTTCTCCAGCTGGGGCGCCTACATCATCGGGGTCATGGCTCCGATGGTGGCTGCCTCGGCGCTGACGATCAGCGAGTTCGAGGCCTTCCTGACCGCGGCCACCATGAACTACTACGCCATCGCGGCCATCATGACGGTCTTCCTCGTGGTCTCCTTGCAGATCGACCTCGGCCCGATGCGCAAGGAGGAGCGCAGGGCCATCGCCGAGGGCAAGACCTTCGACGACAGCCTCGACATCCCCGGCGAGCTCGACGAGGACCTTCCGGTGCACAAGCCGGGCGCCAAGCGCGCCCTCATCGTGCCGTTCCTGGCGCTCGTGGTCGGGGTGATCGGTGGCATCGTCTGGACCGGGTACTCCGGCGCCGACGAGCCGAGCTGGGCGCCGCTGGACGTCATGGCCAACACCAGCGTGACCGAGGCCCTGATCTACGGCGCGGTCCTCGGGTTCGCGGCGGCCTTCTACTACTACATGCGCTACACGCTGAACAACCCCAAGTTCGGCGCGGCCACCCTCGGCAGGGGCCTGGTGGAGGGCATCAAGTCGATGCTGCCCGCGGTCTACATCCTGCTGCTGGCGTGGATGCTCGGCTCGCTCATCTCGGCCCTGGGCACCGGTGACTACCTCGGTGGCCTCGTGGAGAGCGCGAACATGGACCCGCAGTGGCTGGTGCCGGTCATGTTCATCCTCGCCGGTGCGATGGCGTTCTCCACCGGCACCTCGTGGGGCTCGTTCGGCATCCTGCTGCCCATCGCCGGGGACATCATGAACTCCATCAACGAGCCCGACCTGCTGCTGCCCGCCTTCGGTGCGGTGCTGGCCGGCGCGGTCTTCGGTGACCACTGCTCGCCGATCTCGGACACCACGATCCTGTCCTCGACCGGTGCCAGCTGTAACGTCATCGTGCACGTCATCACCCAGCTGCCCTACGCCCTCACCGGCGCGTTCGCGGCCGTGCTCGGCTACGTCGCCTTGGCGTTGACCGGCAGTGGCCTGGTCGGCCTGGGAGCGGTGATCGTGGTGCTGGTGGTCTTGGCCGTGGTGGCGAAGATGACCATCCCGCGGCTGGACACCGAGGTCGAGCCCAAGGCGGGCGCCAGTGCCAGCAGCGGCTGAGGGCCCGCCGGTAGCCTGAGCCGATGAGCACCCTGTACAGCGAGTCCGGCCTGCCCTTGGAGCCGGTGTACGGGCCGGAGGCGCTGTCCGGCTTCGACCCGGAGGAGCGGCTCGGCGAGCCCGGAAGCTACCCGTTCACGCGCGGGGTCTACCCCTCGATGTACACCGGCCGACCGTGGACGATGCGGCAGTACGCCGGCTTCGGCACCGCCCGCGCGTCCAACGACCGCTACCACGAGCTGGTCGCCGCCGGCACGGGCGGGCTGTCCGTGGCCTTCGACCTGCCCACGCAGATGGGCTACGACAGCGACCACCCGCTGGCCAGCGGCGAGGTGGGCAAGGTCGGCGTCGCCATCGACTCGGTCGAGGACATGCGCGTGCTCACCCAGGGGCTGCCGCTGGACGAGGTGTCCACCTCGATGACCATCAACGCGCCCGCCTCCACGTTGCTGCTGATGTACCAGCTGGCCGCCGAGCACGAGGGCATCTCGCCGGGGAAGCTGACCGGGACGGTGCAGAACGACGTGCTCAAGGAGTACATCGCCCGAGGCACCTACATCTACCCCCCGGCTCAGTCACTGCGACTGGTCAGCGACACGTTCGCCTACTGCGCCGCGCACCTGCCGCGGTGGAACACGATCTCGATCTCGGGCTACCACATGGCCGAGGCGGGAGCGACACCCGCGCAAGAGGTCGCCTTCACCCTCGCCAACGCACAGCAGTACGTCCAAGCCGCGCTCGACGCCGGTCTGGCGGTCGACGACTTCGCACCCCGGCTGTCCTTCTTCTTCGTCGCCCGGACCACGCTGCTGGAGGAGGTCGCCAAGTTCCGGGCGGCCCGGCGGATCTGGGCCCGGACGATGCGGGAGCAGTTCGGCGCCCGCAACCCCAAGTCGATGATGCTGCGCTTCCACACCCAGACGGCCGGCGTGCAGCTCACCGCCCAGCAGCCCGAGGTCAACCTGGTGCGGGTCGCCCTGCAGGGCCTGGGAGCGGTTCTGGGAGGGACGCAGTCGCTGCACACCAACTCCTTCGACGAGGCCATCGCGCTGCCCACCACCAAGGCGGCTCGGCTCGCGCTGCGGACCCAGCAGGTGATCGCCCACGAGACGGACGTCACGAAGTCGGTGGATCCCTTCGCGGGCTCCTACCTGATGGAGTCCATGACCGACGACCTCGAGGAGGCCGTACTCGAGCTGATGCAGGCGGTCGCCGACCGCGGCGGGGCGGTACGGGCCATCGAGGAAGGGTTCCAGAAGAGCGAGATCGAGGCCGCCGCCTACCGCGGCGCGCTGGCGATCGACTCGGGGGAGCGGGTGGTCGTCGGGCTGAACCGCTTCGCCAGCGACAGTGAGGAGCCGTACGAGCCGTTGACGGTCGACCCGATGATCGAGGCCGAGCAGTGCCGGCGTCTGGAGCAGCTGCGCGACGCGCGGGACGCCACGGCCGTGACCGACGCCCTCGCTCGGATGCAACAGGCCGCCACCGGCACCGACAACGTGCTGCAGCCCATGCACGAGGCATTGCGGGCCCGAGCCACCGGCGGTGAGGTCGCCGACGCGCTGCGTGAGGTGTGGGGCCAGCACGTGCCGGTGGAGACTTTCTGAGCCACTCCAAGCAACGTGGCCCACTACGGCGGGTAGGCCGGTGGCGCAGGACGGTGAGTCGGCGAGGGCATTCAGCGAGGGTATGGTGAGGTGCTGACCAGCCCCCCGAGACGAAGAGCGAGCTACCGAGTTTTCTTGTGACTGCCGAACCCAGTGCTGCCATCCGGTCTGCCGACACGATGATCGCGCGGGCCTGCGCCGCCATCGACACCATGGAGGACACCCTTCTCGAGCATCGCCGGGAGGTGCACCGTTTCCCCGAGGTGTCGTGGCAGGAGCACCGGACCACAGCGCTGGTCATGACGGCCCTGTCCGACACGGCAGCCGATGTGCGAGCCCTGCCCGGCTCCGGAGCGATCGCTGACCTGGGGGCGAGCGACCCGTCCCGCCGGGTCGCGTTGCGGGCCGACCTGGACGCCCTGCCCGTCGAGGAGAACACGGGCCTGGAGTGGTCCTCGCGTCACCCCGGGGTCGCGCATGCCTGCGGCCACGATCTGCACACGGTCGGAGTCCTTGGCGCAGGGCTCGCGCTGGCCCAGATGCACGACGAGCTGGTCGAACGGGACCTGGCGGTGCGGCTGCTCTTCCAGCCGGCCGAGGAGTCCATGCCCGGAGGCGCGCACGCGCTGATCGAGGCCGGGGCCTTGGAGGGTGTCGACCAGCTCTACGCGGTGCACTCCGACCCCTCCCTGGACCTGGGCCAGGTCGGTCTGAAGGCGGGGCCGATCACCGCCGCTTCCGATGCCGTCCGGGTGACCCTGTCCGGACGGGGCGGACACACCTCGCGCCCCCACCTGACCGCCGACCTCACCTTCGCGCTGGGCAAGGTCATCACCGAGGTGCCCGCCATCCTGTCGCGGCGGCTGGACCCGCGCTCGGGCACGGCCCTGGTGTGGGGGTCGGTGCGCGCCGGCTCGGCGGCGAACGTCATCCCGGCCTCGGGGGAGTGCATCGGCACCCTGCGCATGCTGGACTCGCACACCTGGGACACCACCGGCGCCCTGGTCGAGGAGATCGTGCACGCCGTGGTGCGTCCGTACGACGTGCACGCCACCGTGAGCCACGTCCGGGGTGTTCCCCCGGTGAACAACGACAACGTCGCCACGTCGCTGTTCGCCGGAGCCGCGCGGGCGGTCCTCGGCGTGGACGCCGTGGTGCCGACCCAGCAGTCCCTCGGCGGGGAGGACCTCGGGTGGTACCTCATGCAGGTGCCCGGGGCCATGGCCCGCCTGGGCACGCGCATACCCGGTGGGACGACCTACGAGCTGCACCAGGGCGACCTCATCGTGGACGAGCGGGCGGTCATCCACGCCGCCAAGCTGCTGGCCGCGGTGGCGCTGGCCTGACCGGGCCTGCGCGGCGGGCCCCGGGCCGGGTACCCTGCTGGGCACTATGGACGACTCCGAGGCCCAGCCCGACTGGGACATGCTGCGCGAGGCCGCCGTCGCCGCCATGCGCACCGCCTACGCTCCTTACTCCCGCTTTCCGGTCGGTGTGGCCGGGCTCGTCGACGACGGGCGAGTGGTCAGCGGCTGCAACGTCGAGAACGCCAGCTACGGCCTCTCCCTGTGCGCCGAGTGCGGCATGGTCAGCTCGCTGGTGGCCGGGGGTGGCGGCCGGCTGGGTGCCGTGCTGTGTGTCGACGGTGATGGCGAGGTCCTGATGCCGTGCGGCCGCTGCCGCCAGCTCCTCAGCGAGCACGCGGGCCCCGACTGCCAGGTGATGACCCCACTCGGAGCCCGTCCGATGAGCGAGGTGCTGCCGCAGGCTTTCGGCACCGCCGACCTCGACCGTCATGAGGCTCGATCACCTCAGTAGAGAGCCTGCGCTGTGACCGGGCTCGCCTCGGCTGCTTGGTGGTGCGGCCTACGGTCGCGGCCGGAGCAGCACCTGCGGTGGCATGCCGTGGGCGAGCAGAGCCTCGGCGTGCTGGGGGGAGGCCGGCAGGAACATCACGGTGCCTGAGATGCCGGCGACCGAACGGTGCAGGGAGGCGCACGTGCCGGCGTCGATCACCATCCGGCCGCGCTCGGCGGAGAGGTTCTCCCGCCCCTCGTCGTCGGGGCTTGCGTCGCCCGCCGGGGACGTCCCGCCGGCGGCACTGACCGCTCCGGCGTCCAGGGGGTCGAGGTTCATCGCCGCTGCCAGCTGGTCCATGATGCTGCGGTCCTCGGGGTCCCCCCGCTCGGGGGTGCCGAAGGTGATGTCGTCCCCCGTGACCGAGTAGGGCTGCACGGCCAGAGCCGCACGGTGCTCGTCCGTCATCGTGGTGTAGGCGATGGCGTGTGAGCCGTCGGGAAGACTCACCTGGGCGGCCACCGCAAGCATCTGGGGAGCCATGCCGACCGCCACCGTAGCGGCACAGGCCATCGTCGCCTCCAGACGCGGTGTGCTGACGGCGGCCACGACGCGGTCATCACGCAGGACGACCAGGGTCGGGAACATCGTGCTCTCGCCGTCCGCACGCGAGAGGGAGCGACGCTTGAGCTCCGCCACAGGTGGCACGATGAGGGCCATGGACTCGGCGAGTTTCACGCCGCTCACGATGTCACACGGACCCGAGCGGTCAGTCACACCGACCCTGAGCGGGCAGTCACACCGACCCCGGAGGACACCATGAGTGAAGAGTTCGACGCCGTGGACGTCATCGCCACCAAGCGCGACGGCCACGAGCTCAGCACCGAGGCCATCAGCTGGGTCATCGACGCCTACACGCGCGAGATGGTGGCCGAGGAGCAGATGTCGGCTCTGGCCATGGCCATCCTGCTCAACGGGATGAACCGGCGGGAGACGGCCGACTGGACCGCGGCGATGATCGCCTCGGGTGAGCGCCTGGACTTCACCGGGCTCTCTCGGCCGACCGCCGACAAGCACAGCACCGGCGGCGTGGGCGACAAGATCACGCTGCCTCTCGCGCCCCTGGTCGCAGCCTGCGGCGTGGCGGTACCGATGCTGTCGGGGCGGGGACTGGGGCACACCGGGGGCACGCTGGACAAGCTCGAGGCCATCCCCGGCTGGCAGGCCGACCTGAGCACCGAGGCCATGCGGTCGCAGCTGGAGGAGGTGGGAGCGGTGGTGTGCGCGGCCGGGTCGGGCCTGGCTCCGGCCGACAAGCGGCTGTACGCCCTGCGCGACGTCACCGGGACGGTGCAGGCGATCCCGCTGATCGCCTCGTCCATCATGTCCAAGAAGATCGCCGAAGGCACCGGGACCCTGGTGCTGGACGTCAAGGTGGGCACGGGCGCGTTCATGAAGGACCTGGGCTCGGCCCGGGAGCTGGCCGAGCTCATGGTCGGTCTCGGCCAGGACGCGGGGGTGTCCACCACGGCCCTCCTGACCGACATGGAGGTGCCACTGGGCCGCAGCGCCGGCAACGGCCTCGAGGTGGCCGAGAGCCTGGAGGTGCTGGCCGGTGGCGGGCCGGATGACGTGGTCGAGCTGACCGTAGCGTTGGCCCGCGAGATGCTCGCCGGCGCAGGCGAGCAGTACGCCGACATCGACCCTACCGAGGTGCTCGCCGACGGACGCGCGATGGACGCGTGGCGTCGGATGATCGCGGCCCAGGGGGGAGACCCGGACGCGGATCTGCCGGCGGCGCGGGAGAGCCACGAGATCACCGCGTCGCACGGGGGAGTACTGGCTTCGCTGGACGCCTTCGCCGTCGGCGTCGCCGCGTGGCGGCTGGGCGCAGGACGCTCGCGCAAGGAGGAGGAGGTGCAGCCCGCGGCCGGGGTCACCATCCATGCCAAGCCGGGCGATGCCCTGCGGGCCGGCCAACCCGTGCTGACATTGCATACGGACACCCCCGACCGGATCGAGCGCGCGATGGCCGCCCTGGACGGCGCGTGGGAGATCGACTCCAGCGGTAGCGCTCGCGACCACCCCCGCGAGGTCATCCTCGACCGCGTGGCAGAGCCGTAGCCGGCAGGCTCAGCCTGGTGTCAGTAGGTGTCGCTCACGGGAGGCCGTGCGCCGCTGGGCAGGTCGAGGTCCGCCTCGGGGCTCGGCACCACCAGGGTGCCGCCCGCTTCCCGCACGCGTGCCTCGTGCAGGAGCGCTTCGGTGCTGGAGGTTCCCAGCCGGGTCACGCCCTCGGCCACCATGGCCAGGGCGGTGTCGATGTCCCGCACGCCGCCCGATGCCTTGACCTGGACCCCGGGAGAGCACTGTTCGCGCATCAGCCGCACGTCGGACAACGTCGCGCCGCCGCCGGCGAACCCGGTGCTGGTCTTGACGAAGTCTGCCCCTGCCGCCTCGCTGAGCCGGCAGGCCTGCTTCTTCTGCTCCTCCTCGAGCAGCACGGTCTCGAAGATGACCTTCACCAGCACACCGGCCTCATGTCCCACCTCGACCACCGCAGCGATGTCGTCCTGCACCTGCTCGTGCAGACCCCCGATGAGGGCACCGATGTGGAGCACCATGTCCAGCTCGGTCGCGCCGTCGGCCAGCGCCTGACGCGCCTCGGCCACCTTCGCCGCGGTGGAGGTCGTGCCGTGCGGGAACCCGATGACCGTGCACACGCGCGTGGGGGAGCCCTCCACGCCGGCGGCGGCCTCGACCGCCAGCGGCACGTCAGCAGGCCGCACACACACCGACCAGATCCGCTGCCCGGCGAGGTCGACGACGCTGGCTCGCACATCTTGGGGCGTCAGCTCGGGCTTGAGCAGCGCGTGGTCGATGAGGTCGGCGATGTCCTGGGTCGACAGGGAGGTTCCGGCGGAGATGCGGTCGGTCATGGGTGCCACCTTAGACTCCTGGGATGGCAGAGATCATGGCTCCGACGCCGTTCCCCCTCCCCGACGGCAAGTCGATCCACGAGTTCGTCGGACGCATCAGCTCCGGCCACGGGAACTTCTCCGTCGCCCACAACAAGGCCGAACCGGGCTGGAGCGAGCCGGGCCAGGCCCCGGACTTCGACGAGGTGACCTACGTCATCGCCGGGTCGGTCGAGATCCACCACTCCGATGGCTCGCTCACGATCTCGGCCGGCCAGGCAGCCATCTCCCGCTCCGGTCACTGGGTGCGCTACGCCGCCGGTGACGAAGGGGCGGAGTACCTGGCGGTCTGTGTCCCGGCCTTCGACCTCGAGGCGGCGCACCGTGACTCCTGAGGACCTGGGCGCGCTGCCGAAGGTGCTGCTCCACGACCATCTGGACGGAGGTCTGCGTCCGGAGACCATCCTCGACCTGGCGCGGGAGCAGGGTTACGCCGACCTCCCGTCCGACGACCCCGTTGACCTCGAGCGCTGGTTCCGTGACAGCGCCGACTCCGGCTCGCTGGAGCGCTACCTGGAGACGTTCGCCCATACCGTCGCCCTGATGCAGACTCCGGCCGCCCTTCACCGGGTGGCTCGCGAGTGTGTCCTGGACCTCGCCGAGGACGGCGTGGTCTACGCGGAGGTCCGCTACGCCCCGGAGCAGCATCTCCGCGGCGGGCTGGAGCTGGACGAGGTGGTCACGGCGGTGACCGAGGGCATCGAGGACGGCATGGCCGAGGCGAGCCGTCTGGGCTCCCCGATCGTGGTGCGCTCGTTGCTGGGGGCGATGCGGCACGCCGCGCGCTCCCGTGAGATCGCCCAGCTGACCGTGCGCCATCTGGAGCGTGGCGTCGCCGGGTTCGACATCGCCGGGGCCGAGGTCGGTTTCCCGCCCACCCGGCACCTCGACGCCTTCGAGTACCTGCAACGTCAGAACGCGCACTTCACCATCCACGCCGGCGAGGCGTTCGGTCTGCCGAGCATCTGGGAGGCGATCCAGTACTGCGGCTCCGAGCGGCTGGGACACGGCGTGCGCATCGTGGATGACCTCACCCTGCACGGTGATCCGGTCAGTCCGGCGGACACGCCGTACGGCTCCTGGGCCCACGACGACGTGCAGGCCGTCCGGCTCGGGCGCCTCGCCGCCTACATCCGTGACCGGCGCATCGCCTTGGAGATGTGCCCGAGCAGCAACCTCCAGACCGGCGCGGCAGACAGTGTCGCGATGCACCCGATCACCCTGCTCGCCCGCTTGCGTTTCCGGGTCACCCTCAACACCGACAACCGGCTGATGAGCGGGACGACCATGACCCGTGAGATGCAGCTGCTGGTGGCCGAGGCGGGCTGGGAGATCAGCGACCTGCGGCGGGTGACGATCGACGCGATGAAGTCGGCCTTCCTCCCCTATGACCAGCGGCGAGCCCTCATCGACCGGGTGATCCTGCCCGGGTACGCGCAGGCGCTGGACTGACGCCGTCGGGCTGGGAGGTGCCTGGCCTGGTGGCGTGCTGAACCCCGAGCCGGTCCGCCAGCGGGTCAGGACCGAGGACCCGGGATCGGACCTCGTCGTGCCGTCGTGCCTGGATGAGGTCGCGGCGCCGGCGCTCCGCGAGCACGGTGGCCATCACGGCCAACGGAGGGGCACCAGCCGGCGGGGGCGGCGAGACGTGGGCGACGACGTTGCTGAACAGCTGTTGCGTCACGGCAGCGTGGTGCGCGGGAGTCATGGTGGATGAGCGGCTCAACACCTGGCGCACGGCGACGGTCAGCGCGTCCGGCAGCCCGGCCATGTCGGCATGGCGCGCCCAGTCCTGCAGCAGCGGGTCACCCTCCGGCGCCGAGACGGCTTTCAGGCGGACCCGGTCGCGCACGACGTAGGTGCCGGCCAGATAGTCGCCGAGTCTCTTGCCACGGGCGTTGGAGATCGCAACAACCACCGCCAGGGCGCCCGCGGTCAGCCAGACTTCGACGAACATCAGCAGCGCCCGGATCACCGCGTGTCGCAGGCCGATCGGCCCGGCGTCGTCGCGGACCGTGCGCAGACCCAGCGCGATCTTGCCCACGGTGCGACCACGCAGCAGGGTCTCCTGAGCGACGGGCACCGCGACCACCGCCGCGACGAGCGCGAGGGTCACCAGGGCCTGCAGCAGTGCCTGGTCGGCGAACACCGCCGTCTGGGCCACCAGGAAGACGCCGGAGAACAGCACCGCGAGGATGACGGCCAGGTCGATCAGGGCCGAGCAGATGCGCAGCGCGATGCTGGCCGCCGGCAGATCGAGCTCCACCGCTTCCGGCATGACGAAGCCCGGGCTGTCCATGATCCCGGTGGGAGGCTTCACCGCCTCAGCGTACGTGCGCGACGCAGGGTCAGGGCAAGAGAGCTTCTCGCTAGACTTCGTCGGTGGACGTGGATGCGCTCATCGCCCGTCGCCGTGGGGCGTGGGAGCGGCTGGCGAGGTTGTCGAAGGCGCGGCGCCTCTCGGGGGCTGAGGTGGACGAGCTGCTGGATGAGTACGGGCGCACCGCCACGGACCTCTCCCTGGTGCGCTCGACCGCCCCCGACCCGGCGCTGGTCGGCTATCTGTCGGCGGTGTTGGCTCGCGCCCGCGTGAGGTCGAGCAGCTCCCGCACGCTCGGATGGTCGAGCCTGGCCGGCTTCTTCGTCGAGGTCTTTCCCGCCGCGCTCTACCGGATGCGGTGGTGGTGGGGGGTGACCGCCCTGATCAACGTGGTCCTCGGCCTGGCCCTCGGCGCATGGCTGGTGCAGAACCCGGTGGTGGAGAACACGTTGATCTCCACCGCCGAGATCCAACAGCTCGTGGACGCCGACTTCGAGAACTACTACTCCGAGAACCCGGCCAGCAGCTTCGCGGCTCAGGTATGGGTCAACAACGCCTGGGTAGCCGCTCAGTGCATCGCTCTGGGGGTGCTCGGGCTGCCGGTGCTCTACGTGCTGTGGCAGAACATCAGCAACGTCGCCGTCATCGCCTCACTCATGCACGCCGAGGGGCGCGGGTCGCTGTTCTGGGGTCTGATCACCCCGCACGGGCTGCTCGAGCTGACGGCGATCTTCGTCGCCGCCGGGGTCGGCCTGCGCCTGTTCTGGTCGTGGGTGGATCCGGGGCCGAGGACCCGGTGGTCCTCGCTGGCGCAGGAGGGACGGACCGCGGCCGGGGTGAGCATGGGTCTGGTCGTGGTCCTGCTCATCTCCGGTCTGATCGAGGCGTTCGTCACTCCCTCGCCGCTGCCCACCTGGGCACGGGTGGCGGTCGGGGTGGTCGCTCTCGCGCTGTTCCTGCTCTACGTCTTCACGCTCGGACGCTGGGCGGTGCGCGCCGGGCGGACCGGAGACGTGCAGGACTCGATGTTGCCGAGCGAGCGACCCAGCGCGTTCTGAGCGCGACGACGTCGTGTCGCTGCCGGCATCAGCGGAGCCGTTGCCGGCGCCCTCGCGCTACTCCTCCCCGACGGGTGGCCCGCATTCGACGCGCAGCGGTGGTGCGCCGACCGCGCAGTGGCTGGTCGGGCGCGGGTGCGACGGGACGGGCTCGGAAGGGGTCGCGTTGGACGCGGGGTCGTCGTCGGTCTCGCTGAGCGTCGTGGAGGAGATGGTCATGGCGGCGATCGCGCCACCGAGCAGCAGCACCGCCACGGCTGCCCACAGGGAGCGTTCGAAGCCGGCGTCGAAGACAGCCGGCCGGGTGTAGTCGTCACCCGAGATCCCGGCGACGGCGGGCAGGACGGCGATGGCGAGAAGGCCCGCGGCGCGGGCCACCGCGTTGTTGACGCCGGAGGCCAGCCCGGCGTGCGTTGCGGGTGCGGCGGCAAGGGCGGTCGCCGTGAGCGGTGCCACCATGATCGCCAGGCCCAGGCCGAAGACAGCCACCCCGGGCAGTACCTCGGTGAGATAGCCGGCCTGCGGGCCGATGCGCAGCATCAGCACCAGCCCCGCCGCACAGACCACGGGCCCCAGGCTCATCTGCCACCGTGGACCGATGCGGTAGGCCAGGGCGCCGGAGCGGGAGGACAGGGCCAGCATGACCAGCGTGATCGGCAGGATCGAGACCCCCGCTTGCACCGGCGAGAACCCCGCGACGACCTGCAGCTGGATCACCAGCAGGAAGAAGACGGCGCCGAAGCCCCCGTAGACGGCGAAGGTGACGAGGTTGGCCGCGGTGAACTGTGTGGATCGGAAGATCGACAGGGGCAGCATCGGTTTTCTGCTGGCCCCTTCGACGAGGACGAAGGCGACACCCGCGCCGAGACCCACGACGGCCGCGATGACCACGGGTGCGGCACCGGAGCCCTGCCCCGGCTGCTCGACCAGTGCGTAGGTCACCCCAGCCAGGGCGGCCACACCGAGCAGCGCACCCCAGACGTCCACGCCCGAGGACGGGGCCGAGGACCGGGACTCCGGCACGTGTCGCAGGGCTACGACGATGACCAGTGCGGCCAGCGGCACGTTGACCAGGAACACCCAGCGCCAGGAAACCTGCTCGACCAGCCATCCGCCGAGGAAGGGCCCGGCCGCGGTGGCGATGCCGCTGAGCCCCGACCAGGCCCCGATGGCACGGGTGCGGTCCTCGGGCACGAAGGACGCCTGGATGAGGGCCAGGCTGCCCGGGGTCAGCAACGCTGCCCCCACTCCTTGGACGGCGCGCGCGGCGATGAGGGTGCCGATGCCGGGAGCGAGCCCGCACAGCAGCGAGGCGGCCGCGAACCATACGACACCGGTGAGGAATATCCGCCGCCGGCCGAAACGGTCGGCGAGCGAGCCGCCGAGGAGGATGAAGGAGGCGAGCGTCAAGGTGTAGGCCGTCACCGTCCACTGCAACCCCGCGAAGCCGGCGTCCAGTGACTCGCCGACGGCCGGCAGCGCGACGTTGACCACGGTGGCGTCGATGCCGGCGAGTCCTGACCCGAGCACGGCGGCGAGCAGGATCCAGCGGCCCGACGCAGACCCGAACGTCACCGGCTCGGCGTCCCGCCGGACGGTCGGGTCCGAGGTCATCTGTCGATTAGAGCAAACCCCGAGCCTTGAGTGCGAGGTAATGGTCTGCCAACACCGCCGGAAGCCGGTCGGGGTCTTCGTCGAGGACCTGTACTCCCAGGCGTTCCATCGCCGCGGCCGTGCGGCGATGCAGCGACAGCGTGCGCTCCGCGGCCGCCGCCCCGTAGACCGCCGACAGCGAGGCCAGGTCACGCGCCATCCGCGGGAGCTCCGGGTCGGCGACGGAGGCCACGACGACCTGGTGGTGGGCCGTCAGGGAGCCCAGCACAGGAAGCAGCCCCTCCTCGAGGGCAGCCGGCTCCAGCGCCGTCAGCAGCACGACCAAGGCCCGGTGCCGGCTGCTGGCGTTCACCGCCCCGGCCAGCAGGGCCCAGTCCGCCTCGACCAGCACCGGGTCCAGCGGTGCCATCATCGTCACGATCGAGCTCAGCAGGGTCGGGCTTGCGGGGTCGGGCCGCACACGGCCGCGGATGCGCCGGTCCCCGGCGATCAGGTCGAGGCGGTCGCCGGCGCGTGAGGCCAACGCAGCGAGCAACAGTGAGGCGTCCATGGCCGCGTCCAGCCGCGGCTGGTCCCCGACCCGAGCTGCGCTGGTGCGAGAGGTGTCGAGCACGATGATCACGCGGCGGTCGCGTTCGGGCTGCCACGTCCGCACCACCACGGTCTGGCGTCGAGCGGTGGCGCGCCAGTCGATGCTGCGCACGTCGTCCCCGTCCACGTAGTCGCGCAGGGAGTCGAACTCGGTGCCCTGCCCGCGCGTGCGCACCGCCGAGCGACCGTCCAGCTGGCGCAACCGGGCCAACCGGCTGGGCAGATGCTTGCGGGAGTGGAAGGGCGGCAGCGCGCGGACCGATCCCGGCACCTCGCGGCTGCGCTGCCGGGCCGCCAGGCCCAGGGGCCCGTGGAGGCGGACGGTGACCCGGTCGGTCTCTCGGTCGCCCCGGCGAGTGGGCCGCAGCGGTGTGTGCACGCGACGACGCTCCCCTCCCGGTAGGTAGAGCCGATGCCGGTTGGAGGTCGCCCCGGCCGACGGCACCCATGCGTCACGCAGGACACCGCGCACGCGGCGCCGGGTGGGGTTGGAGACCAGCAGTGAGGTCTGTGTGCTCTCACCGAGGCGCACCGACAGCATGACCTTCCCGTCGCCGTGGCGCACCGCACTGTCGCCGAGCAGCTCGCGCTCCACGCGGACCGTGGAGGTGGCAGGCGTCAGCAGCAGGTCGGCGCCGATCACCACAGCGACGGTCAGCAACCACCACCACACGGTGGCAGCGCCGGGCCAGATCGCGACCGGAACGATGCCGAGCAGCACCGCGACCGCGCTGAGCGGGCGGATCACCATCGGCAGCTCAGCGTGGCACCGGCACGGAGCTCATCGCGCTTTCCAGCACCGAGCGCACAGAGACGCCCTCGAGCTCGGCCTCCGGCCGCATCGAGAGCCGGTGGGTGAGGGTGCCCGGCGCGAGGGCCTTGACGTCGTCCGGCGTGACGAAGTCGCGGCCGTTCAGCCACGCCCATGCACGTGAGGTGGCGAGCAGGGCGGTGGCGCCGCGGGGGCTCACCCCGAGCTGCAGCGAGGGTGAGGAGCGGGTGGCCCGGGCGATGTCGACGATGTAGCCGGTCACCTCCGGGGATACCTCGACGTCGCCTACCGCCCTCGATCCGGCTGCCAGATCCTCGGGCCCCGCTACCGGGCGGACCCCCGCCCGTGCCAGGTCACGAGGGTCGAAACCGTCGGCGTGGCGCGTGAGGACCTCCACCTCGTCGGCGCGGGGCGGCAACGGCAACACCACCTTGAGCAGGAAACGGTCGAGCTGCGCCTCGGGCAGCGGGTAGGTGCCCTCGTACTCGACCGGGTTCTGGGTGGCCGCCACCAGGAACGGGTCGGCCAGGCGGCGCGCGGTCCCGTCCACCGTGACCTGCCGTTCCTCCATGGCCTCCAGCAGGGCTGACTGGGTCTTCGGCGGGGTGCGGTTGATCTCGTCGGCGAGCAACAGGTTGGTGAACACCGGACCGGGCCGGAACTCGAAGTCGCTGGCGCGGGAGCTGTACACCAGCGAGCCCGTGACGTCGCCGGGCATGAGGTCGGGGGTGAACTGCACGCGGGAGGTGTCGATGTTCAGCGCCGTGGCGAAGCTGCGCACCATCAGGGTCTTGGCTACGCCCGGCACCCCTTCGAGCAGGATGTGACCGCGGGCCAGCAGCGCGACGATCAGTCCCGTCACGGCGGCGTCCTGACCCACCACCGCCTTGCCCACCTCGACCTTCACCCGGTGCAGCGCCTCGCGAGCGGACTCGGGGCGGGCGGGCCCGGAGGGGCCGGAGCCTGCGCTGCCCTGCGTGGTGGTGCCGTCGTCGGTGCTCATCTCGCGCCCAACCCTTCCTCCAGGGACCGCACCTCGCGCGCGGTCCGCACCAGTGTGTCGTCGTCGTCGGCCGTCGGGTCCAGCAGCAAGCGGCGGACCTCGTGCTGGCTGCGACCGGACACCGAGCTGACCTCGGCCACGACGTCGTCCTCCGAGGCGGTCCCGGCCGGTAGCCCCAGTCGGCGGGTCAGCCGCTGCCGGGCGGACAGCTGCAGCGAGGCGAGCGCGCGGCGACGGTCTTGCGCCTCCTGGTACAGCCGTCCCCGGCTGGTGGTGGTCTCGATCGCACGGACGACCACGGGCAGCGACTCGGTGCTGACCGGCCCGAGGCGACGTCCGCGCACCAGCGACCAGACCACGAGAGCGACCACGATGACGACCATGCTCGGCAGGAGCGGGTCGGGCAGGACGTCGAAGAGGCCCTGAGGGGGTATCTCGCCCGCGTCGGCGACGGTCGGGATGACCCAGACCAGTCGACCGGACTGCCCGAGCAGACGCAGCCCCGTAGCCGCGTTGGCGTCGGCGGCGATGTGCTCGTTGGTCAGGGCGCTACCCAGCCCGGCGACGACGATGCGAGGGCTGTCCGGGGTGGCTGCGAACTCCACCAGGTGGCCTTCGCGCGCCCCTCCGGCGTTGAATCCCGGCGAGGGCGGCAGACAGGTGACCGCTTCGTCCCTCGGTACATCCTCATCGACGCGCAGACGTCGGTCTGCTCGGCTCACCCGTTCGTCGGCGTTCCACAGGCCGAGGTCGCACTCCGGCGACATGGAGGTGGTCGTGAGCCGGTCGGTGACCTCCACCCCGATCTCCAGGGTGCCGCGGAGGTTGTCGGCGGGGGACAGCACGACCAGTGAGGACGCTGGCCGGGCATACGCCAACACCTCCTCCCCTGAGTCCGCGGAGAGCAGCCCGGTGCCGGCCACCAGGACCGTGGCCCCGGCCGCCGACCCCTCCGGCAGGTTGTCGACGCCGCGGACCACGTCCACCTGCACACCCCGCTGGTCCAGCACGCGCGCCAGCGCCTGCATCCCCTCACCCTCGGGGTTGTCCGGGTCCAGCGGGCGGGTGCTGGACCCGGACTGCCCCACGAGAACCGTCATGACCGCGCTCAACCCCAGCACGACCAGCCCCCAGGTGACCCAGCGGGGGGCGCGCCGAGGTCGACCGCCCGCGTCGCCGCCCGCGGCACCGTGGGCCTCGCGCCCGGCCGGGGCAGACGTGCGGGGCGCGCTCACGACGCCGACCCGGCGCGTGCCGGACGAGCCTGCATCACGGTGGCGTCCAGCTCACGCACCGCCACAGCCTCCGCGGGGGAACAGGACCTGCCTCCGTAGCGCACCCGGTCGAACCCTTCCGCCGCCTGGAGCAGGGAAAGCCGGTGGTCGGGGAACACCCGGCCCAGATGCAGGGCCACCTCGTGGGCGGTGCGGGTCGGGGCGTCGTCGAGCAAGGTCCGTTCGCCGGCCGCGGTCGTCAGCGCGCGGTAGGAGTCCAGGAGCACGGTGTCCCAGTCGCCCCTCTCGGCGGCGCGGGCTGCGCGCTGCCGGTAGTCGCGGCCGCTCAGATGGGTCTCCTCCAACACCGCTCCCGGACTCTGGGGGCCCAGGGCCGAGGAGCGCAGCCGACCCCGCATCGCGAGGACGCAGGCTGCCACGGCGATCACGACGACGGCACCGATGAGGATCGAAGCGAGCCCGCCGGAACCCGGAAGCACCTGCAGCAGACGGTCGAGCTGCTCGAGGAGCCACGACAGGAGGCGGTCGAGCAGGTCCTCCGGCCGGTTGTACTCGGGACGGGACAGCTCCTCGGTGAGCAGGCGACGGCTCTCCTGCTCACCCGCCTGCGAGGGGTCTGAGGTCACCGGCGATGACGTCGTGCGGTCCGCGTCGAGGCGGCTTGCTGCATGGCGATGTCCAGGCCCTCGCGTCGCATCCGCTGGTCGAGGTAGAGCAGCGCGGTGACCCCGGCGGTGAAGGGAGTGACCACGACGCCCACGGCGAACTGGGCCAGGTGCTGGCCGAAGACCATCACCGTCAGCAGGCTCGACTCGTCGGTGAAGATCGTGGCACCGCCGAAGCTGATCAGCGCCTGCAAGGGGGTGGACACGACGGATCCCACGATGCCGGCGAGGAGCTGGGCGAGCACTGTGATGCCCAGCAGCCGCCAGAACTGCCTGCCCCGGCTCAGAGCCCAGGACCGGGTGATCCCGCGCAACGGTCCGACTCGCTCGAGCACGATCGGGGCCGGGGTCAGGATGAGCCGGACGGCGAGCCAGAGCATGGCCACGAAGGAGACGATGAAGGCAAGGACGGCGATGACCACCACCGCGGTCTCGCCGACGGCGATCGCAGCGATGAGGGCGCCGGCTCCCGCCACCAGAGGCGCGCTCACCAGCACACTGGTCAGCAGGGTGCCGGCGATCAGCGGCAGGAGCCGAGCGCGCACCTGGGTCCACGTCTGACCGAGCCCGACCTTGTCGCCCAGTGCCGCTTCGCTGACCACGTAGAGGACGAAGCCGGTGAGCAACACGGTGGCCACGGCGGCCACGAGAGAGGGGATGAGCACTCCGATGAAGCCGGCGAGCTCACCGCCGATCCCCGGAACCAGCTGCACACCGTAGGAGAGCACCAGAGAGGGCAGCAGGAAGGCAGCGAGCACCACCACGGCCATGCCCATGGTGGCCTCCGGATTGCGCCGGATGGTGTTGACAGCTCCACCGAAGATGTCGCCGAGGCTGAGCGGTCGCAAGGGCACGACTCCCGGCTGGTACATGCGCGCAGCCTCCTCCGGCGCGACCTGCTGCCAGGAGGGCGGCTGACCAGGAGGGTGCCCCGGGCCGGGCTGGCCGGAGCCGCCCGCGGCCGCCGGCGAGGGAGTGGAACCGGGTGGCGGCGCCGCTGGTGGTTCCGAGCCTGGGGCGGGACCCGCGGGCCAGGATGCTTCCGGCTTCGGCGAGGACCCTGGCGGGTCGGACGTGGGCGGTTGCCAGGCCGGCGTCGGCGCACCGCGACTCTCGCTCATGCTCCTCACCCCCGGTGCGTCTGTGGCCATGGACGATACCCGGGCCGGGGGCGGGCGGACGAACCCCGGGTCCCTGCCGCCCCGTGCGAGGTGGCCCTAGACTCGCTGGAGTGAGCACGCCCGGCGGGGCCGCGCAGGCGGCGGGGGACGATGCGCAGACGGCGCTCCTGGGCGTCTACCGCACCCTTCCCGCCCGTCTCCTGGGGTGGACGGTGGTGTCCACCGCTTCGTTGGTGGGCTTCGTCGTGGTGCGTGGCGAGCTCTCGCTCGGCCGCAACGTGCTTTTTCCGGTGGCCGTCGTGCTCTTCGTCATCGCACTCGTCTGGGTGCTGCTGCTCCGCCCCCGGGTGGAGCTGCGTGCCGACTCGGTCACCCAACGCAACATCCTGCGGGACGTCGTCGTGCCGTTCGAGCGTCTGGCCGCGGTCGGTTCCCGGTGGGCGTTGGAGCTGACCGACACCACCGGGCGTACCTACAGCTCGTGGGCCGTGCCCAAGCAGCGCGAGTTCTCCGCTCGGCGGGCCTTCGACGACTTCGCCGAGACCACCTCGCGGGCCAGAGCCCGCCCGGGGACGACCGCGCAGGTCGTGGCCGGGGACACCGAGCGGGCCTTCCAGCGCTGGCAGATGGGTGGCGGAGCCCCGCAGCCGCAGGCGCGGGCCGACCTGCAGTGGGCCCCAGCCGCGGTCGTGCCGCTGGCCGCCTCCACCGCCCTGCTGGCGCTGGCGATCGCGGCTGAGAGCGCGTGACCACGGGTGCTCAGCCCACGGAGGTGAGCTCGTGCATCGTGTCCACCACGGCGTCCAGGCGCCGACGCGCCTGCGCCCTGGCGTCGGGCAGCTCGTCGGGCGAGCTGAGCCCCACGATCGCCTCGACATACACCTTGAGCTTGGGTTCAGTGCCGCTGGGACGCACGATCACCCGGGTGTCGTCCTGGAGGTAGAAGCGCAGACCCGGGGTGCCGGGGAGGTCGTCGTCGGGGTCCTGGAGGTCCTCGACCGAGCGCACCGGTACCCCGCCGATCCGCTCGGGTGGGGCATCGATCAGCCGCTGCAGGATCGCAGCGATCTGGGAGACGTCCGAGACGCGAACCGAGAAGGCGTCGGTCGCGTGGACACCGTGTGCGCACGCGAGCTCGTCGAGCAGGTCGTCGACGGTGCGGCTCTCGGCGCGCAGGCCCGCCAGCAGCTCGGCCATGAGCAACGCGGCGCTCACGCCGTCCTTGTCGGGCACCCGGGCCGGGTCGACGCAGTAGCCGAGGGCCTCCTCGTAGCCGAACGCCAGACCGGGCACGCGCCCGATCCACTTGAACCCGGTGAGCGTCTCCATCGCGGGGAGTCCGGCCCGGTTGGCCATCGCCCCCAGCAGCCGTGACGACACGATCGAGCGGGCCAGGACCGTGCGCTCGCCTTCGGGGTCGATGCCCCGCTGGATGAGGTGCTGACCCAGCAGAGCGCCGACCTCGTCGCCTCGCAGCATGCGCCACCCCTGCGCGTGGGGGACCGCCACGGCGCAGCGGTCGGCGTCCGGGTCGTTGGCGATGACGGCATCGGGGTGGGTGGTTCCGGCGAGGCGGAAGGCGGCGTCCATGGCCCCGGCCTCCTCCGGGTTGGGAAAGGTGACGGTGCTGAACGCGGGGTCGGGCTCCTGCTGCTCCTCGACCGGGACGGGCGCCGCGAAACCCGCACGCTCGAAGGCACTGCGGATGACCTCGGCACCCACCCCGTGGAGGGCCGTATGCACCAGTGAGATCTCACGGCTGGTGTGCGGGTCGACCACGGCGACGACACTGTCGAGGTATGCCTCCAGCACCTCCTCGCCGAGCCGGGTCCAGCCCTCGTCGGAGCGGGGGACGTCGCGGACACGCTCGACCCGCTCCAGGTGGGCGGCGATCCTCTCGTCGGCCGGGGGCACGATCTGGGACCCGTCGCCGAGGTAGACCTTGTAGCCGTTGTCGTTCGCCGGGTTGTGGCTGGCCGTGACCATCACTCCGGCATCGGCGCCCAGGTGCCCGATGGCGAAGGCCAACACGGGCGTGGGCAGCGGGCGCGGCAGCAGCATCGCCGTTCCTCCGGCCCCCGTCACGACCGCGGCCGTGTCGGCGGCGAAGGTCTCCGAGTTCGTGCGCGCGTCGAAGCCGATGACGACCCGCGGGGCCGCGGTCCGCCGCTCCTGCTGTAGGTAGGCGGTGAGCCCGGCGGCGGCCCGGATGACCACCGCCCGGTTCATCCGGGCGGGCCCAGCGCCCAGGGCCCCGCGTAGCCCGGCCGTGCCGAAGGCGAGCGGGCCCGAGAAACGGTCGGCGAGCTCGGTGTATGCGGCATCGGGGTCGGCCTCGCCGGAGTCGCCGGCGGGCGGGGAGCCGCGGTCGACGCGGGCCAGCAGCTCCTCCAGCTCGGCGCGAGTGGTCTCGTCCGGGTCGTCGTCCCGCCACGCCCGGGCGCGGGCGAGCATCTCCTCGCTCTCGTGGCCCGACATCAGATGCGCTCCACGATGCGGGCCAGCAGCTGGCTGCACCGCCCGGAGGCTGCCTTGCCGGCCTCGGTGACCTCCTCGTGCGACAGCGGCTGCGCACTGATCCCGGCCGCCAGGTTGGTGACCAGAGAGACCGCGAGGACCTCCATGCCGGCCTGCCGGGCAGCGATGGCCTCCAACGCCGTCGACATCCCGATGAGGTCGGCTCCCATGGTGCGGGCCATGGCCACCTCGGCTGGGGTCTCGTAGTGCGGGCCGCGGAACTGGGCGTAGACGCCCTCGTCCAGGCTCGGGTCCACCTCGCGGGCCAGGCCGCGCAGCCGTGGGCTGTAGAGGTCCGTCAGGTCCACGAAGTTCGCGCCCTCGATCGGTGAGGTGCCGGTGAGGTTGAGATGGTCACGGATGAGCACTGGTGTCCCGGGGTCCCAGTCGGTACGCACTCCACCGCAGCCGTTGGTGAAGACGACCGCGCGGCAGCCGGCCGCCGCCGCGGTCCGTACCCCGTGGACCACCGCTCGTACTCCGCGGCCCTCGTAGAAGTGAGTCCGCGTGCCGAAGACCAGGGCGCGCACGTCGCTGTCGCCGATCGCCACCGAAGAGATGGTGCCCCGGTGTCCGGCCACCGCGACGGCGCCGAAGCCGGGCACGTCGGTGTTCTCCACCGTGCCGACCGTCTCACCGATGAGATCGGCGGCGCCGGCCCATCCGCTGCCCAG
>Ga0102946_1000080_pt1 | contig 32017 bp, 28 predicted proteins | sample SalPon2A_A_D1_MG_FD_78209 | JGI IMG/M metagenome (GOLD analysis project Ga0102946, IMG submission 78209) | Soil microbial communities from South San Francisco under conditions of wetland restoration - Salt Pond MetaG R2A_A_D1_MG | ecosystem: Environmental > Terrestrial > Soil > Wetlands | place... | reverse complement strand
GTTTACGAGGATTTCACCAGAAACATTCTTCGCTACCCGATGGGTTGCGCTCACCCCATGTACTGGGCCTGGTACATGGGCACTGGCAACGTCATGTCTGCCATGGCAGATTTCCTGGCAGCGATGATGAATTCCAACGTGGGGGGAGGTAACCATGTAGCCCCGGTAGTAGAGGCTCAGGTGATATCCTGGCTGCGAGACATGGTGGGGTTACCCACCAACTCCAGCGGCTTGCTGACCAGCGGTGCCTCAATGGCCAACCTGATGGCGCTGGCAGTGGCACGAAACAGCATCAAGGGAATGGACATCCGTCGCAACGGTGTTAATTCCGCACCCGGTCAGCTGGTTGTTTACGCCTCTTCGGAAGTGCACAGCTGCATGCAAAAAGCAGTGGAAACTCTTGGCATGGGAAGCCAGGGCCTGCAGCTGATTAGCACCAATGATGACTACACCATCAATCTTGAACTACTCAAAAAACAGATTACTGCTGACAAAGCAGCCGGCAAAGTTCCATTTTGTGTTGTGGCCACCTCTGGCACGATTAACACAGGGGCCATCGATGACCTCTCAAGCATTGCAGACCTGTGTGAAGGGGAAAACCTCTGGTTTCATGTTGATGGCGCAATCGGCGCAGTAGGCGTTCTCGCAGAATCTGTAAGAGATCACCTGAAGGGTATCGAACGGGCAGACTCGGTTGCACTGGATCTTCACAAGTGGATGCATATTCCTTTTGAGGCAGGGGCCGTACTGGTGCGCGACAAATCGGCGCACCATGAATCTTTCTGCCTGACACCGGAATATCTGCAGCATGACAAAGATGGCCGTGGCCTGGCCTCAGGCGAGCATTGGTTCAGTGAATATGGCCTGCAACTGACCCGTCAATTCCGCGCACTCAAGGTGTGGATGTCCATCAAGGAACATGGCCTTGATCGATATGGCCGCATGATTGACAGAAATGTTGCCCATGCGAAACACCTTGGCGACCGGGTAAAAAGTGAACCATTGCTGGAACTGACCGCACCGATTGGGCTGGATATCGTCTGCTTCAGGTACAACCCGGGAGGACTGGACACAGAGCAACTCAATACCATCAACAAGACCATCCTGGTGGAGCTTCAGGAGGGTGGCATTGCCGCTCCCTCATACACGACGCTTGATGGCGAGTATTGTTTGCGAGCTGCAATTTCCAATCACCGCAGCCGCTTCTCTGATTTCGACTTGATGATCGAACACGTGTTACGAATTGGTCAAACGCTGGATGCCACGACAACAATAAACTGAAACAAGCGATTACGTTCGGCGAAATTGAAGGGACGGCCCGGGCCTGTCACCCGTCCTCATCATCGTCCAGGAGTCCGCGGAGTTCATCAAGCGCCCTGTCCTGGAGGTTTTCAAGCTGCTTGCGAAGCATGGCCTTCTGCGCCTCATCGGTAATTTCATCAATAATCGTCAGGGCGATCTGTTCCGCAACCTGGTCCGGCGTGCCACGCAAATCACGCATCTCGATCTGATCAATCTCAACTTCTGCAAGTCTTTGCAGCGAATCTGACTCCATCGTGGCAATCGTGCTGCGCATCAGGAACTGCTGTATCACGATCTCTTCCTCACCACCTTCATCAGCCGAAGAATTAGCAGAGGTCGTCTCTGAGATTCTGGATTTAAGGGCACTCTTTAACTCCTGAACATTGAGACGGCCATCCTTTTCCTCGATAAATATCCGGGCATCCTCAAGAACGACCCTGGCCACCTCGCGCCTCTCAAAATCCAGTGCGGCCTCGATATTACCGAACACGACGGCATGCTCACGATTGAATCCCGGTGGGTTTCCGATCGAGAGGTTTTCAATGGATGCCGAACCGTTCAGGATATCCAGCTTCACATCATCGAGGGTTACTGATGTACCGATGGCTTCAGAAGCTGAACGAGCAATCTCATCTTCCACCAGGCCATCAAGACGATGGAAAACGAACCACCAGCCGACGACGCCAGCGCCGACAACTGCCAGAATCAAAATCGTGATGATGACTTTTTTCATGCCTGGTCTGCCTTGTTTTTTTCTGGTTTCAGTTCCTCCGGATCAATACTCAGGCTGACCACGGTCCAGCCAGGCTGGGGGTCGAGCTGGTGCCGTTCACTGCTGAATACCTGGAGCTTTCCGGATTCATCAAACGCAAACAGGTTGACGACATGGTCCTTCTGTTCTGCATTGAAGTCATCAAAACCAAAGTCTTCGGTGATTTTGGTCGATTTTATTTTCGCACCTTTGGCATCCATGCTGGCCAGCTTTGACCAGGACACATCCACTCCAAACAGCGGATTGGTGCGCAGTCCGCGAGCAAGCCCTTTGCGCTGATCCGATTCGTCAGGTCCGGTTGGCCGAAGGCTGAACACATTTTGAGGCCCGAATTCATGACGGAACCTGGCACAAACCATGGCATTCGCCTCAGTATTCCGGGATGTGGCCATGAGGGTGGTATAGCCGGTGAGATCCATTTGCCGGTCAGCATGTTCGGACAGCGGATCACCGTAAAACACATTCATTTTGGCCATACGCGCTTTTTGTAATCCCTCGCGGCGCGTATCTGCGACCAATACCTTGACATCGTTACGCATTAACGCTTCGCCAATCAGCAACGAGACCCGGTTTGCCGAAGTCAGCATCACCCCCTGTTCACCACGGCTCGATAACCCCAGTCGCTGCGCCAGCCAGCCTGCTGTCAATCCGTAAACGATCACGGTCCCCAGGATCAGTGTGAAAGACAGTGGGATGATCACTCCGGCCTGTGGAATCTTGTCTTCCAGTTTCAGGGCAAAAAGGCTGGAAATTGCAGCGGCTACAATTCCGCGCGGTGCAATCCACGATATCAATGCAATCTCACGACCTTTGACCGAACCGCCAATTGATGAAAGAAGAACAGACAAAGGTCTGGCGACAAACAAAGCGACAGCCAGAATCAGAATCGCAGAAGTGCCAATGGCCATCACTTCGTCTATGTTCAGTCGCGCCGCCAGCAGAATGAACAACATGGATATCAGGACGACAGTAAGGTGCTCCTTGAATGAAAGGAGATCGTCAATCGCTACGTCCCTGCTGTTCGCCAGGACCATTCCCATCACGGTGACCGCGATCAGGCCGGATTCCGCCCCTAGAGAATTGGAGATTGTAAAAACAAGCAACACGAATGCGAGGCTGCCATAGTGCTTGAGGTATTCAGGCAACAGGTGGAGTCTCAGCACCTGCGCCAGGGCGGCACCACCGGCGACTCCCCAGACTGTACCCAGCATCACTACCTTTCCAAATTCCATGATGGATTCAGATTCCTGGCCGGTGTTAATAAATTCGAAAATCAGTACCGCCAGAACTGCGCCAATCGGATCGACCAGGATGCCTTCCCAGCGCAGGATATTGGCGACCCGGGCCGACGGCCTGATGCTTCGCAGCATCGGCATGATGACTGTGGGACCGGTCACAGTCATCAATGCGCCAAACAAAAGCGAAAGCTCCCAACTGAGACCAGCCAGGTAGTGAGCGGCAGCAGCCATAACAGCCCAGGTCACCAGAACGCCGATGGTCGTCAGGTTGAGAATGATCCCCTTGACGTTGCGTATGTCAGAAAAGCGAAGCGTCAGGCTGCCTTCGAAAAGAATAATCGCAACACCCAGGGAAACAACGGGAAACAATAATTCTCCCAGGTATTGATCCGGATCCAGCAATCCGAGGCCCGGACCGAGGGCAATCCCGGCCAGGAGCAACGGCAGGATGGCAGGCAAACGCATTCGCCAGGCAATCCACTGACAAACCACACCGAGAGTAAGCAAAAGTGCCGACAGAAGGGCAAGATCTATTGAATGCACGGTGGCTGAATATTCCTTTGGTGGAAGGGAAACCCGAATACTACCATCCAAAAATTTACATCACTTGCTTCATCCCCGGAAAGGTACAATATTGACCGCAATGGCCAATAATGAAGAGACAACGCACTTCGGCTACAAAGATGTGGCGGTTGAAGAAAAAGCATCGCTGGTGCGCGGTGTTTTTGACTCGGTCGCGGACAGCTATGACGTGATGAATGACTTCATGTCGATGGGTGTTCATCGACTTTGGAAGCGCCACTTCGTGGCTGGAAGTGGCGTCCGGCCCGGTGATCGGGTTTTGGATCTGGCTGGCGGAACGGGTGACATCGCAGCCCTCCTGAGCAAACAGGTTGGTGGAAATGGCCAGGTGGTCCTGTCTGATATCAACCAGGCCATGCTGGTTCGTGGTCGTGCCCGCCTTGAGGACAGGGGCATCGTTGGAAACGTGGTCCCCTCACTAGCCGATGCCGAAAAACTCCCATTTACTGATTCGGTTTTCGACCTGGTCACCATGGCCTTCGGGCTCAGGAACTGCACCAACCAGCAGGCAGTTCTTAATGAATGCCATCGGATTTTGAAGCCGGGCGGTCGTCTGAGAATCCTGGAGTTTTCGCATGTGCAGTCTGAGACACTGCAGAAGCTTTATGACGGATATTCATTTGCCGTTTTGCCCCTGATGGGCCGGTTGGTGGCCGGTGATGCAGATAGTTATCGCTACCTGGCCGAGAGTATTCGCAAACATCCCAAACAGGAAAAACTGGCTGAAATGATGCACGAGGCAGGTTTCACCGATGCCGGTTTCGAAAACCTCACAGGCGGTGTGGTTGCCATTCACCACGGAAAAAAGGGGTCAGAGCCCTTTTCCGAAAAATCACCAGGAACCCGAAAAGGGCTCTGACCCCTTTTTTACCCTTTAAGCCAATGCCCGAATACAGAACACCATTGCCAGCGATGCTTGCGGCCAGCATACAAAGCAGCCTGAACTCGGTGCTTTCGCTTGATGCGGGCTCGGCCTCCAGGCTTGATCGAATTGGCCAGCGCGTACTCAAGCTGGAATTGCAGGGCGTGGGTATCGACCTTTACTTCACAACCAGCAATCAGCAATTCCTCGTTAGCCTGGAAAGTATGGCCAGAGTTACAGAGGAAGGTTCAGATGCAAATGCAACGGTTAGCGGAACCCCCGCAGCACTGTTTTCCATGGCAGCCGATGAACTTGGATCCGGATGGAGCGGTCCAGGTTCCAGGGTTAATATCACCGGCGATGCAGCTCTCGCCCGGGATTTTGAACGACTGTTCTCACGCCTTGATCCGGATTTCGAGGCAGCATTGTCGAGCGTGTTTGGTGATGTCGCAGGCCATCAAATGGCATTCGGGCTGAAACAGGGACTTCAGCGCGCCCGTGAAACGGTCAGCGAAGGAGGCGATATCATCGGGGAAATATTTCGTGATGGTATTCGTGGCGGACGCTCCGGACCCCTGGTGGGTTCACAAGAGGTCAGCCAGTTCTCTGAGGGTGTGGAAGAACTGCGTGACGCCGTGGAGCGCCTCGAAGCAAAAGTCAGGATTGCGGCGGAATCGCGGCAATCAAAAAGGGACGACGAGTCTTGATCCACACCTTTCGCCAATTTGCCAGGGCCACAAAGATCAGCGCCATCCTGGCTCGCTATCGGCTTGATGAAGTCCTGGAAGCCACCCACCTGTTTCGCCCGATGTGGCTTCTGCGCCTGCTGGCGCCCGGTTCCCGTCAGAAAATGGCGGACGTACCAAAGGGAGAGAGATTGCGCCTGGCCCTGCAGGAAATGGGGCCAATTTTTGTCAAATTCGGCCAGATACTCTCCACCCGAAGGGACCTTATTCCGCCCGACATAGCAGATGAACTGGCCCTGTTACAGGACAGGGTGGCCCCCTTCCCTGGAGAAGAAGCCAGGCAAATGGTTGAACAGGCGCTCGGCGACAAAGTCGAAAACCTGTTCACCAGCTTTGACACTAAACCACTTGCCTCCGCATCCATCGCCCAGGTCCATGCCGCCACGCTTGCAGACGGTGATGAGGTGGTTGTCAAAGTCGTCAGGCCTGAGATCGAGAAACAGCTTCGACAGGACATCGACCTGCTGTTGTATATCGCCGGCCTGCTGCACCGCTACTGGGTTGGCGCTGAACGAGTCAGGCCACGCGATATTGTCCTGGAGTTTGAGACTTTTGTTTTTGATGAGCTGGATATGCAAAGAGAGGCTGCCAATGCTTCCATGTTGCGACACAATTTTGAAGGCTCGAACGAACTGTACATCCCGAGAGTCTATTGGCCGTATTGCCGGGAAAGGGTCCTGGTTCTGGAACGCGTGACCGGAATTCCCGTGAACAATATTGACGCGCTGAGGGATGCGGGTGTCAACCTGCCCCGACTCGCCAGGCTGGGCATCAAGCTTTTCTATACCCAGGTTTTTCGCGACAATCTTTTCCATGCTGATATGCACCCTGGCAATATCCTTGTGGATGTCCGGGATCCGGCCAACGCCAGCTTTATAGCGATGGATTTTGGCATCGTTGCAAGCCTCACCCCGAAAGACCTTTATTACATTGCCGAAAACTTCAAAGCACTTTTTGACCGCGATTATTTTCGGGTTGCGCAACTCCATGTCGATGCAGGCTGGGTCCCTGCTGATACCCGCGTTGACGAAATGGAAGCAGCCGTTCGGTCGGTCGGCGAACCCAACTTCACCCGTCCGCTGAATGAAATTTCCTTCGGTAAATTACTGCTCAAGTTGTTCCAGGTTGCGCGCAGGTTCAATCTTCAGATACAACCACAACTGATCATGCTTCAAAAGACATTGCTTAACATTGAGGGGCTGGGTCGACAGCTTCACCCCGATCTTGATATCTGGGCGGTGGCCAAACCGGAGCTGGAAGCCATCATGCGCGAGAAGCACGGCCTGGATAAAACCGCAGCACGCTTTGCTGACAGGTTTCCAGGATGGGTTGGCCAGGCCCCGGAAATGCCTGGCCTTATTCACGAGTATTTGCGCCAGGCAACCACCGGGCAACTGACAACGAAACTCGAGTCCAGGGATCTGGATTCCCTTCGACGGTTGAATGCCGAGGGCGAGAGAAAACGGACACGACGGGTTGCCGGAGGGTCGTTTGTGATTGCAGGTGCGATGATTGTGGCTTCGCAATCAGGGAATTTATCAATTGCAGGATATTCTGCGCCCGGGCTCATCATGATGGCCATTGGCGCAGTGCTGCTGTGGCGGAGCCGGTCATGACAGGCTTCAGCACACAAGGCGGTTTTGGCGCCCCACCCCAACCTACCCCGCAGCCGCAAAGCCAGGAAGAGATCTCCGGCTCGCCATTGTGGCACCTGTTTGATTACGACCTCACGAACCAGACGATTGCGCTGATGCGCATCGAAGAGCGCATTTACCGCGAAACCAGCTTTCTCGACCAACGGATCGGTTCCTATAACTGTCCCATGGTGTTGTATGAAATGCGACACATGGCGCAAATGTTCCCGGGCCTGGGTCAATCCCGTGGACCACTGGGTTTTATCTTTCACATTGGTCATTGCGGTTCGACTTTGCTCTCAAGGGCACTCTCAACCAGCGAAGCCATCCTGCCATTCCGTGAACCCATGTCCCTGAGAACCCTGTCCGCTGACCAGCATGAACTGGAAGGGCCAATGAGCTTCCTGACGGTTGAGCAGTGGGAAAACCTGATGTCAACGATCCTGGACAGCCTGTCACGGCGTTTTCCTGGCGGACGAATAAACATCGTCAAGGCAACCAGCACCAGCAACAACCTGATTTCGCCGATTCTCACCCGGAATGATCAGCAACGTGCGGTTCTCCTGTACCTTCCCCTGGAAAATTACCTGGCCACCATGCTGGGTAAACCCAGGGAAGGCAGCGACCTGTGGGGACAGGCACGCAAGCGCATGCAGGACTGGATCAGGATTGAGGGTGCGCCCAGGCTTAACCTTTATGACATGCAGGCCCCACAATTTGCGACCCTTTCATGGCTGACCAGCATGAACCATATGCTGGCAGCGCGAGATGCATTTGGCGATCGGGTCAGGATGATCAACTTTGAAACTTTAATAGCCAGGCCTGAAGAACACCTGGTGGAGGTAGCATCTTTCTTTGGAGTTGAAGACCAGGCGGATCAGATTGTTAACGATTTTTCGCAGGTTTCTTCCGGTTACTCCAAGCAACCCAATACAAGGTACACAGCGGAAACACGCAAACAGATTCTGCAGCAGACTCGTGAGCAACATGCCGATGGAATCAGTACCGGTTTGTCGTTGGCCAGATCACTCATCACCCAGGCGCCTTCACTGGAACGCTGCACCCCGTTCGTTGGTTAATATCAGAAAAACTTGCAATCAGAAGTTTTTCATGTAAACTTACCTACTAGTAAGTATTTTGAATTGACCAGGAACACAGAAACATTATGAAAGCTGCCACTGACACCAGGACACAAATCATCGATAAAGCATCAGAGTTAATGATGCAGCACGGTGTGAACGGGTTCAGCTATCGGGATATTTCCAGCCCGCTGGGTGTCAAGAATGCTGCCATTCATTATCACTTCCCCAGCAAGAACGACCTGATTCGTGCACTGATTGAAGAACAGCATGATGTCCTGCGCAAAAACACTGCAGAATTCATGGCGTACGGTGGTTCTGCCACGCAACAACTGGAGGGTCTTTTCAGTTACACGCTGTACCAGTGTCGCAATGGCCGCCCGGTTTGCGTTCTGGGTGTTGTTGCGGCGGACTATGACCAGGTCGATGAAGACATCAAGAGCGCCAATGGTTGTTTCGCAAAAGAACTGTTCAATTGGCTTGTCAGGGTTCTGGAAGTCGGGCGCGAGCAGGAAGAGTTCGATTTCAGAGGTGAGCCAAAAGCAAAGGCAATCAGCATTGGCGCTACGGTTCAGGGCGCAAGACAATTATTCAGAATCCATGGTGAAGATTACCTGCAGCAGGTTTTTGCCCAGATTCGCCTGGAACTGGGAATCAAGGCTTAAAAAAATTTGATTTATTACCTTACTTATTAGTAAGTATCTTGGAAGGAGCATAACATTATGAACACTCGATTAGTTTCCTGGAATGCAGAACCAACGACGCTCAGTGGAAACAAACATTTACCAAAAATGAAGCCAGTTGCTTTCGTAACCAGGGTCATTCGATTTGGTCTGGCAGCGACCATTGCTTTGGTCCTTGTCCTTGCTTTCACCTGGATTGCCCTGACCCCGGGACTTAAGTTGATCTTCGCAGCATTCCTGTGGGCGACCGGATTTTCATTCCTGGCACTGACCCTGGATATGCATCAGAGCATGAAGCGCGTTCTGCCCCTCGTGGCAACAGGCGTTGGCCTGCCGATAATGGCAATTCTGGGCACGAAAGTCTCGGTTGGATTCCTGATCATGGCAGGTGCCGTCATTGCAGGCTGGCTGGTTAACTGGATCGTTCGAAAAAACTGATCAGTTGGCTTTGATTCGAAATCCTTCCAGTTGGAGCGCAGGTTGCCGAACCGCCACTGCGGCGAGGTAGCCGCACTCCGGTATCACCAGCGCCAGTTTCCAGTCTTCGGGTGAATGATCGGGATCCTCGACAACTGTGGGCGAAGCGCCACAGGCAGCGTCAACTGAAAAGCGACAGAAACGGTTGGCAATCCCGTGCCCTGAAGCCTTTGCAACAGCCTCCTTGCACGCCCAGATCCGCATGAACTCGGCATCACGTTCACCCTCCTCCAGTGCATAAACCGCCCGGGCTTCCTGATTCGTGAAGAATCGCTTCGCCAGACGCGTGGCATTGCGTGGCTTGCGATTACCGATTTCCAGGTCTACGCCGATTTCAGATTCACCGGCAATTCCGATCAAAAGGCGCTGGCCACTCTTGGCCAGGCTGAAATGCAGCCCCTGCCCGTATCGCCTGTAATCCAGAATCGGCTTTCCCCGGGCGCTTCGATCAAGCGCGACATCCTTGCCGGGAATGCCAAGGTATGCACCAAGCAGCATCCGGAGATAAAAACGGCGAGCAAAACGGAGCTGGCCCATGGTCAGGGCGAGCGGTTGATCCTGGTCCTCGCTGGATTCGTCGCCCAGTGCCGTTGCCAGGGTTTTCCAAAGGGCTTCAAGATCAAGATGCCAGAGATGGACCGTGGGTTCAGCAGGAACGGCAATCTGACCCAGCGGCAATTGCCGGGGAGAAAATTTCACCTCGGTTACCCACTGCATGTTGTCCACAATTGCTTCCTGTTGTCCCACGCCAATTACTTCTCCCACGGCAGTATATAAGGACTGTAATCCTGATGCCTGTCAGGAATAATCCGGCTACCCTGTTGAAAACATGGGCTCGATGACGGTGTCCACGTCAGTACCAAAGTCTTGAATGGCTTGGCACACGCCCATACTTCTTCCCCCTTACCCCACTCGGCCGAAAGCATGCACTTCCAAAACGTAGTGGTTCATTCGCTTGCAGCGATAGAGCCTCCGGTACGCCTTACATCTCTCGACATCTGTAATCGACTCAGGACCACCCTGGATCGGCTGGGCATGCCTGCCAATATCATCGAGGACAAGACCGGAATTACTGCTCGACGGGTGTGGGAAAACGGAACACTCCCTTCTGATGCCGCGACCCTGGCGGCGGAAAAAGTTCTCGGTCACACCAACATTGACAGGTCCGATATCGGGTTGATCATCAATACTTCAGTTTGTCGTGATTACCTGGAACCATCCACGGCCTGTATCGTCCACGGCAACCTGGGCCTGAGTTCGGAGTGCCTGAATTTTGACGTCGGCAACGCCTGCCTTGGATTTATGAACGGCATGGATATCGCTGCGCGCATGATCGAACGGGGCGACATTGCTCATGCCCTGATCGTCGATGGCGAAACCAGTGGCCCCATTACCGATGCGACAATCGAAAGATTGCTGGGTGATGATGTCGATGAATCGCAATTCCGCGCTCAATTCGCCTCACTGACACTCGGTTCCGGCGCGGCGGCAATGGTGATGTCTGATGCCCGATTGTGCCCCGACGGCCATCGTTATACCGGTTGCATCACCCGCTCTGCTTCGCAGTTTAATCAACTCTGTAAAGGCCAGATGGAGTGGATGGAAACAGACACTCGCGTATTGCTGAAGGAAGGACTCGGTCTTGCCCGACAAACCTATGCTGCTGCCATTGAGACGATGCAATGGCACGCAGACAGGATGGATGTGATCGTGATTCACCAGGTCAGCAGAATTCATACCGAATCCATCATCGAGCTCCTGGGCCTGGAGCGCAGCAAAATTCATACCATTTTCCAGGAGTTCGGCAATATCGGACCTGCCGGAGTACCAATCACCCTGGCCCATGCCGTTGAGCTTGGCAAGGTCAGAAAAGGGGACCGGGTGGCCCTGATGGGAATCGGATCCGGGCTCAACTGTTCCATGGCTGAAGTTCTCTGGTAAAAGCGAAAACTGTCGATTTGGTTTTATCCCGCCCCTGAAAAGGTTATGATTTCAGGCAGGTGCAGAGGGATCTGGCCTACATAGGGGTCGGCAACAGGTCGATCATTTGCTAACCACGTTGGCGAACTCAGGGATGAATCGAAACATGGACAGTCCAGTGACCAAGTCTTGGCATACCGCGAATTTTTGTAATATCGCCGGTGCATTGCGCTGGCAGGCAGAGCGCCGGGCGGGCGCAACTGCTATCCACTGCCCCGGCGCGCGACATGTCGGCGCAAAGAAAAATTCCAGCTACACTTTTCTCGAATTCAACGAGCTTACTAATGCATACGCACGCGGGCTTGAAGAAAATGGCATCGGGACCGGAGACCGCGTACTGCTGATGGCCGATCCCGGATTGCCCCTTACCGTGATGATTATTGCCCTGTTCAAGCTGGGAGCGGTTCCGGTGCTGGTCAGCCCCGGCATGTCACCTGAAGGGCTTGCCAAATGCTTTGAAGAAACCGAACCAAAGGCATTCGTTGGCTCGCCCCGTGCCAATCTGCAACGGAAGATGAAGGGCTGGGGCAAACCCACATGTCAGCTTTCGATCAGCACAGGTCGGTCGATTCCAGGTGTTGCCACCGGCATGAAGGCACTTTACAAAATCGGAATGGGCGACTCCCGCGAAATTTTTCATCATTCCATGCCGGGGGATATCGCAGCCATTTCGTTTACGGCCGGGAATGATGGTGCACCAAAATGTGTGGCTCATCAGCATGGCCAGATTTCAGCCCAGGCGGATGTGATGCGCGAGACTTTCGATATCGAGGCGAACGAGGTCAGTCTTTCCACCCATCCCCTGTTCACGGTCTTTGATCCTGCATTGAATGTTGTTTCAGCAGTGATTGACGTCGACAACAGCCAGCCTGACCAGGCCGACGCAAAGCGCCTGGTCCAGGCCATTGAGGCCTACAAGGTCAGCAACCTGTGTCTTTCACCGGCCCTGATGAAAACGCTGGCAGAGCATGTCAAACAAGAAGACATCAAGCTGCCCCTGGTTCGCAGAATCATCACCTTCAGTGCCACTCCGCGAATGGAAGTGATTGCAAGCCTCGAAAACGCATTGCATGACGAGGCAAGAATTTACACCGCTTATGGCAGCGCAGAGTGTTTTCCGGCAACGGTTGTGACCAATCATGATGTCGACAGCACAGTTGAAGAAATGATGGAGTCAGGCGAAGGCGTGTGTGTCGGCCAGCCGGCAGACAACACAGAAGTCAAAGTGATTGGGCCCAGCGACGGCAAGTACAAAAGCATGCTTGATGCACCGGTTCTGCCCCCGGGCATGGTTGGAGAAATCATCGTCAGGGGTCCACATTGTTCAACCGAATACTGGAACCAGGAAGAACAGACCACGCATGCCAGCATTCCCGATGAATCCGGGGATTCATGGCACCGCATGGGTGACATGGGTTCGATCGATGGCAATGGGCGGCTCTGGTACTGCGGTCGCAAGTCTCAGCGCATCAATACCGGGGAAGAAACCCTCTACCCGGATCAGGCTGAGGCACTTTTCAACCAGCATCCCGATGTGCGTCACACTGCATTGGTGGGTGTCGGGCCAACTGGCCGCCAGATGCCGGTGCTGTGCATAGAACTGCGTCATAAACTGAGACCGGCAGACAATGAACGCGTGCACTTCGACTTGCTGCAACTTGCACAGAGCTGTGGCCTGACTCGCAGTGTTCGTACCGTGTTGTTTCATCCAGGATTTCCAACAGACCCGCTGAATTCAGCGGCCATCCCGCGCGCTGCGCTTTCTGAGTGGGCCGCCGGAAAAGTCAAAGTCTGATTCGGCATGAAAATACTGGTAACCGGTGGGGGCGGTTTCCTTGGTTCCTCTGTCTGTCGACAACTTGCCGTTGCCGGCCACTCCGTCGTTGCATTCCAGCGAACCCCGGCTGAACACCTCCAGGCCCTGGGCGTTGAGAGTTTTGAAGGTGACATTCGCAACATTGACGCCGTAACCAGTGCTGTATCAGGATGTGAAGGTGTCATTCACCTCGCAGCACTCGCCAATCTCTGGGGCGATCCGGCTGAATTTGAATCCATCAATGTTAAAGGCACAGCCAATGTGCTCGACGCATGTCGCAATACCAACGTCGGCAAAATGGTTTACACAAGCTCACCAAGCGTGGTGCTGAACGGTCAGGATATTGAAGGTGGCGATGAGTCGCTGCCACTGGTGAGCGAACCATTGATGCCGTACCAGGCCTCAAAAATTGCCGCGGACAAGATGGTGCGCGAGGCAAATGAGCCAAACCTGCGCACCCTGGTGCTGCGCCCTCACCTGACCTGGGGCCCTGGCGACCCGCATTTTCTGCCACGCCTGATTGATCGGGCCACAAACAACCGGCTTTTCCTGCCTGCCCCTGAAAAGAAGTCGGATGCGGTGTTCGTGGAAAACAGCGCCAGGGCGCATATCCAGGCTTTCATGGAACTGTGCGATAACGCTCGCTGTGCCGGGAAAGCATATTTCATCACCAACAACGAACCGCAGCTACAGGGCGATTTCATACTGAAATTGTTGAAGGCTGCGGGTGTAGACGCGCGCATCAGGAAAATTCCACCTGGCGTGGCCAGGTTTGCTGCCAGCGCCATGGAACATTGCTGGCGCCTGTTCAGAATTGACTCCGAACCGTCACTGACCCGATTCATGGTGGCCCAGATGTGTTCTTCGCACTGGTTTGACGGAACAGCCGCGCGCCGCGACTTTGGCTATGTTGCACCCATCAGCGTGGCGCAGGGCCTGGAAATAGTAGCGAAACAACAACAGCCCTGAACTCCGTGCTCACCCCGGGCCCGGGATGCGGTCTTCATTCGCTGCATTCAAGTCCAATCACGCCAGCCAGACGAATCGTCACGCTGGTCTTGCTGCCATCACTGCCAATCAGTTCGATGGTCATGTTCGAACAGTCGATCAGGGTGATGATTGCACTGCCCCACAACACCAGTGCCTGCGCACTCGGAACCGGGTTTTCAAAGTCACCCTGGGTGGCCTCGTACATGTCCGCTGCAACACTCGCGCCAACCTGTAGCTGATCGACCACCAGGTCACTGATCAGCCACAACCTGCGTCCATCTGACTTGAAGCCATAGAAGTACAAAATGGCGCCATTGGGTGCGACCACCAGGTTATAGCCTTCACCTTCATCAGCAATTGCAAACCACAATCCAGACCATGGAGAGTCGGCTGTTACACCGCCGTTGGTGCAGTCTGTCCCTGCAACGCCTGCCAGCTTGATCAGGTTCGATACCTTGTTGCCATCGACCCCGTTGAGCGTTGCCACGGCATTGTCGCAATCAGAGAACCTGACCACCAGCGTGCCCCAGACAGACAGACCGCGGGCACTGGGAACAGGCGAGCCAAAAGTACCGCCGGTGGACTCAAACATGGTGACTTCAATATTCGAGCCAGGCCTGAAACTGCCGGGAATCAGGTCAGAAATCAGCCACAGGCGATTTCCGAACTTATCGCTTCCATAGAAATATATGATGGTGCCGGATGCCGTGGTGACGAAGTTGTAGCCTTCGCCATCCTTTCCAGGATCAAAAAATAACCCGTTCTGGGCATTATTGGCAACCGTTGCTCCGGGTGGAGTGGGTGGGGAGGAATCAATGTAGAACTTGTGCTCCTGGACCGCTGAACCATATGTGACCCGAAGTGTGTATTCACCGCTTTCGGCGTTTGAAGGAAACTCAACTGCACCTGTGATCACGCTCGCACCCGCTGCATGATCAGACTGCGTCCATTCAAAGTTACCGAAGTTCACGACCGTTATTCCGCTGGGATCCCGAATTTCGATGGAGCCAATGATTCCTGTCAACGCATCCCTGAAAAACGCTGAAAAATACGCCGTATCGCCGGCAGAGAATTCATTCTGAAAATTTGGTTCCTCGATTGTCGGGCAATCAGGTACCACTGGCTGAGCGTCATGGGATGCAATCAGGGTGATTCCTGTTTCGTAATAGTCAGGTTGCTCATTCCACCGGCTATCGTCATTCAGACTATTACATGCGCCCTCGTAGGGTTCGATCAGGTTATTTCCCGAATCGTAAACGCCAAAATGCAGATGCGGTCCGGTAGAAAAACCGGAACTCCCAACGACCCCAAGGTATTCACCAGCTTCGACCGTATCGCCCTCTTGCTTTGCTGTCGTGGAGTTTTTCTTCAGGTGTGTATAGACCGTCGCAGAACCATCAGCATGCTCCAGCCAGATTTCGTTGGCCCGCGCGGATTCCGAAAATGCACAGCTCATGTCATCTTCGCCATCGTGCTTTTCGATAATCGTGCCATCAGCTGCTGCCACGACAACGGAGCCGTCCTGGTCCATCATCAACCAGGAATATGGAAAATTAAAATAATCGATGCCGTTGTGATTGAGGCCATTTTCAAGATCATAGGTACGCTCGCCGCAGTTGTAATCCAGCAGCATGTCCGGAGCCATCAGGTCCTGATCGACAAAATTGGAAATGGAGTAAAAACCAGGATTCGAATTGGTAATGCCTTTTCTGATCGGCAGGTCAAACATCACGCTTCCGCCGGAGCCTTCGGTTACAGAATCATCCGATTGGATTTTTTTGCGGCTGGCGATTCGTTCCTCCAGCCGTGCCGGAAGCTCATGACCCGGATCACCTGGTGATGGAATGGCCTCCATTTTCAATGGCGAGCTACTCGACAAAAGCACAAAAGAACTGGACTCATCCCCGTTATTTGTTGCCGAAGCACTGACGTTGGCCAACGCCAGGAGCAGTATAAGTGCTGATTGAATAGTCCTGATTTGCGCTTTCATATCGATTCCCTTTGATTGGTATTTCAACACCCTGCGCTAATCATAGCTGATTTTTTCGCCGCCCCGGGCGCGTCTGACCAGCCTCTCAAGCCAGGTGTACTGCAGGATTTTCCTGTCCTCTCCCTGCGCGTCTTCATAGCGTCCGTGATACTTGTGTTTGACCCAGGCATTCAGGTCCAGCCGTTCGCCTAATCTGAACATCCAATTGTTGAAAGGATGAAATCCCGATTTATGAATAAAGGCAGTACCGAAATCGATGACGCAGGGTTTTTGATCGTCGGTCACCAGGATGTTTGATTTCGACTTGAGATCACCATGGCTCACACCTCGTGCGTGGAAGCCTCGAATAACTTCGAGCAGTTCCGAGAACCAGTCATCCCTGTCTTCGAACTGCGCATCACGGAACGGCACCCCCCTGATCAGTTCTATGGCCAGAAATTCATCGTCAACCAGGCCATAGCATTGCGGAACACCTTTCAGTCCATCAAGACGCTTGTAGGCCTCATATTCACGCATCAGGGTCCGCTGCCGTGCGCGCAGCACCACGCCCTCGCCCATTGCACATTTGACCAGTAGTTCCTTGCCCTCAACGGAAAATTTCAGCACGGTTCCCTGGTTGCTGGTTGCGAGAACATTCTCCCCTCGCTCAAGGCTGTCTCTGACCTGGCCGGCAAAACCGGTATCGGCAATCAGCGACTTCATGAGAAATATTTTTTCAAAATACACATGTATGCATGATAGCCCAGGGCGGGTTTGGTAACATCGCAGGCTTCCATCTCAAGTCAGCACCCCATAGCCAATGAATCCAAAACACCTGTTTCTAGTCTCCGCCGCCTCAGCATTACTGTTCAGCGCGGCCATCATGGCAGCCGATCCATATGCTTCCACGTATCAACGAATCCCGGCTCCACCGACCGTGATTGAAAACGCCACCATCCTCACCGGGACCGGTGAGCGCCTGGATAGTGCCAGCATTTTGTTTGCTGACGGTGCCGTGCAGGCCGTGGGTGAATCTGTCGAGTCCGTTAGGCTGGACTACGAGGAAATCGAGGTGGTTGATGCCCAGGGACGCTGGGTGACCCCCGGGCTGATCGATGTTCATTCCCACCTTGGCGTATACCCATCCCCTGGAATGGTCGCCCACTCAGATGGCAATGAAGCAACTGCGCCTGCAACACCAAACGTCTGGGCCGAGCATAGTTTGTGGCCACAGGATCCGGGATTTACCCACGCCCTGGCCGGAGGCGTCACCTCGATGCAGTTGCTGCCTGGCTCAGCCAACCTGTTCGGCGGGCGCACTGTCACCGTCAAGAATCTTCCACGCAACAGCTACCAGGCAATGAAATTCCCGGGCGCGCCACATGGTTTAAAAATGGCCTGCGGTGAAAATCCGAAGCGTGTCTATGGAACCGGCAAGGGCGTTACCCCAGGGACCCGTATGGGTAACGTAGCCGGTTACCGCGATCAATGGGCCAAGGCCCAAAAATACATTCACGACTGGCAGCAGTACGATGAGCTGGTGGAAGCCGGAGATACCACGGCCAAGGAACCGGAACGGAACCTGGGCCTGGACACGCTGGCAGGTGTATTAACTGGCGACATCAAAATTCACATGCACTGCTACCGTGCGGATGAAATGCTACTGATCCTGGACGTGGCGAAGGAATTTGGATATTCCGTCGGGACCTTCCATCACGGTGTTGAAACCTACAAGATCGCCGATGAACTGGCCGAAGCCGGCGTTTGTGCCGCGATCTGGTCAGACTGGTGGGGTTTTAAAATGGAGGCTTACGACGGCATCCTGGAAAACGTCGCAATGACCGATATACCCGAGGGCAGCTGCGCCATTGTTCATTCGGACTCCTCACAGCTTATCCAGAGACTCAACATCGAAGCAGGCAAGGCGATGACCAGTGGCCGAAGAATGGGCCTTGATATCACGCCGGAACATGCGATTCGCTGGATCACCTACAACCCGGCAAAGTCGCTGGGAATCGAAGACCAGACCGGCGCGCTTGAGCCGGGCAAGATGGCCGATGTGGTTATCTGGAGCGGCAACCCATTTAGCGTCTATACCCTGGCAGATCGGGTTTATCTTGATGGTGCTGCAGTCTATGACCGTTTTGATCCGGCATTACAGCCGGTCAGCGACTTCGAGCTTGGACAGTCACTGGAGGTGTCACCATGAATCGCCTGACAAGAATTGCAATCGCAGTCGCAGTCACAGCACCACTGAGCCTGTCGGCCCAGACCCTGTTTATCGACGACGCCACCGTTCACACCATGCTCGATTCGGCGCCCATGGAGAACGCCGATATCCTGATCGTTGATGGCGTCATCACGGCCGTTGATTATGGGCTTGAAATTCCAGCGGACGCAGAACTGATCGAAGCGGAAGGCAGACCTGTCACTCCGGGCTTTTTTGCCGGCATCAGCGCATTGGGAATCGTGGAAGTCAGTCTCGAAGCGGCGACCGTCGACAATCAACTGATCCTGGCTGAAACGCCCATTGCCGACAAACTACGACCTGAATTTAATGTTGCGCTTGCCTTCAACCCGGCATCTTCATTGATTCCGATTACACGCGTTGAGGGTTACAACTGGACAGTGCTCCACGCTCAGCGCGAGGGAAATATCATCGGTGGCCAGGGTCGCCCTGCCATGCTCGGAGGCCATTACGATTCTCTGATCGGTGACCCGGTTCTGTTCATTGATGTCGGCTCGGATGCATCTGAAGAGAGTTTTGGCTCACGCGCCGCACAATGGATGTTACTTAGCCAGGCTGTGGACGAATCAGAAAGCACTATTGAATGGACACCGGATCCGCTTCTGACCCCTGCCGGTCGCAAAGCGATGAAGCTCTTCACCGGCAGCTCAGCCAGTTCGGTAACCGTGTTCCATGTACACCGTGCCAGCGACATTTTGCAGGTCCTGGCATTCTCCGAGGAACACGGCTTCAACCCGATCATTTTCGGGGGCTCTGAAGCCTGGAAGGTCGCTGACCAGCTTGCGCAGGCTGACGTGCCTGTTCTGATCGACCCGCTGGCCAATCTGCCTGCAGACTTTGACCAGCTTGGCGCGCGCCTTGATGCGGCCTCAATACTGCATCAGGCAGGTGTGAGAATCGGAATTCTGAATACCGGTAATGGAACCCACAATGCCCGCGACATTCGTTTCCGTGCGGGTATCGCGGTGGCGCATGGTCTGCCCTGGCAGGCGGCCCTGGAGGGAGTGACCATCAGGCCTGCACAGATGTTTGGGGTTGATCACCACACCGGCACAATTGAAGCCAACCAGAGGGCTAACATCGTGATCTGGAGTGGCGACCCACTGGACGTCACCAGCGTGGCTGACCTCGTGATTCTGGATGGCGAACCGGATTCAATGGTGACCAGGCAGACTCTGCTCAGAGACAGGTATTCTGCGCCGGAAGGTGAACTGCCAAGGGGTTACATCAAACCCTGACAGCCGGCTAATCTGATTTGTTGCCCTCTTTCACACGGTACAGAACCGTGGGATGCTCCCAATCAAGCAGCACGCCGTGATCCTCCGAGGTGAGGATTCGGTAGTGCTCCTGGTTGAGTGGTCCCAGGATGACGTTGTCATCTTCTACACGACCAGGCAAAAGCCCTTTCTCAACCAGGGTTGCAAATTTTTCTGCTTTCGGTATCCAGGCAATGATGGTCTTTCCATGCCTGACCAACCTTGCCCAGAGATAGCTTTCCGTTTCGGATGAAGCGCCTTCAAGTCCCTGGCTCTGGTCAAACGCCTGCTCGCTGACACTGGCGAAAATCCAGCCGTTGAACTTGCGCAACTGAAGGTCCAGAGTGTCGGCCTTACCGTCCTCGCGAAAGTCAATGTGAACAAGACCTTTTGCGGCATCGACAACAGTGATGTCAACCCGTCCATCAGCATTAAACCATTGGCCGCTCCATTCCGCTGCATCAATGACCGCGGGCTCCACGCCCAGGGGAACAGGGCTGCTGACGGTGTCACAGGCATTGAGAAATATTGCCAGTACGGTAATCGCCGTTCTCAAAAAGATCGCCATTAAAGGATTATTCTCCATGCAGATAATCAACCACCAGCTGGCTCAGGGCCTTCACACCAACTTCCATATTCGGTTCATAAACATCGAAGTAGGGTGAATGGTTTGCCGGGATGGTCTCCGGGTCGATGCCAGGTTCCTGGTTACCCAGGAAAAAATAAAGCCCTGGTGTGGCATTACTGAATACGGAAAAATCCTCAGCCACCGTCTGCGGCTGAACGTTATTGACCTGGTTATCACCCGATACACGTTTCAGGGTGGGCATCATTCGATCCAGCAGCTCCGCGTTGTTCAGCAAGGGCGGTGTTCCCTCAAGCAGGGTGAACTCAACTTCTGCCCCCGCTGCCTCACCGATCGAAATCGCAGTCCTTTCCATGCGCTCATGAATCTGTTTGCGCATATCCGGATCGAAACTTCGGATGGTGCCTTCAAAAAAGACGCTATCGGGAATCACGTTGTTACGGATTCCACCCTGGATGCGTCCAACGCTGATAATGGATGGTGCCTTGGTGACATCCACCTGGCGGCTGGCGATCGTTTGCAGGCCCAGGATTATCTGGGAGGCAGTGACGATCGGATCTACACCGTTCCAGGGGCGTGCACCGTGGGTCTGTTTGCCATTGACCGTGACCTGGAAAATGTCCGCAGCGGCCATGATGCCACCAGGACGAACTGAAATCTGGCCGCCCGGCTGATTGATGCCGATGTGAAGGCCAAACACGGCTTCCGGTTTACGGTCATCCCAGATTCCCTCCTCCAGCATCAGGCTGGCGCCGCCCTCCTCACCCGGGGGCGGCCCTTCTTCAGCCGGCTGAAAAATAAACATGACGGACCCCGCCAGGTCGTCCTTTACAGCATTCAAAACCTCGGCTGCGCCCAGCGCGATGGCCATGTGCGCGTCGTGGCCACAGGCATGCATCACACCGGTTTCCTGGCCATTAAAAACTGCCGTGTTGACTGATGAAAACTCAAGCCCGGTTTGTTCTGTTACTGGCAATCCGTCGATATCGGCCCTTACAGCCACCAATGGCCCTGGCTGACCACCCTCGATCATCGCAATGATGCCAGTGCCTGCAATGCCGGTTTCGATTTCCAGGCCCATGCCTTCAAGAATCTCAGCCAGGCGTTTCGAGGTTTCAAACTCACGATTGCTCAGTTCAGGGTGTTGATGAAACCAACGGCGCCATTCGACCACCTGGGGCTGGATGTCAGAAGCCAGCAGGTCCAACCGAACCTGGTCAGGTTGAGCCTGGATCGGCTGAAAAAACAGCAGTGTGACCAATGCCAGCGTGCCAACAATCGCTTTTCTCATTCCAATGCTCCCTTTAATTTAATATTTACCTGGGGATTTCAGCAGCCCTGGACTGATCCAGAACCTGGCAACGTTGCTCAAGTGTTACAGCCTCGACCGGGCCGATGTTGGCTCCGGCCGCACCGCTGTCCCGACGGCCATCAGGTGCGCCCCAGAAATAGCAGGTTTCAGAATCGTAAATCGCCAGTTGTGCAGCCCCGATCATTGATCGGTCGCCAAGAGTGTGCCCCAGTGATTCCAGATAAGCCCGGACTTCCGGTGCAAACTCTGGCTCAAGATAAAGCGTGTCCGGTTGCCACTGGTGATGGAATCGCGGGGCCATCACCGCACTTTGCGGATCCAGATCAAAATCTATGGTGTTTATCAGCGCCTGCAAAACAGTCGAAATAATCAGGGTACCCATTGGAGAGCCCAGCCCCATGACTGCCCGGCCATCTTTAAGCACAACCAGGGGTGTCATCGATGACAGCGGGCGTTTACCCGGCTCAATGGCGTTGGCATCTGTGCCAACCGCGTCCCACAGATTTGGAGTGGTCTTATCGATCGAAAAGTCATCCAGTTCGTTGTTCAGCACGACGCCAGTCCCGGGTACGGTAATTTTTGATCCAAACAGGGTATTAATGGTTTGGGTCAGGGAAACCGCGTTGCCATGCCGGTCCAGGACAGTGATTTGCGTGGTGCCGGAATCGTCTGGTGGCGTGATTAGTGATTCCACCACTTGCGGCTGACCTTCAGGATTGAGGCGGGCAGCCAGCTGATCTGCATATTCCATGGAGGTCAGCGTTTCGATCGGAACATCGTGGTAGTCCGGATCACCCAGGTGACGCGCCCGGTCTGCGAAAGCCAGTTTCATGGTGCTACCCACCAGGTGAATCAGGTCACCTGAGCCACGCCCCATTGCTGCCAGGTCATACCTTTGCAATACGTTGAGCATTTCCACCAGCAAAACACCACCCGAGCTGGGCGGGGGCATCGCAATGATTTCATAGCCGCGATAACTGCCTTTTACCGGCTCACGCCATTTTGCTTCATACCGGGCCAGGTCAAGTTCGGTGACCACGCCATCGGTTGCCTCTTCAATTTTTTTGGCAATAGGGCCAACCGCAAGGGCTTTACCACCCTTTTCCTGGATTAGTCTTAATGTCCCGGCCAGGTCCTGTTGCTTCAAAATCCAACCAAGTGGTGGTGCAATGCCATCCACGGTCTGGATGCGGCGGGTCTCCGGAAAATCAACCAGGACGGGTGCGACCGCACTGACGATCCTGTGGTGCCAGGTGCTGACCGGAACGCCGTTCTCAGCAAGTTCAATCGCCGGCTCGATCAGTTCCGGCCATGGCATCGAACCATAACGCTGATGCAAATCCCATAATCCCTGCACCAGTCCCGGAACACCGACAGAATGCTTTCCTTTTCTAATGGTGTCAGGGTTGTCACGATAGAACTCTGGATCGGCTGACCGCGGTGCTGTTTCCCGGGCATCCAGAGAGGTTGTCTGACCGCTGTCGGCGTCATGGACCACCGCAAACATCCCGCCGCCAAGCCCGGAACTGAATGGATGAGCAACTGACGCGGCGAAAGATGCAGCAATGGCGGCATCGACCGCATTCCCGCCTTTCTCCAGGATCGCCTGACCGACCGGCGCTGCAGGACTGACCGAGGTCACTATCATTCCGTCACGTCCCCAGACCGGATCGGCGGCAGCAGCAAACACCGGGGCATGAAATGTGAACAGAACGAATACGATGAATGTTTTCAACTTCATATTGGACGAACGCTCCAGTTTTGAAAATCAGGCAACAGCGGTCTGTAATTTCCTGTATTTGTCTAACAATTGTTCCTGGGTTTCCTCATTTTCGGGGTCTTTTGGAATGCATTCCACAGGGCAGACTTCCACGCATTGCGGCTCGTCAAAATGGCCCACGCATTCGGTGCACTTCAATGGATCGATGACGTAGTATTCCAGACCCATCGAAATCGCCTCGTTGGGACATTCAGGTTCGCAAACATCGCAATTGATGCACTCGTCTGTGATCTTGAGAGACATATCCGATGAGCCCGCTTAATGCTTGTTCTCTGCAAATCGCTGGTCCAGCGCCTTGCTGACTTCCTTGCTGACGAACTCGCTGACATCACCACCCAGCCGGGAAATCTCCTTGACCAGGGTGGAACTGATGAAACCAAAATTTTCATCCGGAGTCAGGAACAGGGTCTCAATATCAGGAGCAAGGTTTCGGTTCATACTGGCGAGCTGGAATTCATATTCAAAATCAGAGACCGCTCGCAAACCACGAATAATGACATCGGCGCCGACATCACTGACAAAATCGATCAGCAGGACATCGAACCCGACCACATCAACGTTACCCAGCCGATCCAGCTCGGTTTTAGCCAATTCAATACGTTCTTCGAGGTTGAATAACGGCTTCTTGTGAGGGCTTTCTGCAATTCCCACAACGACCCGATCGAACACGCGTGCAGCCCTTGAAACAAGGTCAGTGTGCCCGTTAGTAATCGGGTCAAAAGTACCCGGGTAAACCACGGTTTTGGTGGAATTCATGAGGTGTCAGCTATCTTCAGGAATTTAATCCGATATTGTACCTCAGGCACAAAAAAACGGCTCCTGTGAAGGAGCCGTCAAACAAGGGTTGGGCAAACCAAGAGGTAGTACTGCTTGCCGGTTAACATGACCGCGATGAAACCAAAATTCTTTCAGGCGTTTATTGGTCGATTCAACAACTGAATCCGTACGTCCCCCATTACGGATTCACGCTCAGTCAGCCAGCCCGCAGTCAGCGCTGATGGAGAGAGCCTGGGGGTTTCCAGGTAAACCTGGGCCCCGGGGCTGAGGCAATCGCTCTCAAGGAGAATTTTCAGCGCCCTGGTCGCAAGGTCGGTATCGAAAGGCGGGTCAATAAACACGATGTCAAACTGATCAGGTTGCTGGTGATCCAGCCAGGTCAGTGCGTCGCCTTCCACTACGCTTACCTGGCTGGCCTCAAGCATCTGCGCAGATTGCCTGAGAACATCAACTGCCTGGCGGGATCGATCAACCAGTATCACATCTGTGGCACCACGGGATGCAGCCTCAAAACCAAGCACGCCTGTTCCCGCAAACAAATCCAGGCATCGTGCGCCACTGATGTGATGCTGCAACCAGTTAAACAGTGTCTCCCGCACCCGGTCGCCGGAAGGCCGCAATCCCGGGACATCTGCTACCGGCAATTTTCGTCCACGCCATTGGCCACCAATGATGCGTACATTGCCTCCAGCACCGCCACTGCCTGCGGTATGCTGACGAACATTAATATGGCGTCGCTGCCGATGTTTCTTTGGCCCGGAACCCATAGCCCATTTCACTCCGTAGCTTGATCCCCGAAAATGGGACCCAAACTGCTAGCATAACGGATCACCAACGGCAGAATTATCGATGTTCAAGTTCTTTCGTAAAAACCAGAAAAAGCCGCAGGACCAGCCAAAGGTTGATGCCGGCCTGTCAGCCACTCGCCAGCAATTGGACAGCCGTCTGAGTGATGCCGTCGCACAGGCTGATGAAATTGATGAAGATCTCTATGAAGCCATTGAAACTGCCCTGATCACCTCGGATTTTGGCGTGGCTGCTGCCATGGAGATCGTCGACAAGCTACGGGCAGCCGTTGATAACAAGGTCATCACAACGCCCCGGGAAGTCATTCCTGCCGTACAGGCGGAGCTCTTTGAAATGATCGAGCCCTGCGAACAATGGCTCGATATCGACCATGGCCGCAGACCCTACGTCATCCTGATGGTCGGAGTAAATGGCGCGGGAAAGACCACCACAATCGGCAAGCTTGCACGACGCTTCACGGACGAGGGCCTTTCCGTGATGCTGGCAGCAGGTGATACCTTCCGGGCTGCAGCGGTTGAGCAACTCAAGGTCTGGGGCGACCGTAACAATGTCCCTGTTGTCGCCCAGGGCACTGGTGCTGATTCAGCCGCAGTCGTTTATGACGCGCTCGAATCCGCCAGAGCGCGCAGAATCGATGTGTTGATCGCAGATACAGCCGGGCGACTTCATACCCAATCCAACCTGATGGAAGAATTGAAGAAAATCCATCGTGTTGTCGGCAGGCTGGATGAGAGCGCACCCCACGAGGTTATGCTGGTCGTGGATGCCGGCACTGGCCAGAACGCGCTTAGCCAGGCCCGTGAATTCAGTAAAGCAGTAGGCCTCACCGGCATTACCGTTACCAAGCTTGATGGAACCGCCAGGGGCGGAATACTGTTTGCCATTGCCCATGAACTGAACATACCGATCCGATTTATCGGTGTTGGGGAGAAGGCGGAAGATCTTCGACCCTTTGACGCCGGTTCATTCATCAATGCCATCCTCCCCATTTCCTGACAGGCTTTTAGGCTGGTGGGATCAATACGGCCGCAAGGATTTACCCTGGCAGAATCCGCGTAATGCCTATCGGGTCTGGATTTCTGAAGTCATGCTTCAGCAGACCCAGGTTTCCACTGTCATCGCATATTTTGAGCGCTGGATCGAACGCTTTCCTGATATTTCAGATCTTGCCCGGTCTGATGTGGATGATGTGCTTGCCCTGTGGTCCGGCCTTGGCTATTACGCCCGGGCAAGGAACCTCCACAAGGCGGCCCGAATCTGCCAGGAACAATTCGACGGCCAGATGCCATCTGACTTCGATTCCCTGAATGAACTCCCGGGTATTGGCCCCAGCACTGCCAACGCCATCCTTTCCCTGGCACACAATCAACCTGCAGCAATCCTGGATGGCAACGTCAAGCGCCTGCTTGCACGTCACGCTGGTGTCGGGGGCTGGCCAGGCTCCACGAAGATTCAGAAAATACTGTGGAAAGAAGCCGAACAAAGACTCCCAACGCATCGAGCTGCAGATTACAGCCAGGCAGTGATGGACCTGGGTGCGCTTGTTTGCACGCCAAAAAATCCGGCATGCCGCGCTTGCCCGGTTTCCGCCGATTGCGAGGCCCTGGAATCCGGAAGAGTCGGTGCGATTCCCGGCCCGAAACCAAAACGCAAAATTCCGACCAGAACCATAAATATCCTCATCATTCTGGATGACGATGGCCGTGTTTTACTGGAACGCCGCCCGCCGAGTGGTATCTGGGGTGGACTCTGGTCACTGCCCGAGGGTGACAACCAAGCCGATTTGTCAGCAAGATTCGGGTTTAATGAAAGAAAAAACGTATCCGCCCGGCGCATTCTGCCCGAGCACGAACACCGTTTGACTCATTTACGTATGCTTCTCAGGCCAGAGCAGGTAACACTGGCCCATGGATCAGGGCTAGAATACAGCTCAGTGGGAGATCAATCGGAGATGGCCTGGTTCAGCCAGGCGGAATTAGATCAGCTCGGTCTTCCAAAACCAATCAGTACACTTTTGAGCAGACTTGGAACAGAGAGCATCGAATGAGCCGCACTGTGCACTGTCAATTGCTGGATGAAGAAGCCGAAGGCCTGGCTTTTGCGCCGTATCCTGGAGAACTGGGCCAGAAGATTTACGATTCCATCTCGCAACAGGGTTGGCAGAAATGGCTGGCACACCAGACCATGCTGATTAATGAAAACAGGCTCTCACCCATCAATCCGGACCATCGCGCCTTTCTCGAAAAAGAAATGGTGAAGTATCTCTTCGAAGGCGGGTCAGAAAAACCTGCCGGTTATGTTCCCCCCGAGGAGTCCTGAGCCCAGGTCATGCATCTTGCCGGCAGAATGTTCCTGGCGCCAGCAAGCTACATGCTTGGACAGACATTCTCGCGCACCTGCACAGACCTGACATTCAAATCGCCCATAGGTACCTGGAACCTTGTCGAAGCACAGCCCGCGCCTGACCTGAATGATGCGATCGAGTGCTACTGGGAAGGCTGGGGCGATATCCCTCCGCTAACCGAAAAGATTCTCCCTCGCACCGGCGTCGAACTGATGTTTAACCTCAAAGGCGATCACGTGGTGCGAGAGCTCGACGGCAAGCCCCTTGGCACGGACTACCAGCTGGGATGGCTGAGCGGACTGCAAAGACGCTACATGGTGATTGAGACAACCGGCGGGTCACACTTCATCGCGGCCCGGCTCAAGCCCTGGGGTGCGTGGCGCCTGTTGCGGGAACCGATGCGCGATGTAAGTTGTCGCGTACCGCTGATTGATGACATCTGGGCAAGTGATGCTGAACGTCTTTCCACCCGCCTGGCCGAGGCGCCAAACCTTTATGCACGTTTCGATTTGCTCGAAGATTACCTGCGACGACGCATCGATTTCAGCAAGCAGGCCGATGCCAGTGTTATTGAGGCCAGCAGGCGCATGCTGGGTTCGCGGGGCAGAGTCAGAATCAATTCAATTTGTCAAAGCATTGGCACCTCGCGCGTGACACTCAGTCGCAAGTTCAGGGAACAGGTTGGGCTGACACCCAAGACCTATTCGCGTGTTGTCCGGATTGAATCCCTGATGACGCACCTGGCGACAAACGGCAATGATTCGTGGGCCATGCTGGCAGAGGATTACGGATATCACGACCAGGCACATCTTTCTCACGATATCCAGGAGTTCTGTGGCGCCACCCTGACGGAATACCTCAGGCGTGCCAGTCCTGACGGCGGCGCAACAATCGAAGATTGATCCGACCAACAATTTTCAACCTGAAACATTTTTACAATACTTCTCCTGCCAGCTGTTTTAAATTCTTTCCCACACTTACTACCAAGCTCTAAAAAGGAGAAACAATATGCCCCCCATCGACTGGATTGCAGTTCTGGTTTCCACCGTGATCGCCTTTGTACTCGGCGGACTCTGGTACTCCCCCGCTTTGTTTGCAAAACCCTGGCAGCAGGACACCGGGCTAAGCGATGAACAACTCAATGCGGCCAATAAAGGCAAGATTTTTGGTGGCTCATTCATCCTGATCCTGATTGGCGCCATTGTATTCGGGGCGTTTGTCGGACCAGATCCCAGCCTGGGACTTGCACTGGGTGCAGGTGCATCGGTTGGTATCACCTGGGTGGCATTTTCGTTCGGTGTTAATTATCTTTTCGAACTCAAGCCCATCAGGTTGTTTTTTATTAACGGTGGCTATCACGCGGTACAGTTCATCCTGTTCGGCGTTGTATTCGGATTGCTTTAGGAGATACTCATGAGCAGCACAGACTCTCAAATCGCGACAATGGAAGCCAATATCCTGGAAAAAACCGGCAAGCCGGTCTCGGAATGGATAAAAGTGACAAAGAAATCAGGTCTTGAGAAGCATGGCCAGATCGTGAAGTTCCTGAAGACCGATCATGGCTTCACTCATGGCTACGCCAACCTGGTGGCTCACCAGACCCTGGCATCCAGCGCGGACCAGCATGATGACGATGACCTGGTAAACGCCCAGTATGCCGGCCCCAAGTCTGACCTGAAGCCCATCTATGACAAGGTGACAGCGGCAGTAGAAAGCTTCGGCAGCGACGCTGAACTGGCGCCCAAGAAAGCCTACGTCAGCCTGCGGCGCAAGAAGCAGTTTGGATTGATCCAGCCGTCAACCAAAACCCGGGTTGATCTGGGCATCAATCTCAAGGGCAAAGAACCACAGGGCCGGCTGGAAGCTTCAGGCAGTTTTAACGCCATGGTCTCTCATCGGGTGCGGCTGGAGTCTGCAGCCGACTTTAACGCAGAAGTTAAAAATTGGTTAAGAGAAGCTTACGACGCTGCTGGTTAGTTCACAGAATTCGCTTCGTCTCGAAGACGAAGCGAATCTTTTAAGACGAAGCGTTGAAGCCATTTCAAACGTTTCATCCCGTTTTTAAACGCCTTAACGCCTTCACATATCCTTTCGTCTTCCTTAACGTAATTTTTACGTTTGTTTCAGTTTCTGCTCGCATGTGGGAACGGCGAACACGCTAGGCACACCTTTTTGTAGACGCTTTTCCCAGAGCGTGGCCCAAGGGCCATTTATTAATCACATCTTAATACTGGGAGTTAAATTCTATGTATTCCAAGAAGCCACTTAGTATTGCAGTGTCTGCTGCTCTGGGCATAACCGGCATGTTTGCCGGCGGGTCTGCGCTTGCGCAGGACCAGGCCCAGCCAGACGCTGAAGGAAGTGACGCTTTACTTGAAGAAGTGATCGTGACCGGTTCGCGTATTGTCAGCGAAGATGGTTTCGGTCGCACCAGCCCCGTGACGGTCATGGGCATGGAGGATATCGATGCCTTCGGCCTCACCCGTGTTGAGGATTTCCTGAACCAGCTTCCGCAAATTGAAGCAGGACAGAACTCCACAATCGCGAACGGCGCAACCGGTACAGCGCAGGTCGACTTGCGTGGCCTCGGCCCGAACAGAACGCTTGTTCTGATCAATGGTCGACGCATGCAACCTGGCGGTCTTTACACCAACGCCCCCGATGTTAACCAGATTCCCGCCTCCATGATTGAGCGTGTGGAAGTTCTGACGGGTGGTGCATCTGCTACTTATGGTGCTGATGCTGTTGCTGGTGTTGTGAACTTCATCATGCGAAAAGTTGACGGTGTTGAATTCAGCGCTGGTATCAGCGGCTATCAACACGACAACGACGACAGCTACATCCAGGGTTTGATGGATCAGCGCAACTTTGCATACCCGACAGGAGGTTCAGGCTTTGATGGGAAAGCCTATAACTTCGACCTGGTCATGGGTAGCGAGTTTGCTGGCGGTCGTGGTAATGCCACCGCGTATCTGACTTACCGCACCAATGAAGAACTGCGCCAGGGCGCACGTGACTACTCAAGCTGCGCATTGAATGATGCGGGTACAGGTTGCGGTGGTTCAGCCAATGCTGCGAATCCTAACTACAACATTTATGCAGTTAATGATGATGGAACAATCAATTTCGACCCCTCTCCAGTGGCCGGAACCGATTTCTTCACATTGCAGCAGGACAGTTCACTGGCGCCGGATGACGGCACAAACCGCTACAACTTTGCGCCGGTAAACCACTTCATGCGTCCGGATGATCGCTGGTCCGGTGGTGCCTTTGTTGATTATGAAATCAACGAGCACGCCATTGCATACGCAGAAATGGGTTTTGCGGACGACCAGACCAAGGCTCAGATTGCTGAGTCCGGCACGTTCTTCGTATTCCCATATTTCCTGCCGCTTGATAACGGAAACTTCCCGGAATCGTTCAGAAATTCACTGACAGAACTCTATCCGGGAGTTGAAAACTTTGCGTTTTACATTGGTAAACGTAACGTAGAAGGTGGCCCGCGTACCGATATCCTGCAGCACACAGGCTGGCGGATCGTTGGTGGTGTCAAAGGCGCGATCAATGACAGCTGGGACTACGACGTATCCTATCTGCATGCGGAAACAAGTTCTGAGTCGACTTATATCAACGACTTTTTCGCGAACTTTATTCCGCCGACGCTGGATTCCGAAGTTTGTGCAGCGACCGCCGGTTGTATTCCGTACGAAGTTTTTGAGTTTGGTGCGGTTACACCTGCGCAGGCTGCTGGTCTTTCAGCCACCGGTAAGATCGGTGCGGACACCGGAACCACCGTTATCAACGGCTTTGTAACTGGCGATACAGGCTTTGGCCTGCCAGCGGGTGACATCGCTCTGGTAGCGGGTTATGAGTATCGTGAAGAGAAGTTCGAGCGTATTGCTGATCTGGTCTTCCAGAACGGCCTGCTGCTTGGTCAGGGCGGTTCAACACCCAGCGTACTTGGAAAATATTCCGTGGACGAACTGTTCGCTGAAGCCAATATACCGCTGCTGACCGATGCACCATTCGCTCAGAACCTGACGCTTGACCTTGCTTACCGTTGGTCTGATTACACCACCACTGGCACTGCCAATACCTATCGTGTTGGTTTGGACTGGCAGGCGGCTGACAGGCTGCGTTTCCGTGCCGGTTACAACCGCGCTGTACGTGCGCCAAACGTGACTGAACTGTTCCTGGCCCAGAACCTGGGTCTGTGGGCAGGCGTGGATCCTTGCGCTGGCGCGGCACCGGAGTTGAGCGCTGCTCAATGTGCTAACACTGGCGTAACTGCAGCTCAGTATGGCAATGTTTCACTGAGTCCTGCCTCACAGTACAACGCACTGTACGGTGGTAACCCGAACCTGGCACCAGAAGAAGCCGATACCTACACCTTCGGTGTGGTGCTCGACCCGACCGACAGCATGACCCTTTCTCTCGACTACTGGGATATCGAAATTGATGGTGTGATTGCCAATATCGATCCCGAGCTGATTGTCGAGCAGTGTGGCCTGACGGCTGATCCGAGTTTCTGTTCGCTGGTAACTCGTGCACCAAATGGCAACCTCTGGCAGGGTCAAAGAGGATTTGTCACGGCAACCAACATCAACCTCGGTGGCCAACACTGGGAAGGTGTCGACCTTGCCTGGGCATGGACCTTCGACGGACTGGGCGGAACATGGCGGACGGACCTTCTCGGCACGTACATGCTGACCAAGGAAACTTCACCCATTCCAACCATTCCTTCATCAACCTATGACTGTGTCGGCCTGATTAATGT
>Ga0102946_1000079_pt1 | contig 32051 bp, 29 predicted proteins | sample SalPon2A_A_D1_MG_FD_78209 | JGI IMG/M metagenome (GOLD analysis project Ga0102946, IMG submission 78209) | Soil microbial communities from South San Francisco under conditions of wetland restoration - Salt Pond MetaG R2A_A_D1_MG | ecosystem: Environmental > Terrestrial > Soil > Wetlands | place... | reverse complement strand
GTGCTGATCGTAGATGTCCTGGTACTGCGTGAAATATCTCTCAAGCGGCTACCCGGCATTATCCGCGAGTCAATGGTTCTGGTTGGCGGCATCCTGCTGATTCTCGGAATGTCGCTGGCATCAACCAATTACATGATTGACGCCGGAGTACCCCAAAAACTATTGGGAGCCATTGGTGGCCTGGTGGATGGTCAGCTTTCTTTCCTGATTTTATTGTTGATTTTTTTGCTGATTCTCGGCGCCATCCTGGATATTTTTTCAGCCATTGTGCTGGTTGTTCCATTGATCCTGCCGGTTGCCATGCAGTTTGGTGTGGATCCGGTGCACCTCGGGATCATATTCCTGGCGACCATGCAGTTGGGATATATCACCCCCCCGGTGGGCCTGAATCTGTTTATCGCCAGTTATCGATTTGAGCGCCCCGTGCTCTCCATTTATCTTGATACATTGCCCTTCTTCTTTTTTCTGCTGGCTTCCGTTCTGGTGATCACGTTCTGGCCCTGGCTTTCATTGTTTTTGACCCGATAAAATTCCGTTTACACTGTCTGGTTGACCTGCGTCAGTTAGCAACGCCCTGAGCTCTGTTAAAAATTGCAAATCCAGTTTGCTCTTTGTTCGAGGTCAGATTTGATGATGGTTACTGAAGTCATGGTGACTGCAGTTCGTTTCGTGCGAGCCGGAGAGACGCTTGTTACTGCCTCGAGAATGATGAATCAATTTGATATTGGTTGTCTCCTGGTTGGTTCCGACGGCCATGCTGCCGGTATTCTGACTGACAGGGACATTGTCCTTCGGGGTGTTGCTTCGGGCGATGACCCGGCCACGATCACGGTCGCTGAAGTCATGACGCCTGATCCCGTGTTCTGCTGGGTGCATGATTCGGTAAGCCAGGCTGCACGGATCATGCAGGACAGCCAGGTTCGTCGCCTGCCGGTGTTTAACCACGATTGGTCCGTGACTGGTATCGTCACGATCAGTGATATCAGCAACCATGTTTCACATCGTATCGCTGGTGAGTTAATTGACGCGATCACTCAGCCGCACCATCATTCGTGCCGGTAGAATCACTCGCAATATTCTTCAAACAGACCCGATATCCTGGATAATCAGCTATTATTCCAAAACGATGTCCGGGGTCTTTCCGACTAATCTCGGTAAAATGGTGTTTCAAATTAGCTATGCTATATAAACTTATGAAATATATAAATAAAAAATCTCAATCCACTCCTGTCGATTGCCTGTGGGTCATGATGTTGCTGGCAGTTGTTCTGAGTCTGTCACTTCCTGCAATTGCTGAAGAGAAAGCCGGGACCTGGGGAGAAGACACAAAAGTCATTCAATATGATCGATTCTTCATCGCCGGGCAGCCCGACGAGGCTGCGCTTGAAGAGGCTAACAAAAACGGTATCAACCTGGTCATCAGCCTGCGAAGTGAATCTGAACTGGACTGGGACGAAAGTTCAGCCGCTGAATCAATCGGCCTTTCTTACTACCAGGTGCCGGTCAATGCCAGATCACAAAGCCTGGCCGAAGGACCTTTCGACCGGATCAATGAAATTGTTGAGGCCAATCCTGATGCAAAAATCATGGTTCATTGTGGCAGTGGAAACAGGGCGGCCGCCTGGCTTGCTGTATACCTGTCAGAAGTTCAGCACATGGCGCCTGATGATGCAATTGACGTTGCGAAATCCAGCGGACTAACAAAGAAGGGTCTTGAAGAGAAAGTCCGAACTTACCTGAATCCCTGAACATCTGAACTCTCTCGGACTGCCATAAACATGTCCATCCATGGGACAAAAACCACTCTGAAGGTTGTAGATGTTTCCGAAGTTGAGGATCCAGTTTCTGTTCCGCCAGAGCATTTCCTTGAACCTCTCTGGCATTCCGGTGTGGTTTTACTGGGTGGGATGGACCTGGATCTGCAGCAATTCGAAGAATTTACGCATCGATTGTGTGACCATTTTCATCGCTCGGCTGCGCGAGATGATCTGCGCCAGTCTGACGGTGACGGCTATTCAGTTCGAACGCCTAAGGGTAACTTCACACTCCTGGCACACAATGAAGGAAGCTATCGGCCCTTCCAGCCGGCACACCTGGCATTCTTCCTGTGCATTGAAGGCCCCTCCAGCCGGGGCGGAGAGACTTTGCTGGTCGATGGTCGTTCCTTTTACCAGGCTCTGCCAGGGCAACTTGCCCGGACCCTTAAAAATGAAGGAGTCGTTTACTCCGCCCGTTGGGATACGGAAAGATGGCAGGCTGAACTGGGTGTTGAAGACATTCAGGAACTGGAAAACCTGGCAATGGAAAACCATGATTTTTCCTTCTCTTTTGAGAGTGATGAAATGCATTACCAGTGCAAGCGCAACGCAATTGTCGAGGATCTCCAGGGGGAGCCGGTCTTTGCCAACGCATTTCTCGCTCATCTGCCGGAAGTTACCCTTCCGAGGTACGCCCAGGCAAATCCTTACGCCAGCAAAACCAACAAGGTCTGCTTTGGTAGTGGAGATGTGCCTAGCGAGGCGGATATTCAAACCCTTATAGACATCCAGGATAAAGTGTCATACGAGCATGCACCAGCTGCGGGTGATCTGCTGGTTATTGATAATTCACGCGTCATGCACGGACGTCGTTCGACGGAAGGCGATTGCCGCAGAGAGCTTCTTACCCGTTTTGGTTATCTCAGAGAAGAATTCAAGCCATGACCTGGCGAGTCAGCTTACCTTAACAGGCCTTTGAGTTTGGCTGTAAACAAACCACCATGGTCATCAAAAACCCGGGCATTCGCCATTGAAATCACGCCTTCCCCGAGTTTCTTCAGGCCATAGTAATCAATTTCAACCTGGATATTCTCGTGATCCCGTATGGTTTTTCGGCTTGTGATGGCGCATTCCCGCATCCAGGTCTCGCGTTCCTTGGTTTCAAATCCTGCTGCAAGGTGGAGATAAATGTTGGATAGCTGAGCCAGAAATTCCTGGGTCGAGAAAATGGTCAGGTGAAACCCGCCCGGATCGGTAGGGGAAATGAAGAATGAAGTCATCCGGATTCGTGCGGTCAGCACCGGGCCGGAAACATCCAGCTCGTAAATCTCCCATGAGTCCTTCTTGACGCCTTCATCGATATAGGCAGAAGACAGGCCTGCTATTTGTACCCTCTCGAGCTTGTATTCCAGGTTTCGCGACATGGTTGCTTATCTTGTTATGTTGGTGAGAAAGGCATCCAGGCCTTTACTGAGATTGAATATGCTTTTTTCCGCCCTGGGGTTTGGCTTGCCACTGCCCCCTGATCCCGGCGTTCGATTGACATCGTACAGCACCAGTTTGCCATCGCTGAGTCCGAAATCAAACTTGCCGTAATCGAAACCCAATTGCTGGCGTTTTTCGCGCAGTTCAGGCGGTAGGGTTGATGAATCCAGGTCCTGGCGACGAATGGTATTGTGGCTCTTGATGATTGGTTCGTCTGATACGCACTGGTAGTAAATTTCGCGATCGCCGAGAAAGACCCATACCCGCAGCACATACTGGCCCTCTTCATTTTGTTCAGGACGAAACTTCTCAACCACCAGGTTGGGGTTGCGCCAGACACCTGACGGAACCTGGCCTGCCGATTCGTAAATCGGATATTCCTGCAGAAACTCAACCTTTCGCCACGGACGCTGGATATCAATTGCTGCATTGTGCTGCCCGGAGTCAATTCGCGCTTTAAGTTCACGCATGCCACCAAAATTCATGTCTGTCTTGACCAGGACAGGGCCCTGAAAACCAGAATCGCGTTTCACAATCTGGTCGCTGATGATGGATTTGGATATATCCAGCACGTTTCCATTAATGACAAGGGGATAGTGTCCAAACAGTCGCGAGTATTCTTCGGTGGTCTGGGTGATGTCGATGTGAGAAATGGCGATGTCAGCTCTGGGCGGTGTGACATCAGGTCCCCTGAGAATGACGATAGCAATGCCACGGTCACTCCAGTGTGATGCCAGTTTGTTCAGCAGGTAGTTGCTGTTTTCAAACTGATCTATCGCATGAGTGATGACAGCAATTCTGAGGTTTTCGGACATTGGGTCCCCTGATTTCCCTTTGCATGCAATCCTTACGAGGGCGACATTATAATGCCTGCCTGAACAGGATAAACCCGTAATGGATGACGCTTCCCCAACAGATCTGCAATCACCGGATTTTATTGACGACCCGTATTCTTTTTACAGGAAACTGAGGGATATTGGTCGACCACACTGGGCCGGGCATGTTGATCGTACTGGAACCAAAGGAATCTGGCTGATTACCCGGTACCAGGACGTTGCACGGGTGCTGAGAGACACCCAGGACGTATCCAAGGATGTCAGTCGACTGATTCCCGCCGGCCAGGTCACTGCATTTGACCGAATGCTTTTGAACCTTGATCCACCTGAACACACCCAACTCCGTGCGGTAATCGCACCGTTATTCAGTGTCACGCAGGTCGCCCGGCTGGAAGCGCTGATCGAAGGCATTGTGGAAAGCCTGCTGAGAGAGATGGAAACACGAGCGGAAACAGACTTTGTAGCTGACTTTGCAGTACCTCTCCCGATTCGTGTGGTTGCCGATATCATTGGTGTTCCCCGGGAGGATATGCCACTTCTGAAGAAGTGGACTGATGATCTGATCACCGGTCTCGATTCGGGCAGGGACAATGATTCTGAGCGGGAAAGGGTAGCCGCAAGTATGCGGGGGATGACCCGCTACCTCAGCGACCTGGTTGACAGCGGAATCCATCCGGACGGCAGCCTCCTTGATCACGTATCGGAAATCAGACTCAAAGACGGATGGCCCACAACCGACGATACATTGAGCCTGTGCCTGCTGATGGTGTTGGCCGGTCATGAAACCACGGTCAATTTGTTGGGGAATGGCTTGCTTTTGCTTCTTCAAAATCCCGAACAACTGGAAAAACTAAGAAACAATCCCGGGCTGACACGCAGCGCAGTTGATGAAATGCTGCGTTGTGAAAGTCCGTTGCAACGAGGTACCTACAGAATCACGCAGGTACCTTACAAAGTCGGTGGCGTCACGCTTGAGGTTGGCCAGCAGATTTCTGCTGTGATTGGTTCAGCCAATCGGGACGAGCACCAGTTTCCGGATCCGGATGTGTTTGATATTCAGCGAAGCCCTAATAATCACCTGGCTTTCGGGAAAGGAATTCACAAATGCCTTGGGGAAAAACTCGCCCGGGCAGAAGCCAGGATTGCATTCACTCGACTGCTGGAACGTTTTCCGGATATAGAACTGCTGGAGCCTAAACCGCGTTGGCAGGAGAAAACGCTCTTTCGCGGCCTCAAGTCATTGAAAGTGCGCATGTCGGCCTGAAAATGTCTTCGCAGAGAAAAAGAGTTCTATCCATCAAGGGTTCCGATGCACCCAATGCTTCGTGGTTTATCTACCTGTTTTTCATGGTCCACATGCTTGTATTTGGACTGTCGGGATTCCTGATGGCCTACTCCAGTGACGGCCCGGATGTCACTTTCCTGTACATGCACGGCGGCTTTGCCATATTCGTTTACATCATTTTTTACCTGGTGATATTCGGACCAGGATCCGTCGGATGGATGTTTATCAATGCGGGTTTGGGCCTTTTTGGAATTTACGCCCAGATCGACTGGATATTGTCTCGGTTTGGAAAATCAGCAGGAGATTTTCCGTTTTACATCCACGTCATTCCGTTCTTGTATTATGTTTTGTACACCTTCCTTCTTTATCAGTTCGTGCTCCAGGTCTTCGGGGCGCACAAGAATCCAGCAAGAAAACGTTTGGTGGAAACCACTTATGTAATTGTTTCATTGGTCATTTACAGCTGGTTATATTTCGGCCACAGGACAAGTTGACGACCGTGTTCAGTTCTGCTGTTCAGACTCGAACAACGCCTGGCTCACATGCTTCCAAAATCCGGCATCCCAGCCATACCTGTGCTGTTTCCAGTAGTCCTTGCTGATGCGTTCGCCGCCAGCGGAAAACAATTCGGTAAAGTAAATATCCCATGTTTCCCACTGGGTTTGCGATAACAATCCGCTCCTGTGCCTGGTGTATGCCAGCGCCCAGATATCGAGCATGTTGAGCTGATACTTTTCCCACCTGACAGCCTCCACGTCATTCAGCTGTGGGCTTTCGGAACGCATTTTTAAGAGGATCTCGGCCATTGTGGGGTCAGCGCTAAACTGGTCGGCCAGGTCCGCATGCCTTTCAAAAAGGATATTTTCAGTCTGCCCTTGCAGCGCATTGGTATTTTGCTGAATGGTGTAGGCCACAAACATTAAGGAAATAACTATCGCGACAGTACCGATGACTTCCGCCATGGCGGCCCACTCTGTCAATGTGAGTCTTCGCATAATTACACTCCCTGAACTTGTTGTCTCAATTATTATTCTTGAATATTTCTCCGTCTTTTATCACGAACACGACGTTTTCCATGGTCCTGATGTTTGTCAGTGGGTCGCCACTCACAGCAACAATATCGGCGCGTTTGCCGGCAGCGATCACGCCCCTGTCATCTACACCAAGGAGATCGGCGGCAAACACTGTTGCCATCTGAAGAGCGTAGGCAGGTTCGATTCCGTAGCCAACCAGCGCAGCAAATTCAGCGCCATTTTCACCATGAGCGAAAACGCCTGAATCGGTTCCCAGCGCGATGTTGACGCCAGCAGCATAGGCTTTCTGGATACTTTGAATCACCAATGGCTTCAGATATTCGTTCTTTTCAACAACTGAAGCAGGTGTTTCCGGCGGCATGTCCATTTCGTTGATATATGCCTGGGGTACCAGGTATGTGCCATTTTCGATCATCAGGTCAATTGACTCATCTGACAGAATGGAACCGTGCTCGATCGATGAGACACCTGCCAGAATGGCAGTGTTGATGCCTTCGGTTCCGTGGGCGTGTGCGGCAACCTTTAATCCCAGTTTTCTGGCTTCACGAACGATTGCTTCAAGCTCTTCCAATGAGTATTGCAGTGCACCAATCTCGGCGTTTTGAGAAAAAGAAAGTACACCACCGGTGGCACAAACCTTGATCACACGAACGCCGTGTTTCGCCTGGTAGCGGACGGCCTTGATGACCTCGTCCACGCCATCAGCGATCCCTTGTTTTGGTCCCATTTCCATAATGCCGGGAGCGAACCCGGTGACATCGCAGTGTCCACCCGTAATCGAAATTGCATGACCAGCAGGCCAGACGTCAGGTCCTGGTACATCTCCCCGGTTGATTGCCCGCATCAGTGCGACATCCGGAAAGCCAGGCCAGGCACCCAGGTCGCGCACCGTTGTAAAGCCGGCATCCAGGGTTAGCCTGGCAAATTTCGCGCCTCGGACCGACCAGTCCGCAGCCGTTTCATTGACAAATGCAGTTACCCAGAAGTCATCAGTGAAGTAGTCCATGGTGACGTGGGAGTGCATGTCGATCAGGCCGGGAAGCAATGTGCTGTCGCCGAAATTGATGACCCGGGCATTTTCGGGAATATTCTCCGGGTTAACTGATTCGACCAGGTTGTCACGAATCACGATGGTTGCGGGTTCAATCATTTCTCCCCGGGTTGCATCAAACATTCGATCAGCATTGAGAACCAGCAGCTCGGCATGCAGATTACCTGCAAGTAAAACGGACAGGATCAATGTCAGGGGACGCAGACATCTGGTGTTTTTCATTGGTTGTAGTTCTCCGTAAACCCGGGTTATTTAATAGTGGAATTCTGCAGGTCGATGGAGTGTACCCTTTTAAAGGTTCACAAGCGCACCGCAGGTGGGTAAAATGGCTCCTTTTTTGCGACCCGGTATACCCTGGAAATGATTAGAATCTGCCTTGCAATCCTGCTTATTGCAGCGACTTTCTCTGCCTTCGCCGATGGCACGATCGATGGCTGGGTGAGAGTCCACGGGCACCAATACCCGCTGCATCCGGTCACCATTCGGGTTTATGACGCAGAATCCGGCATCGAACTGGAACAGTTCCGTACCGAAAACAATGTTGATGGTACCTACCAGATCAACGGTCTGCCCAACGGAAATTACAAGGTTCACTACGATGCTCATTCGGAAATCTGGCGCTATCTCGATGAGATGGCCGGTAACCGATACTGTGACAATGCAGGTTGTGATATCAAGGAAACCGGGGCTGTCATCACGGTGAATGATGACACCCGCACACTCAACATCAATCTGCTCGAAGGCGGCATGATGGGTGGGGAAGTGACCGATGATCGTCGCCGACCAATCGCGGGAGCAACAGTCGAGTTTTTCGACGAGTTCGGCGAACCGCTTTGTTGTGAGCGAATCACTGATGACCAGGGGAAATGGGCCAGGCCGGTTTATTTTCCGGCCAAGTACTACGTGCTGGCACGATTGGCAGAGCCCTCTGTCTACAAGCCGCAGGTTTACCCGCGTAAACCCTGCTCGAGCTGTGATGTAACCGAGGAAGGGACAGCGATTACTTACAACTATTTCGCTTCCTATCTTGGAGTGGATGCCAGGTTGTCTCCTGTTGAGCCCGGCTTCTCAGGCCAGGTTAAGGATGTGCCCCGCGCCAAGTATTCCGGTTCATGGTTTAACCCGGATCGTGATGGCGAGGGCTTCATCTTTGAAGTGCTTGATCGTCCTGGACCGGATGGGGTTGGATTTGAAGTCGTGGTGTTCTGGTTTACCTATACCCCGGATGGAAAACAGGCCTGGATGGTTGGAACCGGCGTTGTGGAAGGCCGCTTAGCAGAAGTCGATTTTCAAATTACTGATGGCGCTTCGTTCGGCCAGAATTTCGACGCCAACGACGTGGCGCGGAAGGAATGGGGTTCGATGCGACTTGAGTTTTTCAATTGCAGTTCAGCCCATGCCCAGTATGCTGGTCAATATGGATCGGGTCAGATTGATCTGAGTCGACTGTCAGCCATTGATGGCCTGGATTGCGATGATCCGGCCGGACAATCAGTCGATGGTAATGCCACCCTCTCGGGAGCCTGGTTTAATCCTGCTCGCGATGGGCAGGGCTTTATTGTCGAAGTTGTCAATGAATCCGATGTTCTTGCCTATTGGTTTACCTATGACACCGATGGCAGCCAGATGTGGATGCTGGGGCTGGGTGAGCTGGATGAATCCGGCAACACGCAGATTTCAATGCAACGATCATCCGGTGGGAACTTTGGTGACCGTTTTGATCCTGAGAGTGTGCAGCTATCTGATTGGGGAGAGGTCAGTATCGAGTTTGGCGAATGTGATGAAGCATCTTATTCGTGGAGTGCGCCTGAACCGTACGATGCAGGTGCCTATAACCTGACCCGATTGACGACTCTGAAAAACGCCGATTGTTGATATCAGCTTGATGTTGGCTGGTTGTTAATCTCCGTTCAGCATTTCCTGGTAAAGCGGAATCATCTCGTCGGAAAGAATCAGGAACTCAGGCTTGTCCTTGTATAACGAGATTCTGCCGTCGCCATATACTTCCCAGGAATCATTGACCATCGTTGGCTGCCCCCAGTCGTGCTTCAGCCTGGCAGACAACCTCGATTCTTCAGGTTTGCCTGTCAGAACCCAGATCACCTGTAATTTTCCATCCCCGAAAACCGCCTCGAATTTTCGTTCGAATCCTGCAAAGGAATAACCAAAGCAATCGATCTGTACCTGTTGATCAGGCTTGTTGGGTAACCAGATTCGTTCATTTTCATTAACAACCATTTGCGGGCATTGCTGTTCAAATTCAGGCAGCAACGCTTCAAGGCTCGCGGAGAAATCGAGAAGGACAGGGATTTCGGTGGTTTCATTCTGCGTGCTCGTACCATTGCCAAGAACCGGATTGTTCCAGGCAAACAGATTGGGGTGGCGGGCATCTTCAGTCAGCCAGAGGAGCCGTGCGGTGGCTGAGTCCAGCCAGATTGTTCCTTCACGATAGTTTTCCATGCCCAGGTAGGTACCATCCGCTTCGCCAAGAGCTGAATGTGCAGAATCGGTATCAACACCATGTGCTTCCATCTGCACAAAAACCCCGTCAGCGATGACGAAAGCGGCGGTTTCAAAACCAATCGGGGTGCCTGTATAGCGCTTGCAAAGCAGGCTGGCTTCAGAATCTTTTGCGAGGGGGTAGTGGATTGTTTCCGATTCGATCAGGGTCGTTTCACTGCAATGCTTTTCTGCAAATGACTGTAGTTCATCCAATGAGGCACCCATTTGTATTCCGGTTATGGGTGAAACACTGTTCGCAGACACGACACCGGCAAGGCCGGAAAAAAGAAGGACGGCTCCAATCGAAGCCGTCAGGAGTCGTTCTTTACTGATCATATGGTTCTCGTGGCGACCGCGGGCGGTACTTTGGCAGCTCTGCGTGCCGGCCCGAGAACCGCAAGTTGACCGATCACGACAAGCACAAGCATTGCCGCCGGCACCAGGATGATCAATGAACCCGGATCGACATCAAAAGCTTCCACGAGGGCCATGTTCAGACCAATGGCCATGGCGGCGCCAATCACAACGCCTGCAGCACTGATCAACAGGTTCTCAAGCATAAAATACTGGGCAATGGCGCCTTTGGAAGCGCCCAGTGCACGACGTGTCCCAATCTGCTTGGTGCGTCGACTTACACTGAAGCTGGCGAGCCCCACGATGCCCAGTGAGGTGATCAGCAACAGCAGTATCACGGTGAATGTCAGCATCTTTATCATGGATGAATCGCCACGATAGGAGCGTTCGCGGGTTTCATCCATGGTCTGCATGTTGCGAACGATCCTGTCCTTGTTGCTGTTAGCAAGCATTTCTTCTACCTGGGGCATCAGCTGATCGCGCATGCCGGGCTCGGTGCGAATGATGTACCGGGTTGAACCGAACAGGGTGTGTTGTGGCACCAGCATGGTTCTTTCCACACCTGACCAGCCATTCCACGCTGCCTGCATCCGGTCAACGATGCCAATTACCGTGACGGGTTCGTCGTCGTTGATGTAAACCGTTGCGCCCAGGGCGCTGCGCCAGTCATCCGGAAACATTGCCTCAGCCATGGCTTTTGTCAGAATGGTCCGGTCCGGCCAGCTTGTGTCCGACCGCTCGCGCCAACCTACATCGGATTCGCTGAAGTTTTCTCCAGCGACCAGTTCAAGGTCGTAGGTATCCAAAGCATGCTCGTCGACAAAATAAACGGCCACACCCGTCCCTTCGATTTCGGCGCCTGGCTCCGTCTGGAGGCCCATGGACCAGCCGCCACCCAGCAAGGGGACAGAATTGCTTTGAATGGCATTCACCACGCCGGGCATGGACCTGATTGCAGCCAGGTCTTCCCGAATGGTCACTTCCTCGTTGAAGTCAGGTGCAAACGAATTGCTGGATACGAAGAATATATTGGGCTCGTCGATGCCAGTGGGTCGTTCCATGGCGGTTTTACGTTCCTGGATGATCGAAATGGCATTCACCATGATCGCCAGTGTGACCGCCATTTGCAGTGCGATCAGAATCGCGCCGGTCTTGTTACGCATCATCGCGCGCCAAATGGGTCCGATTTGCATATTCAGGTCTCCTTACTGCGTTTTCAGTTGGCTTGCCGGCATGATGCGGACGGTTTGCCAGGTCGGGTACAGGCCTGCCAGTAAAGCAGAGAGAATTGCCAGGCCAATGGCGGTCATGACCATGACCCAGTCCATGCCCACCAGGTTTTCTACAAATTCACCAAAAAGGACCTCGATTCCCTTCAGACCAAGGAGGGTCAGTCCCACACCAAGCACCCCACCGCCCAGTCCGATCATTCCCGCTTCGATCATGTGTTGTGTAAAAAGGTCTGATTTGCGGGCGCCAAGGGCACGACGGACACTGATGTCGCCGGTCTTGCGCATGAATTTGGCCAGCAACAATCCAATGGTATTGAGGAGACAAACCACCAGGAAAAGAAGCGAAAGACCCATCATGACCCGCGCATCTTCCTCGACGATTTCTTCATGCTCCATCCACTCCATGACATCGTCCAGCCGGTTATTAAGTGGTCTGGGGAATCGCCCGAGAGTCTTCTGTTCTTCAACATAGGCATTGAGGAACTGCATGTACTCCTGTTTTTCGGACTCGTTTCGCAGCTCCGCCCAGAACTGAATCCAGACACACTCGGAGGCCTTGAATGCTTCAAAGCCGTCGCCGTCGGAAGGCTTCCAGCAATTGGTATTGCCATTGCGTGGAAGTTCATACTCAACCGCGACGTTGAATGGAATGAAAATTTCCTCTGGCACATCAAACGGGTTGTTAGTCACATCATAGAATTTCGGCATCGGGAGCCACTCATCGAGTACGCCCACCACCCGAAAATCCATGCCATTGAGTCGAACACTTTTGCCGACCGAGTCTTCGCCACCAAAGACCTGCTCGTTGATCTCACGGCTGAGAACGACCACCTGCTCAAGGTTTTTATCGGCATTGTCGTCCCAGCCGCCGCCGTAGAGGAATGGTGTTTCGAACATCGGGAAAAAGTCAGCCCAGGTGTTACGGGTATCGACCATGAAGGGTCGCTCGTCCGGATTCTCGGGTTCAAGGACAAGGCCTGACCGATTGCTGGCAACCTGTCGAAACGCTTTGCCCGCATTCATCAGCGCCATGGCGTCGGTATAGGTCACCTGATCGGGTGGTTCGAATCCATCCTCGGGATCACTATTGGGATCCCAGTTGTCCAGCTGGACATAGAACAGCTGGTCTGACTTCTGGGGGATGGGGTTGTTGGACATGGTGTAGTTGACGGTAATGGTCGTCATGCTTGCACCGATGCCGACGGCAATTGCCGCCACCATGAGCAGGCTCAGCAGCGGATTGCTCCTGATGCTCAACCAGCCGAGTTTGAGGTAATAGCGAAACATGGGTTTGTCCTATGCGGTGGCGACTTCGGCAAGTTGTGGGTTGGCACTGGAGTCACTGACCCGGCCGTCACGAATATGAACGTTTCGGTTTGCCATGGATGCGAGGTTATCGTCATGAGTCACCATGATGATGGTGGTTCCTGACATGTTGATGGAATTGATCAGTTCCATGATGCTCATTGCCATCTTCGAATCCAGGTTACCGGTTGGTTCATCCGCAAGCAGGAAACGTGGATTGCCCGCAAGAGCCCGGGCAATGGCCACGCGTTGCTGCTGTCCGCCTGATAATTGAGATGGCAGGTGCTTCATACGAGAGGTGAGACCCACGGTTTCCAGGGTGCTTTCGATTCTGCGTTTACGCTCGGCACCATTGAAACCACGGTATCGCAGCGGTACATCGACATTGTCGTAAATATTCAGGTCAGGGATCAGGTTAAAACCCTGGAAGACAAATCCGATTTTTTCATTTCGGACCCTTGAGGTCTCAGCGTCTGAAAGCGAGGAGACATCCTTGCCATCAAGCAGGTATCGACCACCAGTGAATCGCTCGAGCAAACCGGCAATGTTGAGAAAGGTCGTCTTACCTGACCCTGAAGGGCCGGTGACTGCAACAAACTCTCCTTCTTCGACATCCAGAGTGAATTCCCGGAGGGCATGGGTTTCCACCGAGTCGGTGCGATAAACCATTGAAATATTCTCGAAGCGAAGCATGAATGTTCTCCTTGATGCCAGTTATTTATATTTGAAACAGATAGTTAAGTAAGGTTTATTGATAAACAGGTTAATCCGTGACCAAAACGGTATCCGCCCCGCGAAATGCGTCGATGCTTGAAATCACCACGCTTTCACCAGCGTTCAGTCCGTTCGCCACCTCCACCGCAGAAAGGCTGCGAGCGCCAATCTCGATGGATCTTCGTTTTGCAATCCCATCCTCTCCCAGGACGTATGCCACTCTGCCGCCACCGGAATCCAGAAATTGTCCACGCGGAAGCGTCAAAACCTGTTGCTTTTCTTCCATCAGGACGCGAGTGGTCAACCGCTGGTTCTGGCGTAATCCCGGTGGCATTTCACCTGAAAAGCGAATTCGTGTTGTGACCTGGTTCTGGATGATTTCGGGGGAAACGGATACAAGGGTTGCGGAGTAGGGCTGGTTGCCCACCAGCACCTCGGCTGCCATGCCAAGCCCAAGGTCGTCGGCATAGCTCTCGGGTACCTGGGCTTCGACTTCGAATGCAGTCAGGTCCACGACCGCCATGACCGCCTGGTTTGATGCCACCTTGGCCTTCTGATCTACCAGAAGGTTGCCGACAATGCCGTTGACCGGTGAGCGCATATTGAGATCGTCAACCTGCCTTTGCATGTCATTGAACAGGATCTGCTGGCGATTCAGTTCGAGTTCGCGGGTCTGTAACTCAAAACTGAGCCTTTCTTCGTCCAGTTTTGCGTCTGCAACTGCGTGTTCATGTGCAAGCCGGCCATTTTCCAGTTCGTCCTTGGTCTTTTCGTAATCAATTTCAGATATGGCTTCAATTTCGTAGGCTGATTCAGCACGTCGTCTTTCACGTTCTGCCGCGATCAGCGCAACCTTGGCAAGATCAATGTTCTTCTGGTTATCGAGCACCTTCTGGCGCGCCTCGATTCTTTGTCGATCAAGTTCCACCCTGAGGCTGTCGAGTGTTGCCTGTTCACGCTGAAGGCGATTTTGAAGCTCGGGGCTGTCCAGGATGGCAAGCACCTGGCCTTCGCTGACCTCGCTGCCAGCTTCAACCTGTAAAGTGATGGTGCCTTCTGCAGGGGCAAAAAGGGTCGGGCTGACTGCGGCAACCACGCGGCCCTGAACGGATACGTCACGCACCAGGTCACCCAATTCCACGGTTGCTATTCGCAGGCGATCCAGCGGCACGGTCACGCTGGAACCTGCCCAACGTTGCACTGCGGGTACGGCCCAGAATGAAACCAGCACCAGTGCGACCGCCATACCAGCGATGACCAACCACCGGGTGCGATTGGGTCCTTTTTCAATCACAACATCCTGCTGGGATGTATCTGCAATTTTCATGGATTCTTCTCCCTCTTCAACTCTAGGACGCAGACACAGCGAAATTAGTTACGGCACATATGGTTTTAGATGCTTGTGAACAGAAAAAGGCTTAAGTGTCGCCTTGAAAAAGTTGGTCGACGATCGCTGCATTCGCGTTAAAATATCGGCTGATCAATCAGATTAGTCCCCACCATGAATGACAAAACTCTCGTTAAGACCCACAAGTCATTTGGCTTCGTTGATTTTCTCTGGCGATGGCTGCTGGCCCTGTTGCTGGTTTTTCTGAGCTACAACCCGAGCGGGTGGTCGTGGTTTCATTGGGCGCGATTGGCATTCAATGGAGAGGGTCTCGGCCCGATTCATTACTTTACTGGTGTGATTCTTGTGGCAGGCTGGACCATGCTGATAATCGCGACTCAGCGGAGTCTCGGCATGCTCGGCAGCATCATCGGGGCGGCCCTGATCGTTACAGGTCTATGGTTACTCGTTGATATTGGCGTATTGAGTGCAGGTTCAATGAGCGCCATTTCCTGGCTGGCCCTGTTTGCTTTGGCGACACTCCTGGCGGTTGGCCTGAGCTGGTCACATGTCTGGAGGAGATTGAGCGGGCAGCTTGAGGTCGATGATGATTAACCTGGACATTGCACCAGGGATTCGCTGGTTTTTACCGCTGTCAGGTCCGCCCTGGTGCAATATTCAGGCTAACCTGTATTTTGTATTCCCAGGGCGATGCCTTTAACGGTTGCTTTTAACGCATTCAATTGCGATTCGTTCTCACGACCTCCCGCGCGCCAGCGATGCAGGAGATCAATCTGCAACAGGTGAATGGGATCCACATAAGGATTTCGCAGGCGAATGTTTCTCTGCAACACCCGTTGATCATCCAGAAGTGAGTTGACTCGCTTGAGCTCGAGTATCGAGCGAGTCGCCAGCTCAAACTCCTCCCTGATCAGATCAAAATAGTGCCTTTGTCCCGGCTCCGCCAGGTTGGCATAACGCTGTCCCAGTTCCAGTTCTGATTTAGCCAGGACCATCTCCACGTCGTTGATCATTGCCCGAAAGAAAACCTGCTCATCCAGCAACTGCCTGAGTCGTTCGATACCGAATTCACCAATGGCGGCATTGATTGCTGTTCCAAAACCGTAAACACCCGGAAAACCCATCCGGGTTTGTGCCCATGAAAATACCCAGGGTATGGCTCGCAGGTTTTCAATTCCCTGTCCTGACCGTCTCGAAGCCGGTCGTGAACCAATATTCAACCGCTCAATAACATCAAGGGGCGTTGCGGCCCGAAAATAAACAGGAAATCCCGGGTCGCCATAAACCAGATCCTTGAACGTCTTGCGGGAAAGGGTTGCCATATTGGAGAGAATGAGACTCTCTTCTTCATTGAACGCCCTGGTATTGCTGCCAAGGCTGTGTGAAATCGTGGCGCCGGTGACCAGCTCAAGGTTTCTGAGCGCCAGGAATCGCACCCCGTATTTTTGATTAATGACCTCTCCCTGTTCTGTCATTCTAAGGTAGCCGCCCACCGTTCCGGGTGGGGCACCCAGTATTCCGTTGACCAGGTTGCCGCCGCCGCGGCTAACCGTTCCCCCTCGACCGTGGAAAAACCTGATCGAAACATCCAGTGACTCACCCGCCCTGACCAGTTCACGTTGCGCCTGGTAAAGCGCCCACCTGGAAGAAACAATGCCACTGTCCTTGCTGCTGTCAGAATAGCCAACCATGATCGTCTGACGGTTCTGCAGCTTGCGCAGGTGTTCCTGGTAAATCCCATACTTTAGTAGATCCCCAAGTATCGCCGGGCCAGCATCAAGATCCTGCACCGTCTCCAGCAATGGTGTGACTTCCAGTGGCAGGGTTGAATCATTCGCACCATTCGCCATTTCGTTCAGCGCCAGAACAGTCAGCACATCGTCGGCGCCCTGCGCCATACTGATAATGAACATGCCAATCGCCGCAGGGCCAAAAGTATTGCGAGCCGATGAAATCGCCCTGAATACATCAAGGGTTTCGGATGCCTCTTCAGAAAGCTGATCAGTGTCTGGTACTTGCGGCCAGTTGGCTTCTGCAAGATGTTTAGCGAGTCGGTCTGCCCGACGCCTGGCATCGAAAGACTCCCAGTTTTTCTCTCCCAGTAGTTCACCTGTGACGCGACGATGGAGCAGGGCGTCTTGCCGAACATCAAGCGTTGCAAGGTGAAAACCGAATGTCCGGATCCGGCACATCAGGCGATCCACACCAAACTGACCTGCATGTCGGCCTTTGTTGGCCAACAGGCTTTGACTGATCTGCGCAACGTCCCCGGTAAATTCCGTTGTTGTTTCGTAAGCTGCGTTTTCGCCCGCCAGTGTTGCCTTCAGTCTGGCCTGAACTAAAAGCAACAAACACCGGTATGGCATATCTGCATAGCGCTCTGGCAGCTCCCGGTCGACATGGGGTAACAATTTCCGGTAACGGGTAACCTGGTCCAGAACTTCAGTGGAAACACTGATCTCGGACAATGACTGGCTAAGGTAACGGGCCAGTCGACCCACTTCCCTGACATAGCGTCCAATGATCACCTTTCGCTGCTGACCCAGTGTGTCGAGTATGGTCCTGGAAGTGACATTGGGATTTCCATCCATGTCACCCCCGACCCAGGATCCGCAGCGAAGGATTGGGTCAGGTGAAACCGAGCCCTGGTCATGACCCAGGTGACGCTGACTGGCTTTTTCAAGCACGTCGTAGAAAGCAGGCACCACCCGGTACAGAATTTCGGTCAGGTAGAAGAGGATGTTGTCGAATTCGTCAGCGACGGTGGGTTTGGAATGCGGCTCAAGCCTGGTCTGCCATGCCGAGGTGATGGCTGCACGTATTCGTTGAATGGCCAGTTGCTCTTCCCGGGGGGTCAATTCCGGATTAAGACGTTCCACCAGTCGCAGGACAATGTCGTATTCCTTTTCGAGAATGGTGCGCCTGGTGGCCTCGGTCGGGTGCGCGGTGAATATCGGCAGAATTTCAGTCTGGTTGATGGCCTCGGAAATTTTATCGGCATTGAAGCCATCCGACCTGAGTTGCCGGAACACATCTTCCAGGCTGCCACTCTGTGGTTCCGCCTCGGCGCGTTGATAGACACGGCGTCGGCGAATTCGATGGACTTTTTCAGCCAGGTTGACTGCCCGCAGGTATGTGGAAAAAGCATGAATCAGGCGGTGTACCTGGTCATCGTCAAGCCCACCCAGCAATTCCTCCAGTTCTGAGGATTCGGAGTTTGCTGATTCCCTGTTTCGAATGGATGCCTTGCGAACCTGTTCGACCAGTTCCAGCAACGAAACGCCATGCTGATCAACCAGCATTTCTCCAACCAGTGAACCAAGCAAGCTGACGTCTTCACGCAGTGGCTGGTCCTTTTCCGGCAGTTCAATTTTCCTGATTTCAGAATCCATTGGGCTAGGTTACATCAATCGATACTGTGTGCGAGGTTGGGCGACAATTGACCTGGCTCACTGGTTCGTTGGTGGGCTTGCGTTTAGAATTGCCCGGATACCAGTCACGCAGAACAGGACACCACGATGTTTCTCCAGGTCCCCGAATTATTGACGCCGCAAGAGGTCGCCCGACTGCGCCAGATTGCCAGCCAGGCCAAGTTTCTGGATGGACGTATGTCCAACCCTGGAAACAAGACCAAGGATAACCTGCAGGTCGACCTGAACCATCCCGGATACCAGGAATCATCCCAGATCATGTCCAATGCCCTGCAAAGAAACCAGACGGTGGCTGATTTTGCACTTCCCAGGGTTCTCGCACCACCGTTGCTTTGTAAATATGATCCCAAAATGAAGTATGGCGCGCATGCTGACACCGCTTATATCACCACTCCGGGCGGAAGAATGCGCACCGATGTTTCCTGCACCATTTTTATTGCTGAGCCGGACAGCTATGAAGGTGGCGAGTTACAGATTTACCTGGGAACCGAGGTTCTCAAGGTCAAGTTTCCTGCGGGTCATGCCATTATCTACCCCTCACACACATTGCACGAGGTTTTGACTGTGACTTCCGGGCAACGCCTGGTCGGTATTACCTTTATAGAAAGCCTGGTTCCCAATACTGAACATCGGGAAATGATTTTTGAGCTGAATGAAGTGGCCGCACTTGAAGGCTACAACATGAAGATGGAGAATCGAGTCCGCCTCGATACAGTCAAGAGTAACCTGATTCGAATGTGGTCAACCTGACCACGATTAATCAGGCATCAAGTTTCTGCAAAGACTGAACTGCCGGATGGAGTTTCGCCAGTCTTCGAATCCATGAAAGACCGCGATCAATCTCCGCCCGGTTTTTTGACTGGGAATCCCGGATGACATCTGCCCTGAGTTTGCTTGAATACGAGTGCTCAGTGGCCTTGGAATATTGCCCGAGGGTAGGGGAACTGGCGATGCGGTTGACCAATTCATCGTGTGAGGGCAGGCCAAAGTGATCACAAAGCCTTTTGATGCAGCCTGGCAGATCGGCAAGGAAATCATCGAAATCCAGGCGCATTAAACGCCCACCCACTGATTGCCTGATCTGTTCACGGGTTAAAGCCTCGCATACCCAGCTTGCGGCTATCAGTTCACCGGGGCTGAGCTCCCAGAGCGGTTGCGGCGATTCGCCAAGGAAGGAAGTCAATCGCCTCATTCGTTCTTGTGCATGCCCTCGAATATCCACCATTGAATTTGCACCCCCTAAAATTACGGCCAGGTAGGGTCCTGCGGCCATGGAAAGATAAACAGCCACGGAGTCGGGGCGCGCTTTCATCAGCGTGGCGCCAATCCTGGCTGAAGAGCTGGTCGCTTTGACAATGGCGCATTGCCGATCATTACGACGCCGACTCCAAAGCCGCAACATGATTTCTGTCCAGGCATCCACCTGCGCAGGTGAAATGAGATGGTCCGGCTCATCACGCCGGTCGTGCATCACAGCGAGATCTCTGAGTACCAGTGGTTCACGCAGCGACTGCACTGTTCCGGTCTCATCGAGCAGGCGCGAAACCAGGGTTGAACCGGTGTGCCCCATGTGGAAAATATAATGCAAGGGGTTGGAGGGCGCGGGATCATGTAACAGGGTCTGCTGGATTTGTTGAAACTGAATCCATCCACCCAGGGTCTGATTATTGAAGCTGCGACCGTCAAGGAAGGCGGCGCCTCGATAGGCACCTTCCGGCATCTGCACGAAAAGGCCGTTTTGTTGAATCAGGTCAAGCTGATGCAGGTGAAGTTCAGGGCTCGTTGTGACCTGAGGCCACAGCCGTTCTATCGCATGTTGAGGTAAGTTGGTTTCGGTCGTCATGGGGTTTGTGTTTTTATGGTAAATACCATGCTCAAAACAACATCAAAAACTCTTGTGCTGCTGGCGTTTTTTGCCATCACTGAAATTGCTGGTGCAGGTCAGCTGTCAGACAATATTCGTATCAGCAGCAAGTATATGGGATACGACCTGCAGTATCGCGTCTTCACGCCGGATGGCATAGAAAGTGATGGCAGGTACCCGGTCTTGCTTGTGACAGACGGTGCCATGTACATCCAAATGGGGATGCCCCAGGTGGTTGATGAGCTCGTGGCTGCTGGCGCCATACGTCCTGTATTCGTTGTTTTTGTCGACAGTCGCAACCCGGACAACCTTGATGAGAGTCGGCGAAACTCCGAGTTCATGTGCAAGATTGAGTACGTGAATTTCTTTAATGCGGAATTGCTTCAGGAACTCTACAAAAACTACCCGATCAGCGCAGACAGGGATGACACAAACATTCTGGGATTGTCTTTTGGTGGGCTTAACAGTGCCTGCTTTGGCGTGATTACTTCAAAGACCTTCTCGGGCATTGGAATGCATTCACCTGCAAGTGACAAGCATGTCCGCGAGGTTTCAAAACTTTACCAGCGCAATGAAACCCAACCACTCAGGATTTTTATATCTTCAGGAACTCGCAACGACAACCTTCGTTCTACCCGACGTTTTCGTGATGTGCTGGAAGAAGAGGGTTACGAGGTCACATATGTTGAGAACAAGGGCGCCGCACATAACTATGAAAACTGGATCGAATTACTCGACGACGCCCTGATTACCCTGGTGCCGGCCGAATGAATCCGGTCTATTCAGACTCGCTTCCGGCCTGGTCGGAGAGACTCACGCACCTGGGCACATTGTCCAACGCGATGCGGGTCAGGGGAATCGTTCCCTGAACACCCGGTGACGTGACATCGTAAGTCAAAACGGCATTTTCACAACTGGACCACGTGATGGTAATGGTTCCATCCAGCACCTGTGATGGCATGGGCTGAGCGGAGTTGAATATCCCACCGCTTGTGAGTTCGATATCAAGTGTTGCGGTATCGCCGGTGTAGGATCCAAAAGCCGTCAGCCATCGATGACCTGGCTCGCCAAGAATGGCGGTAATATCAGCATCCGGGCGCTCGGTATCATAGGTGAACCAGGCAAGAAAGACCTCTCCACTGTCCGGGAAAACCGTGACAAAAAAGCCCTGGCCCGGGGTGGTTGAGTTGAACCAGGCATCATTGAGCCCGGCATTGATAGTGAAATCGCCGGTCTGTTCCCGCAGCACAACCGCATTGGGTTTCATTAATCCACCGGAACCAATCGGAACAATGCTGTTGATTAACTGGCCCTGGTTGTCATACAGCCGCACAGTGGAATCGCCGCCGCTGCCAATGATGATGTCGCCGTTGGGGTAAAAATCGACACCTTCAGGCATCAGGATGCCGAGGATGAAATCGTTGAGAAAATTACCGTCTGAATCAAAAAGGCGAACATTGCCGCCATCGAAATCATTCACCAACATCTGCCCGAGGTTGTTAAACCAGATATTGGTCGGGCCGGTGAGGCTGTCATCGATAAAGAACCCGATGTCATTTCCGTCGGTATTAAAACGCCGAACGAAAGCACCATTGTAGGAAGAGACATAAAGGTCCCCAACATTGTCCCAGTCAAGACCGATGGCCTGGTTGACGCCAATGCTGGTGAAATCATCAACAAACGTGCCATCCAGCTGATAACGGCGAACCGGTGCGTTGTTATTCCACTGAAGAACGTAAAGCAGTCCGTCGGGGCCGATTTTCATCCGCGTCGGACCATTCACAACGTTTGCGAAGGTTTCAATAAATGCGCCAGTGCTGGCGTCATGACGATTGATCTGTCCGCTGCTGAGGTTGGAAATCAGAACCGTGTTGCTGCCTTCAAGGAACAGGATGTCCTGAGGCCATGCCAGGTTCTGATTGATGAAAATCTCGGGATTTTCGCCATTTTCATCATACTTCAGGATCTTCCAGGGCGGGTTCTGGAAATTGCCCGCATCACTGACGTAAATATCAAAATTCTGAGCTGGCAAAGTGCTGGCAAATGAGCACGCAAGCAAAATCAGCAGAAGGTTTCTCATATCCTTTGACACCTTTTAGTTTATTACTGCCTGCATAAATTAACACAAGACACTGTTGCAGGAATTGGTTTTCTGCCTCCACCAGCACCCGATACTCCTGGTTTTCCATTGCGATTCATGCAAAAAAAGCAGGGGCCCGTCCGGGCCCCTGGGTTTTCATCATGGTGAAAGACTGGTATCAATACTCGGGCCCCTCCTCGTACTCCAGGCCAACTTCTGCAGCCTGACGCGCGACCACGTCATAGAGCTGTGCGTCCAATGAATCTTCAAATCCACCGGCTTCCTCCTCTTTCTCTGCGATAAATGCGTCACGGTCCTTTGCCAGGATCTGGATCTTCTTCTGAATGTCTTCTCGCTGCCCAGCAAGTACCGCAATGTGTTGTGCCTGCTCTTCAGGTGCCATCGCCTTGAGTGACTCCGGAAGTGCTGCTTCATCAAGCTCTTCAAGGGCCACATCGCCACTGGCAACGGCATCTACAAGCTCATTTTCACCCAGCAGATTTTTTCTTCCACCAGCGCTGCTGTTGAATACAGCCCGGCGTGCACGTGACTCAACAGAAGCGCCCTGGTTCAACTTTGCAGTTGCATCTGTTTTTGCCTTCATGCGGCTTTTTTCCTCGTCATTACCGTAGTAAAGGCGCGTGTCATCCAGCTGTTTTGCAAGCCTCGCCAGTTCATCATCAAACGGGGTGTTAACTGCCACTGCGTTTCCAGCCTGGCTGACGTGCAGGAAGTCACCATTGCCAAGGCTTGCAATCGCGTTCCACGGATCAACGGTGACCCCCATGTCTCCGCACTGAATGGTATTGACCACGATTCCCCTGGTGCGAGCGGCCTGGACGATTTCCGGATACTGTGTCTCGTTGTAGTCCATATGCGGTGGTGCATCGCCCACCAGGAAAATCACCCGGTATGCCTGGTCGCCTTCACTCCAGGACATTTTGTGGACAGCATCATTGAGTGCCTGGTTGACGCTCTCCGGAGTGTCGCCTCCACCACCGGCCTGAAAATCCATCAATGTTGCATAAACACTGTCCAGGTCACTGGAGAGGTCAACAACCCGGGTTACATATTCATCACCGCGATCACGGTATGCCACCAGTCCGATTCGAATTTCGGGCGTGGGTTGGGCAGACGCCATGGTGCTGGCAATTGACCATATGTTTTGTTTCGCAGCCTCGATCAGTCCGGACATGCTGCCGGTGGTGTCCAGTGCGAAAACAACATCAATTTTGGGTTGTTGTTTGCTTATCAGGTGTTGCACAGGCTGTGGGTCAACCACGATGTTTTTCGCCTGTACGTGAGGGTAGAAAAGCACGGCGCCCAGTGAAGCGGTGAACAGGGTCATGATAAAGAGTTTGGTTCTCATGGGAGTCTCCTATAAAGGTAAATGGTTTGATTAACCTGGTTGGTTGAATAACTGGCGCAGTGCTGAATCTGCACGGCGCCTTGCATGTTCAAATTGCCGGTTGTCGTCTTTTTTGTTCCTGTTCCTGGCCGAACCGGAGATTTTGCGCGGTATCAATATCCAGACGGCCTGGACCAGGAAAAAGCACCAGGTGGCCAGAAATACGCTCCCGGTTCGCATGAAAGCCCACGAAAATGTCAGCACTGCGAAGGCTGACAGGGCAAAATCGATGATGGCCGGAACCATGCTGTCGTAGGCATAAAATGAACGGATCAGCCATATGATCCCAGCATGAATCAGCAGGTAGAACGGCAGTGAAACGTTCAACCACCAGCAAACAGCGGTGAGTAGTCCCCATGCTGTCAGCGTGACCACACGCCCATTGCGCGCGCCGGTCGCCTGAAACAGGTAGACAATGTAGGCAAGACCCAGTAACGGGGCGGTCAGCTTGATAACTGCCGGAACAGCCGATGTCAGCGCAAGGCCTGTGACCAGGACGCTTGCCATAATCGCCAGTGCTGCAGCGACGATCACCCCATGCCAGAATCGAGGCCGGCGATTCATGAATCACCCCGAAGGGCTTTTTCACGCAGGAATGCGATTTCCACTTCTTCGTCGGTGATTCCGGTGCCGAATCTGCCTTCGGAAACCGTGTCGGAACCGGCTTGCCCCTGGTGATTGTTGCTGACAAACAACTCTGCTTTCTGTCTCAGACCTTCGAGCGTTCGGCTGTTTTCATCCAGAAGTTCACGTTCCCGTTTCAGATAACGCTCGTTTGCTTTTAGCTGGGTCTCCAGGCTTCTGATCTGGCGCCTGGAATGAAGCTTGCGACGAATAATCCCTTTAGCGAGTTGTTCCTTTCCTGATTGAAAACACAAGTCCAGTTCTGTTTCGAGCTCAGAAACTGTTTCATCGATAAGCTTTCTTTGTTCGGTCAGGGTTTCATGTTCATTGGCACAAACGTTGATACGGTTCTCACTCTTGGCGAGTTCGTCTTCCATATCCCGAATGGCCTGTTTGAGGATTTGCTCGGGCTCCTCTATCTGGTCGAGGACTGCGTTAAAGTCCGCCCTGAAGAGCTGCGAGACGCGGTTCAGCAATGCCATGATTTGTCTCCTTTGCTTGGATTTGCAGAGCCATGGTATTGAGAGAAGGCGAGCCGGATAAGACACGCATTGGTAAAATGATTGCCTGAAAATTTACCTAAAAATTACAATCCGGATGATGGGCAATAAGCTACTCTGCTGACATGAAAAACGACATTCACATATTGGTGATTGAAGACGAAGCGGCGATCCGCGAAGGTCTGATCGATGTGCTGGTGTACCACGGCTACAGCGTCGACAGTGCTGAAACGGGTCCAAATGGCCTGAAAATGGCCGGATCAGGTCAATACGACCTTATTCTCCTGGACATCATGCTGCCCGGAATGGACGGCTACGAAATCTGTGATCGAATTCGCAGCGATGATCGTGAGCAGCCCATTATCATGCTGACAGCCCGTGATTCAGACGACGACATCGTAAAAGGATTGCGTCTGGGTGCAGACGATTACGTCTCTAAGCCATTTTCAGTTCAGCAACTGGTGTTACGCATTGAAGCGGTGTTGCGCAGATCAAAGGCAGGCATGGAGCAGGCACGCAGTATTTCGCTGCCCAATATGACCATTGATACGGAGAACCTGACAGGGACCGGGTCGACAGGGACCGGGTCGACCGGGCAGGTGCCGTTTACGCGCCGGGAAATGGACTTGCTGATTTACCTGGCACAACATCATGAGAGGCCTGTCTCAAGGGAAGAATTATTATCAAAAGTATGGGGTTATGCGAGAAACCTCGAAATAGAAACACGCACAGTGGACATCCACATTGCCAAGATTCGGCGCAAAATTGAAGATTCTCCCGCCGAACCTCAAAACCTGGTGACGGTCAGGGGTGCAGGTTATCGACTGATGCTGGCCGATTAGTCATGCTATTTGGCCTGTTTGACAAGATCGATGACAAGCGCCGCCTGCGCTGGCTGCTGTCATTGCTGTTCCTGGCGTTGTTGATTCCGACTGCCGCCGTTTTATGGCAGGCCTATGGCCAGATCCAGTGGGAGTCCTTTCACCAGCACCGCAGCCAGGCGGAAAATCTGACCCGACAGATCAATGCCGACATCACTGATCAGTTGTATGCTGCAGAAAATCGCAGTTTTGCAGAGTATTCTTTCCTGAATGTCAGTGGTGATCCGGACGCCGGATTCCTGCAGCTCTCGCCCCTTTCCAATTTTCCTGTGGTGCAGACCTTCCCCGGAGTCATCGGTTTTTTCCAGATCAATGCCGATGGCAGTTTCTCCACACCCCTTTTACCGGGGGTAGGAACAAGTACTGAGTTGCTGGGAATTGACAGCGACGAGTATCGAGAGCGTCAACAGCTTGCCGAGAGAATCAGGACAACGCTCGCGGGAAACAATCTGATTGTTGATCGGGTCGGGGCAGCTGGAATCGAGGCGCCCGGATCTTTCGATGAGTTGAAAGAGGGTGCCCGTGGCAAACAAAAGCGAGATGAGGATGAACTTCGCCAATTAAATGCGCCGGTTCCCGAGGAGGTGGCTGAACAGGTGATTGATCCGACCACCCGCGAAAACCAGATTGGAGCACTCGCCGAGGCTGAGCCCGAGTCAGAAAAAGCCAAAGTTCAGGGCAATGTTCAGGACAGCCGCAAGGACCAGTATGCGCGGGTCCGGGACCTGCAATTTGATGATTCCCTGCAAAAGAAATCCGAAAGCGCAGATGAAGAAGCTGACCTGATGGAGATGAGCCAGGCATCGCCATCAGTAAGCATTGATGCACCTGCACGTGCGCGCCGGACGGAACAGTCAATACTGCCTGAGACCGTTGCGCAGGCGGGTTTTGCAGCAGATGCGGCAGAGCCTGTCAACGAGATACGCATTACGACCTTTGAAAGCGAAGTCGATCCGTTTGAATTTGCTTTACTCGACAGCGGTGAATTCGTGCTATTCAGAAAAGTATGGCGGGAAAGTGAGCGCCTGGTGCAGGGCATGCTGATTGACCAGGCTGAATTTGTTGAAGGAATGATTACCAGCCCCTACCAGGGCTCTGATATTTCCTATACCACTGATCTCGTGGTCACTTTTGGTGAATACGTGATCAGAACCCAGGCTGCAGGGCAGGGCTCTGAGTACTTTTCAACCGCGGCGGACATGCGGGGTGATTTGCTTTACCGATCAAGACTGGCTTCACCCATGGACTCGATGGAACTGATTTTTTCAGTCGGTTCTCTGCCTGCAGGTCCCGGTGCAACAGTCCTGGGCTGGACCAGCATCCTGTTGCTGGCCGTGTTTGGCGGCGGCTTTCTTGCACTCTATCGCCTCGGCCTTGGTCAGATTCGGCTCGCTCGTCAACAGCAGGATTTCGTGTCATCAGTCAGCCATGAGCTCAAGACACCTCTAACCTCCATCAGGATGTATAGCGAAATGCTGAAAGAAGGTTGGGCCGACGAGGCGAGGCGACAGCAATACTATGAATTCATTCATGACGAATCTGAGCGTCTGAGTCGCCTCATATCCAATGTGCTTCAGCTATCAAGCATTACCAGGAATCGCCCGAATTTTGATATCAGACCCTATACGCTGGCGGAGCTGCTTGACCAGATTCAATCAAAAATCAGCAGCCAGGTGGAGAGCGCTGATTTCGAACTGATCACCGAAGAAAATGAGCAACAACAAAGTGTCGTTGTAGAGATTGATCAAGACTGCCTGATGCAAATCGTGATCAACCTGGTGGACAATGCCATCAAGTTTTCAAGGCAGGCTGATGTTCGTCGCATTGTGATTGCAGCCAATGTCAGCAGTGATGGATTGGTGCGTTTTAGTGTCAGGGATCACGGCCCGGGAATCCCCAGGGAACAGATGAAAAAGGTTTTCCGCCTGTTCTACAGGCCAGAGTCAGAATTAACACGTGAAACGGTCGGGACCGGAATAGGGCTTGCGATTGTTCACCAATTGACGGTATCGATGGGTGGCAAAGTCGATGTGGTTAATCGTAAACCCGGCGCCGAGTTTGGCGTTTCTTTTCCAGCCGTACAGGATCGCGGCTGAAGGCCGCTCCTACACACATCCCGATAAGATGAATCGCGGCTGAAGGCCGCTCCTACACACATCCCGATAAGATGAATCGCGGCTGAAGGCCGCTCCTACACACATCCCGATAAGATGAATCGCGGCTGAAGGCCGCTCCTACATGTTTTTTGTATTTACCACGGTAACGCCATTGCTGTAGGAGCGGTCTTGTGGCCGCGACAATCCCGGTCACTGAATCTAGGGAATCAAAACAGTCGAGCCGGTGGTTTTGCGGGCTTCGATGTCACGGTGAGCCTGGGCAGCCTCAGACAGCGGGTATCTCTGGTTGACCTGGATTTTCACCACTCCGTCTGAGATTACCTGGAACAACTCATTACAAGCTTCGGCCAGGCGCGCCGGAGTATCGATAAAATCAAAAAGGATGGGCCGCGTGACGTAGAGCGAATGCCGCTTTGCCAGTTCTGCCGGCGCGAAGGGATCGACAGGTCCGGATGCATTGCCGAAGCTGACCATGACACCATGTGGACGGAGACAGTCGAGCGACGTCATGAAAGAGTCTTTGCCAACGGAATCGTAAACTGCGGCCACACCTTCATTATTGGTCAGTTCCCGGACTTTTCCGGAAATGTCATCATCGTCAGCAAGCAATACATGATCACAACCCTGGCTGCTTGCAAGCTCCGCTTTCGCGTCTGTGCTGACAATTCCAATGACCGTGGCGCCGAGGTGTGAAGCCCACTGGCTGGCGATGGAACCCACGCCTCCGGCCGCTGCATACAAAAGCACGGGATCGCCCGGCTGGACCGGGTAACTTCGCCGTAACAGGTACCAGGCCGTCAGGCCCTTGAGCAAAACTGCCGCTGCTTGTTCATCACTGATGCCATCAGGAATCGGTACAGCGCGCTCTGCAGGCCAGTTACGCGCCTGGGAATATGCCATGGGTGGCCGCCCGGTATAAGCAACGCGTTGGCCGACGCTCAGGTTTTCAACGCCCGATCCGACTGCATCGACAATCCCGGCAGCCTCGCTGCCAAGGCCGGAAGGCAATTCCATGGGATAAAGACCGCTGCGATGATAGGTGTCTATCAGGTTCAATCCGATGGCAGTATGGCGAATTCTTACTTCGCCCGCGCCAGGATCAGGCAGGTCTACATTTTCATAACGGAGCACTTCAGCTCCGCCAAATTCGTGAAATCTTATCGCTTTTGTTTGCAATCTATTGCCCTCCGAAAGGGCAGGATAGGTCTCTAGGACTGAGTCTGCAAACGTGTGGCGTCCTGACGCCCGGCGTCCTGATGATTGTTGCTGGCTTCCCTGGGCTTCCTGGCCTCAGGAATGGTGACTTTGACACGGGTTCCATTGGCGTCCTGTCTGAATGCCAGGAGATCTTCATACCCGTAAATCAGGTCCAGTCGTTTCTGAAGGTTGTCGAGTCCCACCCCGGTTCCGTCGCTGGAGCGGCTTACACTGGTTCCCCCTCCATCGTCGGTTACGACAATCTCAATTCCGCTTTCATTGCGCCTGGCTTCAAGTTCTATGGTCACATTCCTGTGAGTGGGCGCCACCGTATGCCGGACCACGTTTTCAATCAGGGGTTGTAACAGGAAAGGTGGAACCGACCACTGCCTTGCAGCGCTGTCGACACTGATCTCGAGTTGTAACCGATCGCCAAAACGCATTTGTTCCATTGCCAGGTATCGCTTTGTGAAAGCAAGCTCTTCTTCAAGTGCTACCAGTTCCTGGTCCCGGTGCTCAAGCGAAGTACGCAGTAAACCACCAAGATCCTCCAACGCAAGATATGCCCGATCATTCCGGCCGGTGTCGATCAGGGAGCCAATGCAGTTCAGTGCGTTGAAGAGAAAATGAGGGTTCATCTGGCCACGCAGCCTTTCCACCTGGGAGCGAGCAAGATTGGCCTCGAGTTGCAGTGCATGCTTGCTTTGTTCAGAAAGCTGGGCGTCCTGTTTTCGTACACGCTCGTGAAGTTGATAGAAATAGATACCCAACAGGATAAACATGTAGCTGAACGCGCTCATGGCGTAGTAACCAGGCGCAATAGAGCCCACCAGCCACTCCTGCCAGTTGTTGAAATGCATGATGTAGCCAAAGCCGAAACTCAAAACCAGCGCGATGCCACAGTGTCCAAGAACCGAGTTCAGCCAGCCGCGATCCGGATGGAGGATGGTGATTGAAACTCGATAAATCAGGGGCGTCGCCAGGGCCCACATGTAGTAGAACGGCGCTATTTTTCCAAATATCCAAAGCCACCTGACGAGTCCATTTGAACCCTCTGCGATGTAGGCTGAAGAGGTTGGAATCGTCGAAAGCAATGACCAGGCGATAAAGGCAAGAAGAAACCACCTGAACCCTGTGGTGGTGACTTTCGGGTCAGCAGTTGCCATTGTGAATTCCTGTGCGTTTCAATTCTGATATGACCTGCTCGCGCCGTGAGCGTGCGATTGGAATTCTACATCCTGAGCTCATCTCCAGCTTATGACTCCCCTGTTCGCTGACCATGTGACTGACGTGGGAAACATTGACCAGTGCCGAGCGATGGACACGCAGGAACAGGGTATCCGGCAGCTCTGACTGAATGTCCGCCAACGGGCGGGAGATCAGGTGTTGATCTTCCCGGGTATGGACTCTTGCGTACTGGCTGGCCGCTTCGACCCAGACGATCTGTGCGGGGTCCAGCGGAATGACTTTGTCGCCTTCCCTGACCATGAACGCGGGTAAGGCATTCCTGAGAGATTCATAGTGGGAGCGCTGTGCCAGCGCACGTTTTGCCCGGCTGACTGCATTGGCGAAGCGGGCTTTGCGCACTGGTTTAACCAGGTAGTCGCCCGCCTCGAGATCATAGGCCTTTACTGCATGCTGATCCCATGCTGTGACAAAAACTACATAGGTATCCAGGCCACGGGTCCGCATCAAGCGTAAAGCGTCAACACCGTTGCTTGCAGGCATTTCGATGTCCAGAAACAGCAACTGCGCCCGGGTCTTTTCTGCCAGTTCCAGTGCTTCATCACCATCACTGGCCTCACCAACAAGCCTGAGGTTCGGATCCTGGCGGACCCAGTTTGCCAGCAGTTCGCGCGCCAGCGGCTCGTCATCAGCAATCAGGGTTCTAATGGTCATCAGCTGCTCAGTATGGCAAATGAGCGTATGAAAACAAGTAATCAGTTTTGCGAACGGCTGATCTGCCTTGCCAATGGGGCGAAAGCCCGTTTGCTGGTATATGATTCCAGCATGAGAGGAAATCGGGATTTTAGCGGAGAAAGCCATGAAGAGACGCCATTTTTGTAAATCGACCGTTGCTGCAAGTATTGCAGCCGCCTATCCATTTCTCGCTGCTTGTGGGCGGGAGCCGGATGCCGGAACTGTTGATCAGGCGACCAACGCAGCCGACACGGGAATTTCAGCAGTGTCTCTGGACGGCGCTGAGATCGAACTCGAAAAAGCCGCTGTAAACGAACTTGGCGGTGCGCTCGACGGAACCCTGATGCTTGCTGGTCATCCACGTTATAACGAAACCAGGATGGTCTGGAATGGTATGCACGACAAATACCCGGCCCTGATTGCCCAGTGTGCCACGCCAAAAGATGTTCAGGAGGCGGTCACTTTCGCCAGGGAACGAGACCTTCTGCTCGCCGTGCGGGGTGGCGGGCACAGTTGGCCCGGCAAATCAGTTTGTAACGGCGGCATGATGCTCGATCTTTCGCAGATGTACCAGGTCGATGTGGACACTGACAACGAAATGGCTTTCGTACAGGGTGGTGCATTGCTTGGCCACCTTGATAACGCAACCCTGCCTTTGGGTCTTGTGACAACCGCCGGCGTTGTGTCGCATACCGGTGTGGGTGGTTTTACTCTTGGCGGAGGCTTTGGCCGCTTGAATCGCAAGTACGGCCTGGCCGTCGACAATGTGCGATCTGCTGAAATCGTGACGGCAGATGGCCAATTACTCACGATCAGCGAAGATGCGGACCGGGACCTTTTCTGGGCGATCCGTGGCGGTGGCGGCAACTTCGGAGTGGTCACGCGATTTGACCTTCAGTTGTATCCCTTTAACCGTGAGGTTCTCTCCGGCATGATCATGTGGCCGGTAGAGCAGGCTCGTGAAGTGCTGCATTTTTATGCCGACTGGCATGCCGGGCTCTCGGATGAGCTTTACGTCGGTCCAGTCATGATCACCATGCCTGATGGCAGCGGCAGTTTTGTCGGCATGGAAGTGGTTTATAACGGTGACCCTTCAGTGGGCGAGGTTGAAATGGCGCCACTAAGG
>Ga0102946_1000078_pt1 | contig 32493 bp, 24 predicted proteins | sample SalPon2A_A_D1_MG_FD_78209 | JGI IMG/M metagenome (GOLD analysis project Ga0102946, IMG submission 78209) | Soil microbial communities from South San Francisco under conditions of wetland restoration - Salt Pond MetaG R2A_A_D1_MG | ecosystem: Environmental > Terrestrial > Soil > Wetlands | place... | reverse complement strand
TGCTCATGGAAAGCGAGCAGGTGGTTGAACTCGATGCCGAAAGTTGCCCTTCCAGGCTGCATCCCAATGCAGACGGCGCCGGGTATTATCGCTTTTCCCTGGAAGAATCCTGGTGGCAGGGCCTGCTGGCCGATGCCAACGAGCTGCCGGCAACCGAAGCGTTGGTGCTGATCGACAGCCTGCAAGCGGGGTATGCTGCAGGAGAGGTCTCCGCCCGGACCTATCTTGCCGGGCTGGCGCAATTGGCGGATCACTCGGCCTGGGATGTTGCGAGACTGGCCGTGAGTAACCTCGGCGATGCAGGCTCAGTACTGGATGCGGAGCAAATGGGCCCCATGCGGGCACTGCAACGGCAAATTGCCGGGCCCAGGTACAGCAACCTGGGCGATGGCACCGACAGTGGAACGGAATTGTTGCGCGACTCGCTGCAAACATTCCTGATCGTTATCGCCAGGGATCCCTCCCTGCGTGCACCCCTGGCCGAAAAAGCAGCCGCGCGCATCGGGTTGGAGGGAGAACCGGACCCGGCCGCGGTGCCGGACAGCCAGCTGGAGATCATCCTGAGTGTCGGAGTACAGGATATCGGCGAGCCTTTCTTTGAACTGCTCATTGAGCAATTGATTGCTTCTGAAGATCCCTTCTTTCGACGTTCCGCGAGTGGTGCCCTGGCGCGCGTGGAGGATCCCGAGCTGGCCGCCAGGTTGAGACAGGCCATTCTCGATGGACGATTTACGGATAACGAGGCTGCGCGAATGATTGGCCGACAACTGGTGCGCGATGCCACCAAAGATGACACGTACCAATTTGTAAAAGACAACGCCGACACCGTGTTCGGTTTCTATTCAGAGACTTTCAGGTCTCAGTCGGTGCCTGGCCTGGGCGGTTCACTTTGCTCGGTTGAACTAGCCATTGACTGGGAAGCATTTATCCATTCACACGCCGGGCAACTGCCGGGTTTCGAGCAGCCGCTGTCGAAGGTGATTGAAAGAATCAACCTTTGTGCCGGCCTTAAGCAGGCGAAGGCTGATGAAATGAATGCGGCGGTGAAGGCGATGCTTTCCGGTCACAACAATTGAGGGGTCTGATCGGATTTTCTGCGCGGAAATCAGCAAATTGCGGAATCGCTGCGTCAAGTAGTCAAGGTGCCCTTTTGTGGATCACGTTTTTGATCTGCGAGTGCCGCAGCCACTACATTCCGCCCTCGTAAACGATCACCATGATGTCGTTTGGGTCCATCAAATAGAGGTAGGTCGAGCCCCAGGGGCGCTCGCGCGGGCCTTCGTAGGGTATATCCGCTGGCAGCGACGCCATGAACTGCTCCAGGGACTCGACTCGAAACTGGAGGCTCAGCCCCGAGAACTCATGTGGGTTTGAACTGAAATAGATTTCCAGCAGGGCCTCACCGTGATGGTCCGGAAGCATCAATATGGCGCCCTTGTCATCGGGCTCGTCCCATTGCTCTGCAATCGACATGGTGAATATGTTTTTGTACCAGGATAGGGTTTCTTCGAAGCGGGGTGTACTGATTTTGGTTTTAAGTGTGTTCTTCTCATCGTCAGTTTTCGTGCCGGAAGAGGATGCACCGGAGGCGGATTTCCCAACCACGCCTGAAAACCACCACTCCTCCAGCAGATTACACTGCAAATCCTGGCTCGCGGCGACAAACGCCAGCCTGAACACACCGTCCATGGCAATCTCTTCGCTGGTTGCGGTTCGGGTAAAACCGGCTGTCCAGTGCACGATCACCATCTCGTTCGTGATCGCCCAGACCTCGTAATCAAACGTGATGTCTTTTTGAGTGCCCGCTGCAGCGCCTGCCCAATATTCCCTGATCGCCTCTCGTCCAATCAGCACATGCTCCAGGGGGTTGACGGCGTAGCGTGCGTTTTCCGTAAAAAGCCCGGCCGCCAGGTTCGGGTCTTGCTGCTTCCAGGCTTGTTTATAAACTTCAAGCCATTGGTTTACTTGTTCAACAGGAATCATTTTCGTTGTCGTTTCAATTGAAGTTACGTTTAGTCCGAAGCTCAGTATAAGCGGGGTCAAAATCACAGCGCTAATGCTGAACTGTCGGCCGGATTGCCGGTTGAGCTTTTGCTTAAAGAAGGCTTCGCGGGCAACTAGTTACCCGGGTTCCTGGCTCGGCGTCTATTGAAAGAGGAAGAAATAGCGAGCGCCATGGCTGCCAGTACCAGCGTGGCCGCGGTGCTTGCTGCGGCACCGCGCATACCGTAGTGCGGAATCAGGGCGACATTGAGTGCAGAATCGACCAATAGAGCGGCGCCTGCAATCACCATCACGGTGAAACCCCGCCCCGTGTACTGCATCCACAGCGCGGCAAGAGCCGCAAGCGCCCAGGCAAAATTTCCAACCAGCAGTATGTACAGCTCCGTCTCGGCCACCCGAAAATGTGCGCCAAACAGCCCCAGGATGGGGGCGCCGGCCAGGTACAAAAGAGCGGTCGCAGGCACCAGCCCGCAGAGCATAACCACCAGCCCCTGACGCCGCGTTTTAGCGCAGGCTTTTGCCCCTGATTCAATGGCGAGGGAAACCAGTGGCGCCATCAGCCCTATAACGATGGTTTGGATCAATACCAGCAGATGGGCAGTGGTCTCGACGGCAGCGTACAGGCCGACCTCGTGCTCATCGCCCAGTATCTCCATCAAATAGATGTCCGATTGCGCCAGGCCAAGCGTGACAAGGAAGAAACCGATCATTGGCAGCGAAACCGCTATCCAATGCTTTCGTTCCGAGATCTCGGAATCTAGCGCCAGGCGCGGCAGCGCAAGGCGCTGCGCATCCCAAATCTGCCAGGCCGAGACCACCAGGGTCACCAGTATTGCAATAGCCACAACGGTCATGAGCGTCATGTCATCATCTGTCAACGACCAGGCAAGGACGACCAACAGGATAAGCAGGGGAAGCATGACTCGCCAAGGCAGTGTCGCGCGTACCGGTCGCTTTGCAGACTGCAGCGCTCGGCTGGCAAGCGCGCCCGTTGCCAGGATTGGTATGGTCAGGGCCAACCAGGCAATGGGATGGTGGGCGCTGGGGTCTGTCTCGCCGACAAGGAAGTAACTGGAAATCCAGGTGATGGCGATTACCAGGAATGACAAGCTGAGCGCGATCTTGAGGTAGAAGAGAAGATAGCCCCACACCCGCTCGGATTCGCCTCTTTCCAGCGCACCGGTCAGCGTCCTGGGGCAAGCGCGGTCACCGCCAAGCAGCACGGCCGCGCTAAAAAATACCGCGAAATTTCGGGCAACTTTGTAGTCGCCGTACTCGAAAGTATCCAGGACGCGCGAAAGCCCGATATTCAGGCTGTAATCTGCGGCAAAGCCGACCACGCCGATCGCAACCAGCCCGAGCCCGCCGCGACGCAGGTAGCTGCCCTCGCCGTTAGACTCAGAGTGTTTACCCATGTGTATGCATACCACCCCTTATCGCCGACAGACAGTTCATTGCGATTTAAGGCTTCCTCATTGCGGACAGGAAGTATAAATCACATTCCAATTGGTCATTGGAAAGCAAACCGCGTTCGAGATGGCGCTATCTTCTGGCGTTGCTAAAGTGGTTCCTTGTTCGTATCCCGTGGTCATTTTGGACCCTGATTGCGTAAAGTGTGCCGATAGCCTGAACAGGTCGGCGCGAAAAACTATAATTGTTCGGCAACCAGGGCTCGGAGGTCTGCGAGGTGGTGAAGACAGGCGTTCGGCTGCGACTGGCCGGCCACCTTGCTGTTCACTGTTTGCGTCAGGGCTGCGAGTTGGCTGTCCAGGTATTCGCGTGACCAGAACTGGCCACCTGCCATGACGCCATGTGGTCGCCGCACGTTCGCAATTGCGTTAAGCGGATTGGATTGTGTGAGGATCAGGTCTGCGCGTTTCCCAACTTCAATGGTCCCGAACCCGATGTCGGGGCCCAGTGTTTCGTCGATAAATACTCCAGCGTTGCGGGTGGCGATGCCATAAATTTCGGCAGGGCTGATGCCCGCTTTCTGCAGCAACTCCATTTCCTTGTAAATCGCAAAACCTGACACCAGGCCAGGGTAGGTTGGCGCATCAGTGCCTAGCAACAACGGCACCCCGGCGTCGAAGAAACGTTTGGTCATCAGCTCGAACAGGTTATACAGGGGGTCGAGGTCACCGGGCTGTCCGGCCTGGACGAAATCTGCGTTGTAGATCCTGTTCCATTCTGTCTTGATTGTCTGGGGTGTGAATTCAGCGCCTTCCACCTCCAGCAGGGCGTTGTACCCGGCCTGGTTACCGCCGGAAATTCGAACGTAAGAATCAAATACTGCCAGCGTGGGGGTGAGCCAGGTTCCGTTGTCCACGAAAACCTGCGCCGCGGCATTGATCAGATTCGGGTTGATCTGGCTTTGCATGAAGGTCACGAACGGTTCCTGGATATGCGCCGCCATCCTGTGTCCCTTTGAGAGCGATTCGCTCATCGGCCGGGTTCGGGGGATATGGCCGATGATGGGCAAATTCAGTCGCTGGCTTTCGATTTCAAATTGGGCGAGCACATCCGGAGTCAGGAACCAGTATTCCTTGATGAAATCGTAACCCTCGTTGGCGAGGCGCTGGGCAAACTGGGTTGCCTGCCCGGGTGTCTCGACGGTCGTGGCAGCGTTGTCGTCAGGACCGAAAGCGACATTCCCGGCATACAGCGTTGGACCGATAATGTTGCCGGATTCAAATTGCGCCCCCAGCCCCGGTACATTGAACGAGAAGCTGTTGCCCATGCTCAGCACACTCGTGACGCCAGTGGCGATCAACAGGGTGCCAGCCTGGATGCCCTCCAGGACACCTCCGAACGACTGGTGCTGGTGCATCTCGGTCATTCCCGGCCCAAGGTACAGGCCGCTGGCATCAATCGCGACCGCGTCTGGCGGAATAGGCACCTGGCCGACCGGACCAACCGCCTGGATGACACCGTCGCTGACAACCACCACATGTTCTGGGCGAACGAGATTGTCGACCATGGAGACCAGGTTCACATTGATGAAAGCTGCCGATTTGCTGGCCGAAAACTCATCAGGTATTTCTTCGCCAACGGTACTCAGCGATTCGCATAATTCCGCACCCACCAGGCGTTGAAGCGGAATGGTTCCACTCAAACCGTCTTCGAACTGGTATTCAAGTTCGGCCGATGTGCAATCAAAGAATGTCAACAGGGCGCTTCCGACCGCGACCGTATCAACGTTGGCGGGATCGTCGAAGGTGCCGCCTGTGCTTTGATAAATCGTTAGTGTTCCCACGTTATCGACATAGTCGCCTTCCAGTGTGAACCAGCGATTACCCGACTCGTTTTCGCGGGCGAAGGTGAACCAGCCCGCAATGATGGCAGGAACCTCAGGAAGCACTTCGAGCACGAACCCCTGTCCGGACGTGGCCGGTTCGAACCAGCCACCGGACAAGGCGGCGTTCAGAATAAAGGGCTGTTGCTCTCCTTCGAGCACCGCACCATCAGGGCCGGAGGCATTCCCGGAGGTGACAAAAAGACTTATCACCAAAAATGCAATCAGCGTCCTCATTGAGAACTGTCCGATTGATTGGCAAGTTGCTCGCATAGCGCGCTGCGTGCCAGGCGAATAAGTTCGAATTCTCCAGCGAGGCTTTCACCCGGAATCTCGTATGTCATGGTTGCCGCGCTGCAGGATTCGAAAACCAGTATTATTTCGCCAACTTCCAAAGTCAGGGGAGGCTGTGGCACGTCGAATCGGCCGCCGGTGGTTTCGTAAACAGTCAGGGTTGCGGTTGTGCCCTCATATTCACCCAGCGCGGTATACCAGCGCTGGGATGATGGCGTGTCGGGATTCGTGATCTGGCCAGCTGGCAGATAAGTAAACCAGCCCAGGTGAACCAGGTTTCTCGGAGGATAGACTTCCAGGTACAAACCCTGACCGGTGGTGGCAGGCTCAAACCAACCTCCGGATAGACCCTGGTTAATCTCGAAATCCTGGGTAAAACCCGGTTCGGCAACCAGGAGAATCAACAGGAAAAAATATTTGGCCGACGTTTGTTGCATACCATCACTATGTACGTTCGATCATGCCTTGAAGAATGCACTTCAGAGGCCCCAACCAAACATACCCCTTTTTTTCTGTAAAAAGCCTTTCATTTTTCCTGATGATCAGCAAATTCGTTAAAATGAGCCGGTTTGTCGCTTCGCCGAACCGATTGGAGCGTCCGGCCAGGGCCTCGGTAGCCGTTGTTGGTTACGAACGCGATGGGTTCTGCACCAGGTAAAGCAGTTTTTGAGCGGATTTGGCGGGTCTAGCGGTTAGTATCGGTCTATTCGTTCAAAAAAAGGCATAAAAACAGATGGTTAAATTGGTCTGGCCCCCATTGTTTGATGGGTGTCTGCGGGGTTCCGACGCAAAAGAAGGTTTTTGCTCTGGCCCCAAATATTCCAATAGTGATTGTGGGCAGGAAAATACTCGGCAGTTGCCTGCGGATCGGTTACGATTCTGACAGATGATGGAAACGGGGTGAATCAATGGATCTTTCCTCGCATTGGGTCGGTTTTACGGCGTTGGCTTTGTTCGTGCTGGCATACCTGGCAGTAATCGCCGAAGAATATACCCACATGAGAAAGTCCAAGCCTGTCATGCTTGCGGCGGGCATCATCTGGGCCCTGGTAGGCTTTGCATATTCTGGTACGGACCAGGTCGGCGTCCTGGAGAATGCAGTCGAGCACTTTCTGCTCGAATTCGCACAATTGTTTCTGTTCCTTCTGGCGGCGATGACCTATGTCAATGCCATGACGGAACGCAATATATTCAACGCTTTGCGGGCCTGGTTGACGAGCAGGGGCTTTACCTTCCGGACGATCTTCTGGATCACCGGAATTATGAGCTTTTTCCTGTCGCCGGTAATTGACAACCTGACAACCGCATTGGTTATGTGTGCGGTCATCCTTTCCGTGGGCCAGGGAAATTCGCGTTTCATTGCGCTGGCGTGCATCAACATCGTTGTCGCTGCGAATGCGGGCGGAGCATTCAGTCCGTTTGGCGATATAACAACCCTGATGGTATGGCAAAGTGGTCTGCTGGAGTTTCAGACATTCTTCGCGCTGTTCCTGCCAGCCGTGGCGAACTATCTCGTGCCGGCGGCCCTGATGTCATTCGCGGTTTCCCGGGAGCGCGCGAAAAACAGTGACGGTGATGCCAGGCTGAAACGAGGGGCAAGGCGCATCGCTTTTCTTTTCGTCGCAACCATCAGCACCGCAGTGGTGTTTCACAATTTCCTCGGCCTGCCTGCATTCCTGGGCATGATGACGGGTCTTGCTTATCTCAAGTTTTTCGGCTTTTACCTTCGCCGCACTCAGCTTCCCTCGACATTTGATAGCAGTGCAGACGGCAGCATCGGAGACGTCAACCCTTTCGATACATTCAGGGAAATTTCGCGTATCGAGTGGGACACGCTGCTGTTTTTCTTTGGCGTTATCATGTGTGTTGGCGGGTTGGGCTTTATCGGTTACCTGGAACACGTGTCGGTGTTTTTTTACAGTGAACTTGGCCCGACCGTCGCCAACATCCTGGTCGGTGTTCTGTCGTCACTGATTGACAACATTCCGATCATGGTCGCTGTTCTCGAGATGAATCCGGTGATGGATACGCAGCAATGGCTGTTGGTGACCCTGACGGCTGGCGTGGGCGGCAGCCTGTTATCAGTCGGCTCGGCAGCAGGTGTCGCACTCATGGGCCAGGCGCATGGCACCTATACGTTTTTTAGCCACCTGCGCTGGACACCCGTAATCGCCCTGGGTTACGCGGCGAGCATTTTTATACACATGGTGATCAACACCGGCTGAAATAATTGGGGTCAGAGCAGAGGGACAGAGTGAATAGCAATGTGAATTTGTGTCTGGTCACATGCTTACTCTGTCCCTCTGCTCTGACCCCAATTATTCGACCTCTTTTTTTTGATTAATCGAAAGTGATAGAAATTTTAAACATTCGTGATTGTTTCGTGATTTTTGGGGCGTAAGTTACAGGCTGCCGCAGGTCAAGGAAGTCCTGTATGAGCACACCCTCAACAAGCACTGGAGATCATCATGAACAGAATTCTTGCAGCCATCCTGATTGCGTCACTCACATTCACGGCCAACGTACTCGCCGATCCCCCGGGCGGTTTCGGCTCCTTGTATTTTAATGGAGAGGTATACCGCACATTTGGCGTTCCCGCAGCCACGCCCATGGGTGGCAGGGACGACATTTACCCCATCATGGGTGGTGTCGAAGGACAGCTGGCTGTCAGCGCTGTCGGGCCGGGCGAGCCTGGTTACCACGGTGGACTCTGGGCAGTCTGGCCTACCATGTGGAATGCGGGTGTGGAGCCCTATCTGCTGACCTCGTACGAAGAGGTGATGGACGCATACATGGCTGGTGATGTTTCAATTGTCCGGATGCCGGACGCGGATTTCCGCTGCCCCGTGATTCCCGGTCGCGGAAGGGGTCGTTAATTAACTGACCTTTTTCAAATTTTCCTGTAACCGGGCCAGTCTGGATCATAGGATCCAGACTGGCCTTCATGGTACATGATGGCCAGGAGTCGATATTTTTCAATCGTCACGCTTTTACCAGGACCAGAGACTTTCATGACGCAAGTGAGTCGGCAGCAAACCCGAAATCTCACCACCGTTTTACTCTTTACTTTTACTCTGACCCCAATTATTCCGCCGGACACGCATCGCTCAAGGCGAACTGGATCAGCATCGCGCTCAGTCGAACAACTGGGCTTCGGATGAAGGGGTAGACTAGACCTTCACCAAATCTCACTCATCGGTTCCGCTGAAGAAACTTTGAATTGATTTGAGAATTCATGGAATGAATATCGATTGCATTTCCCATTTGTCCATATGAAACGAGTCGTCGTTTCAATTTTCGGCCTGGGAGCACTATTGCTGATTGGTATTGTCATTTACCAGGTGAGCGTCAATTGGCTGATCCTCAGGCCCGCTTCGTTGCTCACCTTTTCCGCATCCTATGAAAATTTTCAGGTGCACTCAGACGCCCCGGTGGACCCAGCTGAACTCAGTCGCGTTGCCGACCATGTTGGGCTACGGCTGGACAATATTCTGGACTACGGCCGAGAGCAGCAAACCGTCTTTCTTTGCAATGACCCGGAGATTTTTGGCGCGTTTGCCCGCAAAGCAGGCCGGTCGCAGAACGTCCAGGGATTTAATCTGCAGCCGCTGGATTATATTTTTATCAACCTCGACTTTATTGGTGAAACCAGGGATCGAAATACCACAGGACACCAATATTCGATTCTGGAAGGGAGTGAATCGCACATCGTCGCGCACGAAATATGTCACGGGTTAATCACCCGCAGACTCGGATACTGGAAAATGAGGAGAACTGAAAGTTGGAAACAGGAAGGATTCTGCGAATACGCGGCGACCGTTAATTTGAAAAAGCGTGACGCTTCATATCGGTTTGAAGACTTCGCGTCGGCCTATTTTGCAGGTGAATATCAGCGCTACCCACCTGGCAAGCAGTTCTATATAGGTTCCCAACTGGCAGTCGAATACTTTCTGGATCACAACAACGGTACCTTTGAAGAGTTGATGAATACTGAAATCCAAAGGGCGGAGATACTTGCCGAAATTGAAGCTGTGGTGAATCGTGAAAGCCGAACACAGCCCAGGGATGGGTAGTTTGTATGTTCACCTGAAACAGGAACAGCGAAGGGGAGTCCACCAAAATTTCAGTTTCCCCGCTTAATCCAATTGTGCCTGCTCTGTCCGGATTGATCAGTCCCCGATCCTTCCATCAATATAAGTGCTGATGGCCTGGGAGCCTGGGGATGGATACATCTGTACCAGGCGCTCGGCGACCGTGCTGGCTGCTTCGAGATTACCGATTTTCATATAAAACCAGACCAGGGAGGTCAGTCCTTCGGCCGAGATTGCAGGTTTGTTCGAGGATGCTTCGATGGCTTCGAATACGCCCGCTGGTGAATCGGGTGCAAATCCGGAGAGAACCTCTAGGTCGCGTTCGTAAGCGATGCGTAGTTGTTCCCGCTGGTCATCGGTCTGCTGTCTTGTGAACCAGTTGCCGTCAATCACCAATGCCTCAAATTCCTGCAGGACCGCGATGTCTTCAAGTGGGTTTTTTCTGGAGAGTATGAAATTTGCGCTGGCGCCGGCCTCAATTCGTGCCATATGTTGGCCTGGTTCGAGGCGATCAGCAGCGGATATGGTTGCGGTTTGAAGGGCTTGTGCGGGGGTGAGGCCTGCTTCAACCAGCAGGGATAGCTCCTGGTAAAGCGAATAGGCTGGTACGGTTGTGGGGTTAGGTGCATCGCTTCCTGCCAGCAGGGCAACACCCCGTTTGTGCAAACCCGCGGTCAGGCTCATCAGCGAATGAACCTGGCGATCGACTCTGGCGACAGACTCAGCATCATGTGGCGCGCTCCATGGATTAATGGGCGAGCGCCAAAAAGCCTGCAGCAAGGGTGGTGCGTATGCAACCTCGGGACGATTGAGGTTTGCTTCGAAATCGGCAAGCTGGTCTGCGATCATTCGATTGTTAACCAGGGTGGTGGTCAGGGCTGTGCCGCTTTCCAGCATGTCCTGCGCCAACGCATCAAGGCCGGGCTCGCCTTCCGGGTAGTCGCCACCCAGTGCATGTGTCAGCTCTTCGGCGTGTGCAATATCATCAAGCACACCAAATTGAAGCACCTCAGGCACCGGGACATTGGACGGTAAATGACCGGTTACGAAGTAGTCGCGTTGGGTTGCAAGGCCTGCCAGAGCCGCACTGGGAAGGTCATCGTACAGCTTTACCCAGTCGTATCCGGTGTTGCGTTCCTGTGAAATGCGTTCCAGCGCGTCATCGGCTGTTTCGATATCGGGCAATTGCAACTGACTGCCGACCGTGATGAACCGTGCTCGCGGGCTTTCAGACTCAGAATTCTGGTCGCGGACAGAAAGATGCCATGGCCATCCGTCCATGTTACGAACCGCCTGAATGCCACTTAGCGCATACATTTGCAGGTCACGTTCATCAAACAGGTGCACGTGCGCATCATAAAGAGCAGGTGAAAGGAAAAGGCCTGCTACGTCGGGTCTCTGGGCGCCAGGCCAGTCCGGAGAAGGTGAGTCGGCGACTTCCACGACACGACCATGTTCAAGCAGAATGCTACGCGGCTTAACAATTTTCCCCGTTTCTACATCCACAATCGCAATGTCTTCAAGTATCAGCGCTTCCGTGCTGGTCTCATTTGCAATTGAATTTGTAGCGGTGACGATGACGAAAAAAAGGAAAATAGCGGTCCGCATGAATTTGATCCTCCATCTTCAGTAGGGCAGGTGCTCATGAATTTCACCTGAAAAAAGGCCATGTGGCTGGCTTTAGTTGAAGATTAGACGAAACAAACGGTTGTTCGGTTGCATCAGACAAAGGAATTCACAGTCGAATCGCTCTCACTCAGATCCCAATTACTCAAGCACTGTCTAGTTTAATAACGGGTGATCCCTGGGCAGAGCACGCGCATGCCACAATGCCAAACGACGTTTGACCGATTTCTGTGACACCTGTAGTTCAGGCATTGGCGCGATGATCTTGTCGTGGACTAGCAGTCGATAGATGTACATGGCGCGTTCATTGACCGAATCGCCCTCTTCAAAAACCACCGCACCTCGCTTTTCGCCGTACTTCATGCCTGCCTCAAGAGCTGCCCTGAACAGCTCAGATTCGTTCTTTAGTTTCTTCATCGAGGTCGCTCCATCATCTGGATGGCTAGCGTACCTCTTTCAAACCTTAAAAGGGGTTGGATTCGATTTGCTTTACCGATTGGAAACGCCCCGAATTATTTGCTCAACAGCCTGATAAGCTGTCACATCACAATCACAAAAACGGTGTTGCTATGAAGTTCCTGCGACCTGTCTTCCTGGGCTATATCTTTCTTGCTGCGTTTTGCAACAATGCATTTTCCGATCAACACCAAAAGGCAGTACTGGTCACCGGCGCCAGCAGCGGCATTGGCTTAAAAGTGACCGAATTGCTTGCTGAGCGAGGCTATTTTGTCTACGCCGGTGCCCGTAAGGCGGAGGATCTTGAACAACTCAATACGCTGGAAAACGTGGAGAGCGTGCGCCTGGATGTGACTGTGCAGGAAGACATCGATCAGGCTGTGGCCAAAATCAGAAAGGCGGGTCGGGGCCTGTACGGCATTGTCAACAATGCCGGTGTTGGTTTTGTGGGTGAAGCATCCAGCATGCTTGAGTCTGATCTTGAACTGACCACGAACGTTAACGTGTACGGCCCTTACCGAATCACAAAAGCCTTTGCGCCGATGATCATTGAATCTGAAGGTCGAATTAGAACCATTGGCTCAATCTCCGGGATTCTATCCAGCCGTCGGCTGGCGTCCTACAGCATGAGCAAACAAGCAGTGGAGCATGCTTTATTCAGCGAAACCCCTAAACATCGCTACATAGGTTGTACCGAATGAACGAGAAGCGCAAATTACCATTAAGAAAATCATGACAGAAACGGTGCAACTCAATACCGGTCAACCCTATGAATATGATCGGGCACAGTTGATAGAAATGCTGGATGAAACCATGGCGGAAGTGGCCGGGGAAAAAGAAGCTGAATAATCAATAAGGAGGTTAGATTCGGTTTTCTTTACTAATTGGATTCAGCACCATTAATTGGAATCCGCCCAGCTACAATCGAGGTTTTCGCCGTCCCAGTCACAACCATCTGGCGCGCCGAACCGGTCCCAGAAATCCACCCATAACTCTCTCAGTGGCAGGTTCATCATTCGCTCGTTGCCAAACCAGCGGCGATATTGCGGATCCCAGAATGAAACATTGTATCCACCAACCAATTCCTGGAAGCGATCGATGGCCTGCCAGGCAAGATTTCTGTCTCCCAGGTCCATAAGCAGGGATGGGCCAGTCAAGCTGGCTAGTTCTGCCACGGTGCTGGGCTTACCTTCGGCCAATACGGCTTCAAACGCCTCGATCAGTTCCTGCCTCAACTGAGGATCCTGTTGTGACTTCAACACGTCACGGGGGTCAATCGGAATCCGGTCATCCGGTACAAAAGGATCATCAAGGATGGCATCCAATGCAGCTGCATTACCGAGTATGACAAACGTACTTGCCAACAAGGGCCTGATGTTACTGAGTTCATAACCCAGTGAAACAGCCTCCAATTCCAGGTCCGCCGATAATTGCAGGTTCCCCTGCAATCGTTCTGCCCAGCCCAGTAAATGTGGAGCCCTGGTGCTCAACGGGTTTCGAATGTAAATTTCCGTGGCCAAATCATGGGCCCGATCGATATGTCCCATCCAGTTGAGAAACTCCATCATTCGGCTCATGAGATCCTGGTTTCCGGGATCCCGGCGAATGGCTTCATCTAACAGTTCTACTGCATCTGCAATGGTGTGTGCCACCGGCTCACTGATTTCCACGTTGTACCACGCAGCACCCAGTGTCGGACAGAGCGACAAGGCGGAGATTGCCGGTGCCCGCTCGGGCGTTCGCTGAAGGAAATCACGCAATTCTTCGGCGGTCATTCCGTATTGCGAGGGATCCTCGGATACCCACCTTGCGAATCGCTTATACACCTCGCTAAGCAATTCCATGCCACGAGCAAACTCTGTGTCAATTGCAATAGCCTCTTCCAATGCCAAAGCTGCTTGTGCGACGTTTGCGGCACCGCGCCGACTGAACAGATCCTGCGCTTTGAAAAATAGCTCATTGGCCTTCGGCATATCGCTGAGCGCACAGTAGCTATTTCCGGTCAATTCCTTTCCCATCGCCGCAGCAATCTGTCCGGCAATCCACGCCTGGGCATTCTGTGCAGCCTTTGACTCCCGAAAATTTGAAACCTGTTCATGTTCCCATTCGACGATTCCCGAAGGATTGGTGAGGCTTACGCGGACACGGGTTCCCACGGGGGCCGGAAGCAGTTTTCCGTGGATGACATAACCACTAAACTCCCCATTGACGATTGATTCTCGGAACAGGGCGTGACCACTTGTATGAGAGTTCATGGCCACCAGGTCGGGATGGTCATTCACTCGGTTAATCACCTCTTCGGAGAATGTTGCAACTAACCATTCCGGCAAATCCTGTCCACTCAGGTCCTCGAAAGGCAGTACGGCGATTACGGGGCGGCCATCGGGGCTTTCGCCCATTGAACGGGACTTACCCAGGGAACCCACATGGTCACCCATGAGTATCCAGGTGCCACTGAAGCCCAGGAATAGAGTGAGACTGACGGTAATTAATAGTTTTCCGGACAGGGAGTCTGGCTCCATGCGCTGAAGTCCCGAGCCAGTCAGGTCAAAGGCCCAGGAGATGAATATTACGAAAGGCAGCGCGGTCAGGAACAGAATGAGCGCCGCGTCTCCCAGCCAGACGGGCCAGTTGAACCGGTCACCGGCGGTGATCAGTATTTCAGTCGCGCCCCAGGCGACCGCAACATAGATGCCGACAGTCTGGTAAACGCCGCGGCGCGCCAGGTCGGCCAGAATGTTGTTCTTTTTTTCACCTCCCATGAAATGATTCTAGTCGTTCGGGCGTTCTGCGAACAGCAAGCAATAATGGTATCGAACCAAATATTCACACCACGGGTAGTTACACTATGGGTTGGGCCCTTGTGGAATGCGATCATGTCAAGACCATTGAATTTCAGACAACTGGAAGCACTTCGCGCCGTGATTCTGACAGGCAGTTTCACCATGGCTGCCCGACATTTGCATGTGACTCAGCCGGCCATAAGTAACCTGATTCGGGACCTTGAGCAAGACCTCAATCTCCAGCTTTTTGAACGACTCGGAACCAGCGTTAAGCCAACGCCCCAGGCAGAAATACTATTCAGGGAATTTCAGAAAGTGCATTCGGGACTGGACCGATTGCGTGACGTGGCAGCGACCGTGCAGCCAGGACCAGCTGAAGTGATCAGGCTGGGCGCATTGCCGATTTACGCTGATACGGTGGCACCCGGCTATATTTCCAAGGCTCGTGAAAGATCGGACGCAATTCAATTTTTGCTCGACTCGATGCGCCATGATGAATTGATCAGTGCCCTGTTGGCCGATGAAATTGACTGCGCAATAACATCGGTTCCTGTCAACCTTGGCACCATCGTTGAACATTTCCAAATTGCAGAGCCTGCGATTGTGATTGCACCCCATAACAGCAAGTTTGCAAATCGTCATAGCATCAGTCTGAGCGAAATGAAGCGCGAACCACTTATTTTATTCCCGCCGTCCTGTCCGTTTCGCAGGGCCCTGGATCAATTCTTTGCCGACCAGATGTTTCACCCTCAGCAAGACATCCTGGTCAGGGCACCGAGTGCAGCTTGTCGCCTGGTTCATGAGGGCCAGGGGATCGCAATCGTCCAGGCTTCAGCGAAACGGGTTTACCAGGGGAATTTCCATACATTAACGTTGGTGGAACCGTTCGCGTGGCAGTATGGCCTGGTCAGCAAAAAGACCCAATCCACACCCGATCACGTCAATCGCTTCATACGGCAAGTGACCCCGGCGCAAGAGCAAACACGCAAGCCAGTAAGGGAGCTAAGGTCTGTTTGACTGACTCTTGACGGCAATGCACTCATCATTTTTCCTGATGAGCAGATCAGTAATTCCAATTTGACCCGGTATAACGCATCGCAAAGACTGGATTCGTGCTCGAAACAACCCGGTCAAATATTGTCATCACCCACGCAGGAGGTCCGGAATGCTCATCAGGTTTTTTTTGGTTGGTATTTTTTGGCTATTTTTGCCCCATTTGTTGAATGCAGAAAATGCAGGAATATGGTCCATTACTGATTACAAGATTCAAGGAACGGGTGAAGCAAACATTCTGATTTTGCCTTGCATGTCTTGCCGCTGGCGGTCCTTTGACACCTTTATGGAACGTAATAAAGATCGATACACAATGTATGCGATCACTGTTCCGGGATTTGGCGGCTCTAAAGTTCCGGAATTACCCATGTGGTCTGATCAGCCGGTCTGGCAGGAAAACGCGCTCCTGGCAGTCGAAGAATTCATCACTGAACACGAGATTAACGATGCAGTAGTTCTGACTCACTCGTGGGGGTCCATTCTCGCGGCCCAGTTGTTAGCCAGGCAGGACGACTTTGCTCAATCATGGATCATTCTTGACACTTACGTGCCCTTTGACCCAGGCGACCAGGCGCTTCCCTACGAGGACAAACTAAAGCTGGTTCAAAACTGGCGTACAGAAAATATGGAGCCGCTCAGATCTCCCGATGCATGGGCGCAATTCAACAAGCCAGCTCCATATGCATCCCCTGAACGACAAATCCTCTATCACGGTATGTTCATGGCAACGCCACGGGACGTATTATTTCAATATTGGCGTGAAAACGGACTACGTAGAATTAATGAGGATTTCGGCAAGATCAGCATTCCTGTTGTGGAAGTCAAATCCATCTCTGCAACCCAGACTGATCCCGAAGAGGCAAAGGATCAATACGTTGCAAGGTATCAGTCTGTCCCTCATCCGTATCAGCTTCGCACGGTTTTCATCAGTAAAGCTGGTCACCACCAGATTGAACATCGCCCGGAAATTATCGATGACATCATTCGAAGGGTTGTCGAGGGTGAGCCAATTGAAGATTACGATCCGTCGGGACAAGATTAAAAACCGTTTGCGTTCAGGCTTTGAGAATAGGGAATAAGGGCTCAGACCACACCTGGTCACTAAATTGATTAGAAAAAGTCTGAATAATCGTTGATTGAATTGCTTAAGTCGTCGGTTTTGTGCTCGAAATTAGAGCTCAACTTCAATTAAGCGCCTGCAGCTTCTTTAATAGCGGCTTTTTTGAAGAGGTTTTGGTGAGTTTAGCGGTCAATATCCGTCTGCCCATACAAAAAAAGGAAATAGAAACAGCAGGTAATGTTGGTCCGATCCCTTTTATCCTTGTATGACCATATACAAATCGAAATCCAGGTTCTGATAGATGAGGAATACCAGTGACCCCTTTTCTTTGTCACTTCAGCGAAAACCGGCAAGTTCACTTAACTGATACTTTGATTCAATGTTTTTGATCTGACACCATCACGATATGGCAGTCACTGCGCCGGCGAAATCAAACAAAAAATTCAACTGGGCCCTCCAGGGAGGCGTGCCAGTGTTGGTGCTGACCATCATCTTTTCGGGTGTCATCTACAACCGCAACCTGTGGGCAGTGCCAGATCAGAGTTTCCTACATGTTTTTATCTGGCAGTTCCTGGTCTGGCTCCCCTGGCTTGGAATTTTTCCGTTCATCAATCGCCAACTGAAGCTCAATAGCCTGCTTTTATGGCAATGGGCGCTCGCATCGTTTCTGACCACTTTTGTGACGATTGTCTGGTTTGTGGTGATCAGTAATTTTCTGAGCCCTTATCTGGACCAGCCCATGACCATGTTTGGTCTCTATAAATGGTGGCTGGTGTTCTGGTTTACCGTGAGTCTGCTCCTGTTCTGGGCTGGTATTGGTTTCTACCTGCTCATTTCCAAAGAAGATCGCATTCCCGTCACCCGATGGGACGACCATCGTCGCCTGGCCATCTGGCAGTCTGGCAACCAGGTGATCATCGACAAAGACAATATTGTCTGGATTGGTTCCAGGGACTACTACGCACAGATCGTCCTGTTTGATGGCGAACGTCACTGGATTCGAACACGACTCAATCAGTTTGTTAAGGAATTGCCTGATGAATGGTTTGTGCGGGTACACCGCTCTGCCATTGTGAATCTCAAGCACCTGAAGAAGGTCAATCGCCATGAAGACGGCTTTTGGGAAGCCGTCATGAGCAACGGAGAGCACATCAGAATGAGTCGGGCTGGCAAAGACCGGCTCGAACAGGCCATCAACATCGTCAAATAGCTCCGTTACTCCGATCACTCATGACTTCATGGGGTCATTGGTGACCTGGTGGCGCTTCTCGTGGTATTCGACCCATCTGTTCTCACGTTCATCACTATGCTGTTGCCCGAGCTGAACTGACACCTGGCAAAGGAGAAACTCCGTGATGCATCTGATTTTCACAAAGGCAAAAAGCCTGTTGATTCCCGCTATGGTTTTTTTGCTGTTTCATTCGCCCGTCTTCGCGCAGACGGCACGCCTGGCATTGGAAACTTATGATGAAGGCCCGGTATGGCAAATCATGACCTTCAGAACCCCGCCGGGTCGTACTGAAAGGCAACTGCAAAACATGGCGACTGTTTGGGAGCACCAACTCAAACTGGCGGTGAGTGAAGGTGTTCTGGTTGATTACAAGGTATTGACCAAGTGGGCGGCTGACCCGCAGGACTGGAACATCATGGTCATTGAGATTTTTCCGAATATGGCCTCTTACGATACCTTCTGGGAAGACTGGGCTTCCATTGATGAACAAACAGTGGATAAACCCGAATACCAGCAGCGGCTTGAGTTGATGGAGTCAACCGGTACCGAGTTTCTGGGAACGGTTTTTGCCCGTGAAATCGAATTGAAACCGCGATGAAGGGCTCTGACCCCTTCGTTACAAACATGAATTTCAAACAAAGAAAAAGGGCGCATCCTGCGCCCTTTTTTTGCCACCCCGAAATGACGGGATGGTCTTGACACGTGGATTTAGCTGGAGGGGAACAGCGTTTCCATAATGACTGTGGAACCATCCAGAACCTCAATCATCTGTCCACGTGGGTCAAAGTCCAGCAGAATCTTCCCTGGTTCTACCGGGTTTCTGAACTCCAGTTCTCCTTCTACCGAACCATCCTGAAGAACAACAACCTGGATCGTGCCCACATTTGCACCACCAACCCGAAGTCCGTATGCACCGACGGGCACATCTTCAATTTCGACCTGAAAATCTGTGCGATCACTCCTGGAGCGATAGCGGGTATCGCCTGATGCCGATGGGTAGACGCCTGTATTAAACAAGTCGACTTCGATCTCTGTCCGGCCATCACCGCCGCCGCTTCCACCACCATTGTCGTCATCGTCATCATCGTCACCGCCGCCGTTTCCGCCGCCATTGTCGTCATCGTCATCGTCATCACCGCCGGAGCCGCCGGTGCCACCACCGCTACCGCCACCAATGACGTTGCCACCGGAAGTGAGCACAGCGCCCTGGGCATCATGAACTTCAATCAGCTGCCCACGCGGATCAAATGTCAGTAGAATTTTTCCAGCCTCTACTGGGCTTCGAAATTCCGTTTCACCCTCGCCCAGCGTGACGACCAGTCCACCACGGTCAATGCCACCCACAAAGATGCGATAATTGCCATCCGGTACATCTTCCGCCTCGACCTTGAATTCAGTCCGATCTGCTCTTTCTTCGAAATCAGCATGGCCGCTGGCCAGGCTTCCGGCGCGTGCGGGCAGAAGTGCAATTCTTTCCTCCGTGAGCTGCACACCAGGTGGCGTGTCATCGGAAATGCCGCCGCTGCAATCTGTCCGGAACAGGTCGGTCAGGCGTTCAACTGCAAATGAACCGGAACCCACGGATGCCAGTTGTGTATTAAAAGTAGCCACGCCGTCATCACACGATGAGAAATCAATTACCATGCTTCCGACTTCGCTGACGCGGTCGTCACCCGGACTGTTTGATTCAAGAAAACCAACGCCGGCCCCTTCGAAAAGTGTCAGTGAAACCCGATTTCCATTGACTGATCCGACACCGACAAACCACGCTGACATCATGTCATCGCCATAGGTAAACCAGTAGGCAAGAGCAGCCTTGGTGCCACCAGCCTGGTCAACAATCTGCAGATTAATGCCCTGGCTTTCGTGTGCAGGCTGATCCCAAAGACCGGAGAAATTGCGAGTCACGATGGGGTCGGTCGCCGATGCCGCCGGGGGGAATGAGAAAATCAGCAATGCCAAAGAGAGAAGTATTTTTTTCATTTCAAAGCCTCCAATGCTTAGAACTACAGAAAGTCGAATTGGTAGGCTCAAATAATAGGCAGTTGAATTAACTCCCGATTGAATCGTTTATTAAACGAAGATGAATTCTTTATTAATTAATTAAACTGAGCGGGAAGGGGCTCGTTTTTGGCGGGGCACTATGGCAGTGGGCATGGAATCGCGGAGGTGGTCAGTCGAACCAAATCAGAGGTAATTGGGGTATACCCCATACCTGCAAATGTCGCGTTGGGTGTTAGAACCATGCTGACTGCATCGCAACTGTCGGCTGTAAAGCGTCCGGTTCCCCACTGGCTTTCAACCAGGTCCGCCGGATCAAAATCAGAACCCCACATGGGGCCTTCGAATATGAAGACATCAACAGTTGATTCGCCGTTCAACACCTCACCCACGGCCAGCAGGAAAATGGATTGACCCTGGGTGTCATAGCTGTACATCGTAGCCACCAATACCCGGCCGCCAGTCGCATTGGCAGAAACCTCAATCTGCAAACCCTCGCCATTGCGCGATGCCCCGCTCCACCAGTTGCCGCTGTGTCCGGGATTAAGCATCGAGTTGCCCCCTCCGCCATTGCCCTGAACCAGAATGGCCTCGTCCTCGAAGTTGGTGTTGTTGGCATTGTTTGCATCATTAATGTTAATGATTCCGCCAATGAAATAACTACCTGTGGCCAGAGTGCCCGGAAGATTCACATTGGCTGCAAAATTATCGCTATTGCCCACTCCAAGCCCTGAACGACTACTGCTTCCAAGTAAAGTGTCACCGCTGGTAATTTGGGCGTCTACAGACACGTAGAAATTGACGGTATAAACCGAAGAACCACTTCCGCCGATATTGTTAACTTCGGCTGAAATGACAATGGGATCACCAGCCTGGTAGGTAATGTTGTTGTTGACGCTGATTTCATTGAGGCTCAGATCGGCTGTTCCACCGCCACCGCTGCCCTGAACAATGATGGCCTCGTCCTCGAAATTGCTGTTGTTGGCATTGTTTGCATCATTGATGTCAATGATGCCGCCAATGAAATAGCTGCCAGAGGCCAGGTTGCCCGGAAGACTCATATTGACGGTAAATTCGTCATCCTCATCCTGCTCCACGGCTGGACGATTGGTGCTGCCCAACAGCGTATCGCTCGCTGTGATTTGTGAATCAGTGGATAGGTAGTAGTCAACAGAATAGGCCGAAGACCCGGTGCTACTCTCGTTTTCAACGTCGGTCTCAATGGCTATCGAACCACCGGCCTGGTAGGTGATGTCATTGTCCACGCTGATGTCGTCAAGTCGCAGATCAAAATTGCCACCACCGCCGCCCTGAACGTTGATAACGCCAGTCATCGTGGCGGGATGAACCGTGCACAGGTAGGTCTCGATGCCAGCCTGGGTAAAAGTATGCGAAAACACAAAGCTCTCGGCCGTGTCAGACCCGAAACCGTCTCCGGTGACATCGTGCTGAGGGCCACCGTCCTGTGGATTGGTCCATCTCACCGTATCCCCCACCTGGATGGTAATGTTCGCGGGACTGAAAAAATTATTGCCAACCGACACGTCATGGGTTGTCTGTGCCATTGCAATTGCAGGCCCCATCAAGGCAGATCCTGTCAATGCAAATACCCATACAAGTTTCTCAACGATTCTGTTCGTGTTCATTCCCGGTAGCCTCGGCTGGCGCACATCCTGGTTTTTTTTCTGTTCATTTCTTATTGTACCTGTGCTCTCTTACAACGGGCACTTGAATCGGCGCAATATCATCAATGGCAATCCGATAACGATTCCCCACCCGCAATGACTGGAACTAAGCAGATTATCAGGCGTGTTTGAAGATTGTTTCAATGAAACATGAATAAAAATTAAACTAATGATTAAAACGACCAAAAGCGAGATGCTTTTAGTTCAAAATAGGCCTGTAAGTATTCTGGGAAGGCATGAAGTTCGTGATTGCCCGGGTACGAAGGTAACCAGGTTCTCTCTAATCCAGGCCAGGCAACAACATGCGAATACTGATCGTTGAAGATGATCCAAGAATAGCCAGGTTTCTTGAAAAAGGCCTGATTGCCGAAGGCCATTTTTGTGCTGTGGCGGCAGATGGAAAAACCGGTCTGGCACTTGCGCTTGAGGGCGACTTCGACCTCGTTTTACTGGACCTCATTTTGCCAGAGATGCATGGGCACGAGGTCTGCCAGGAACTGAGAATGCAAAAAAGGGGAATCCCGGTCATTATCCTGACCGGCATGGACAGTCTGAACAACATCGTTGAGGGCCTGCGAATGGGGGCGGATGATTACATCACCAAACCCTTTGCATACGAAGAATTGCTGGCCAGAATCGAGACGGTCATGCGACGCAATTCCGAAGTCACCCTCGAGGATCAGGTACTTAAAGCAGGCAATCTGGAATTCGATCGAAGTTCATTGAAATTCAGTGTGGCAGGTGAGTCGGTAAAAATGACGGTTAAGGAACTGGCCATCATGGAACTCCTGATGAGCCATCCGGAGGTTGTTTTCAGTCGCGAACGTATCCTTGGAAATGTATGGGGCCTGGATCGGGATCCGATGACGAACATTGTGGATGTGTACATCGGTCGCCTGAGAAAAAAAATCGAAACCGACCCTGAAAAGCCAGTAATCGAGACTCTCAGAGGTTTGGGTTATCGGTTGAATACTGACTAAGACCGGAATTTCTGGCTTGCTGACCGCAAAGACTCCATCGCTTCTGGCAGTTTCAATTGCGGCCTTGATGGCAGCGTTGGCCACTTCTCAACTGTCGTGGAGCAATGAGTCAGGTCATGAAACAGGTCGGGGTGCCGTTTCAGGGCAGGTCACGATCACGCGCAATCTCGCTGCGCAACGTATGCGATTTCGGCTTTATCCCAGTTACAAGCCAATTGCCCCACCGCCTGCAGGTGCGGGTAGAGCGGATGAATATCAGAATGTGGTGATTTACCTGGAACCGCTGGACTTTGATTCACCACCCGTTTCCTCGCAAACCGGCCTCGAAATCCGACAATTGGGTGAAACATTCATACCTCACGTGTTACCTGTCACCGTTGGCAGCACTGTGAGTTTCCCCAACCTGGATCCCATTTTTCACAATGTGTTCTCACTTTCCCGGCCGAAAACCTTTGACCTTGGCCGGTATCCGAAAAGCGAAACACGCACAGTGACATTTGATGAGCCGGGCGTGGTCCCGGTGTTTTGCCACCTGCATTCGGACATGAGTGCGGTCGTGGTGGTGCTGGATACACCCTGGTACACCATTCCGAAGGCCAATGGGCTGTACCAGATCGCTGACCTTCCCCCCGGTCAATATCGTGTTACCGCATGGCATGAGCGCAGCCCTTCGGTGGCAACGGAAATCACAATTGAAGCAGGTCAGGTCGTCAGTCTTGACCTGTCAATCCCCATTCCTGATGAGAATGAAAAGGGAGCACCATAAAATGAACCATCGCGACAAGCTTCTGAAATTGCGAGCGTTCTCCGCGTTTCTTTTCATGTGTTTTTATGGACAAGCACATGCTCAACAACGATTCCTGATTGAGGGGCTCTTGACTGGCGAGCTTTACGACACCAGTGGCGATTCATTGCTGCTGTCGCGTAACGATGATGATCTGTCCACGGTTGGGAGACTGCAGCTTTGGTCCGCCTACCAGTTAAGCGATAACTTTCAGGTTTATGCGCTCGTGGAATTGGAAACTGAGAATGCATCCGGTTCTTATGACAGTGAAGCAGAGTTGGAGCAACTTGCCATCCGTTATACCCGACCTGAAGCTCCCTACATCGTGGTCGAGGCCGGGAGGATTCTGGGCCCGATTTCGGTGTTCGCGGACTGGCACCTGTCCGATCGCAATCCTCTGATCGGTGAACTCGACACTCACCCAACAACCTATCCCGAGGGCATACAGGTTTCCGGTTCACAGGCTAAATTCGATTACCGCGTGGCCTATATTGACCAGCCTGATTTTTATGCAGATGAAGACGAGTTGGCACCAGATTCAGCCTTTCGCCCTGTCTTTGGTGTCGGTTACACGCCATTTTTTGGTCTGCGCCTGGGTGCCTCCTACACGGATGGCCCATTTCTAAGCCGGTTTTACAACGACTCTCTGCCGGAGGGTGTGAGCTGGCGTGATTTCGATCAACGTGTGGTCGGAATGGATTTTCAATACAGTCACGAGTACCTGGAGCTTAACGCGGAGTGGTCACGTAAGAAGTACCAGTTGCCGTTTCTTGCCCCTGATCTGGAAGAGACCAACTACTTTGTTGAACTGAAATATACTTTTACACCCAGGTTTTATGCGGCAGCCAGGTTGCAGGTCCTTGACCGAACTCTGATCGGTACATCAGCACCGGAATTCACGACCGCCATCAACCGCAGGCTTGAAGACGTGGAGATTGGCCTGGGTTACCGGGTGAGTCCTGACCTTTTGCTAAAAGCCAGTTACCGCTCACAGCACTGGAGATCCCCGGACAACATGGTCAATGGCCTCAGAGACGGACATTCCCTGGCTTTCCAGATTTCCTGGACTTTAGATCCCAGATCCTGGCGGCAACATGACTGATCCAGACAAAAGAACGACCATCCCGGACCCTGGTGAAGCACCGGGAGTTCGAACTGACAAAGGGGTTGGCGGGGGATTTGGTTCCTGGCGGTTGAGCACCAAGGCCATGTTTGTCGGCGTCGCCATGACAGCCGTCATTATCCTGGCCGTATTTATCAACCTCAGTAATGACATTCGGAAGGGAACCGAGGAATCTCTTCGTAACGCACTGGAAAACAGCGAGCGCCAGGTCCTGAGAATTCGGGAAGAACACCTTGCCGACCTCATGTGGGTCAACTCGCAGGTTTCAGCCAACCCCACGTTGCGCGCGGCGCTGGAAACTTACCGGATGGAATCCGGTGATTCAGACCAGTTTCGTGACGAGTTGCTCGCGACTTTACAGAACGAGCTGGACAAGGTCTGGAATGGGCTTCGCCATGATTTGTTCTTCGTAACAGATCAGGAAGGCGCCATCCTGGCGGCAAATTCAAGCACGAACATATCGTTCACTGCCAACGCCAACATGGCTGCGCACCCGGTGGTTCAGGCAGCGCTTAACCCCACAAATCGTCCGGGAATTGAAAATTTCGGCCTGGTTGAATTTGACGAACAGCTTTTCCTTCTCGGCAGTTCGCCGATTGTTTTGCAGGATTACATCATTGGCACGCTTGCCATCGGTAACCTGGTGGGCAGCAGGCTGTTGCCCGAACTGAGGGATATTTTTGGCGGAGAAACGGTTTTAACCGCAGGCAACAGTATTATTTCTTCCACCCTGCAGGAATCCTATACGAAAGCCCTAGAAGCAAATGATTCACTCCTGAGCCAGGGTGAAGACGCCCCATTGGAAATCGCGGATGAAGAATTCATCGTCACTTCCATGGCATTGGGTCGGGATGAAAACGGGGAGCAGGTCAATCTCTACCTGTTGCGTTCCATTACAGATGCGTTGCGGGAGCCGAATCAAAAGCTGATCCGAACGCTTGCGATACAGGCTTCCTTCGCATTGATACTGGCAGCGATGTTGTCGTGGATTGCCACCCGCGCCGGTCTGAAGCCACTGCAGCGTTTTGTTGATTTCATGAAAAAAGTGGGTGAAACGGGAGATTATTCCCGACGCTTTGTTCAGGACGACAAAAAGGAGATTGAGAATCCGAACAACGAACTTGACCTCCTCGTTAACGGGTTCAACAACATGATTGCCGAAATCGAGGCCCGGGACAGTTCGATTAAGAAGGCACATGCTGACCTGATGCAGAGTATTGAAACCCTGCACCAAAAAGAAAAACAACTTCGACAGTTACAGAAAATGGAGGCGATCGGACTTCTCGCCGGAGGCATTGCACACGATTTCAACAACATACTCATGGTAATTTCCGGTTTTTCTGAACTGGCGCTCAAGAGTTTGCCCGCCGATCATGAGGCCACGGAAAACATCGATGAGGTGCTCAAGGCCAGCAAAACGGCTTCGCTCCTGACCCGGCAATTACTGGCTTTCAGCAGCAAGCAGGTGACCAAACCCAAAGTGGTCGCTATCAATTTCCTGATCGAAGAACTGGAGAAAATTCTAAGCACACTGGTTGGACATACCAAGCCGATCATGATGACGCTCGATCCGGAGGTGGGTTCGGTTCTGATCGACCCGGCACAAATGGAGCAAATTCTTCTCAACCTGACGGTCAATGCCCGTGATGCCATCAAGCTTCGTGGCGAGATTAAAATTGCCACCCGGCTTATCAAACCCGGCTCCGATATGGCTGCGCGATTCAGCTTTGAATCTGATCGTCCGCATGTCATGGTCTCGATTGAAGATGATGGTTGTGGCATGGACAGCGAGACCCGGTCACACATGTTTGAGCCTTTTTTTACAACCAAGAAGAAGGGTAAAGGCACAGGGCTTGGATTGTCTACCGTGCATGGCATTGTGAAGCAGGCAGGTGGCCAGATTCGCGTTGAGAGCGAGCCTGGTCAGGGAACCACCATGGTAATTTTCCTTCCGCAAATCAATGCAGATGCAGACGAACTTATAATGGCGGCTGGTGCAGAGGTTGTCGCGGGAACGGGTACCATTTTGCTTGTCGAGGACGAGAGTGACGTTCGCAAGGTCGTCAGCCAGATCCTGCAGATGAACGGGTATCAGGTCATCGAGGCATCCGGAGCCCCGGAAGCGTTGGCCATTGTCGAGGAAAGCGGTGACCTGATCGATGTTCTTGTGACCGATGTCATCATGCCGGTGATGAACGGCAGGGAGCTGAATGACAGGGTTCAGGAGATCAGTCCGCAGATCAGGGTGCTTTATATATCAGGGTATGCCGGAGGCGTGGTCGACGAAAGCGGTGTCCTGCCGGAGGGTGTTAATTTCCTGCAAAAGCCATTTGCACCAGAGGACCTGCTGGCCAAACTGCATCGCATTCTTAATGATGATTTCTAGATTTTGAACCCAGTGGAACACTATTTAGTTGAATGACGGGCAGACTGCCTCCCACAGGCTTGTCAGCCGGGTGTATTCACGGCTTGCGCTGCCATAACCACTGACGATTGAGTTGTAGCTGAACTGCACGCTTCCGCATTCGGTCCAAATCAGCTCAAATGTGCCCCAGGGGGAGAGAACAACATCATCCGGGTTGAAATCCGAGCCCCACACGGTGTTACCCGATGGATAGATGGCATCCATGGTGACGGAGGTTCCATCTGAATGACCAATGCCAAGCACCCACTGCTGATTGTTGTTCAGATCGTAAGTAAAGAAATACACAAGCACCCGACCGTCGGGCAGCCATTGCACCACGATGCCCTCGCCATTTCTCTCCGGTAAATAGTACGAGCCTGAAAGTCCTGCATTGTCATGTGGTGTGACTGCACCACAGCCGAGGACGTTGGTGAGTCGCCCGACATTTATGCTCAATGGCTCGATATCGGTGTCCACGTTACCCGTAAATGCAACGCTTGCACTCATTCCAGTTGCTTCACAATCTTCGAACTCAATGCTCTGTTGACCAACAGGGGTGTTGAAGATCTCGGAGGCATCAAAGTCCTCACCAAAACTGGTTCCGATGGGCCGCACAAGCTGGTCGAAGACCACGGCGTTATCCTCAACGGTTCCCGCGCCGATAAACCACATCGGACCACTGCCGTCTGGCCTGTGTGTAAATGTGTAGATGATCGCTGTATAGGCATCGAGCATCTCGATGAGTTGTCCTTCACCGTCACGTTGGGCGTCGAAAAAAGCGCCGCTGTGGCCCGGCGTGATGGTCGGGATTATTTCCTGGCCAGGGCAGTTCGCCGGATGTTCCTGGGCCGCTTCGCTGGCAATATCGCGCAATTTTCTCTGGATCCAGACAGCAACGCCCAGGTTGTCCTGGTCGGTAAGCTCTGAAGCCGGTTCTTTAGTGATGACTTCATACAGAACATAAGCCGTCAACAAAGCACCGTTGTGATTCGAATGATTGCCGTCAGAAGCATGCAGGATGATGTCGGGGTGCTGCTGCAGTGAAGCCTCCCAGGCCAGTCCGATCGGGGCGACACAGGCAGGTTCACGTGAAGCAATGTCGAGATGGAGTTGATGCACCCTTGGCCCTTCTTCGGTGTTTCCGAGCCTTGGCCACTCTGGAAACATGACGGGCAGCGCATTAAGCGCTTTCGTGCGTCGAATCCACTCTTCTGCAGCGCGGGTTGGATAAGAATACATCCCTGATGTTGAATATTTCTGTGCCTGCAAAACGACGTGAGTCCAGGCGCGAGAGTTGAAAGCATTGATGCTGGCGTCATCATCGAGGAGGTCTGCCAGAAAGCCCCAACGCGGTCCTCGTTCGGTGTGAACAGATGCGCCTGGTATTCCATGTTCAATCAGTTTTTGCAGTTTGCCTGGTAAGTCATTGTAACTACTGTGACTATTGCCCATTAGCAGAATTTCGTAGCGGTCATGCTGCCCGTCAACAGTGATAGCGTTCTGCTCGGCGGCTGTGTCCTGAGAAACAGATGCCAGGCTGAATAACAGTGCCGCCATGAACGTAAGGCTGTTCCAATCCATAAAAATACGTTGAATCCTGATTCTCATCCAGGTGCGAAAAATTTTTTCTCAAAAAGACTCGAATATATTGAATTAGCACTGGTAATCAGTCCTGAGATAAATGTCCTTTTTTCCTCCTTTTGGGATTTCAACGGTCATCAGCTCAACTCGTCCGAAATTCTCCTGACCGCTTCTGCGTTGCACCACTGGACACCGCGTTTCATTCTGCGTTTCTCAAAAGAGTGGAGAAAAGAATGAAAACGGTATTTCGTATCCTGACCATTTCGATCAGTATTTCTGTTGCAGGTTTATCTGCGGCAGGTGAAACAGAAGATGAATTGATTGACAAGGTCGTTGCTGCCTATGGCGGTGATGCATTGATAAACCTGAGTTCTTTTTCTATCGACAAGAAGTTCCTGTCGCCCACCCTGGGGCAAAGTCACACCCCTGATCTGGAAGAAATAAATCTCAATGTCCAGTATCTTGTCGTGGATATCGAAAGTGGAAGTGCCCGTTATGAAACCCTGTTTGACAATCGCGGCGGGGTATTTCAGAACGCCACCATCACCGATGGTGAGACGGCAACAACCATCAATTACCAGGCAGGTACTTACGGTTCAGCTGCACAAGCGGATGTGTATGCACTGGGTGGCGGTCCCATGCGCACCAGCGATCCGATACTCGCCTATGAGCTGAACAAGGCACGGGACACTGCTGAACACATGGGTGAGGCCAGCTATATGAATCGCACCCATGAGCTGATCTCCATGCCGTTTCCTTCGAGCCCGGATCTCACACTCTGGGTTGATCAGGAAACCGGTTTGATCTCCAAAATGACCCGGATGAATCCTCAGTTCGGCCAGCTTGATTATGTCTTCAAGGATCGAACCGAAGACAATGGCATTCCGTACGCGATATCGACCAACTTTTTCATCGCGGGCAAGCCCAACCTGATTACCGTTCGTAACGAAAATACCTTCAACCGCAGTTTTCCCGACAGCCTGTTTGAAGTGCCTGACGGTTTGAGCGAAGAAGGCGAGCGCATTGACACCAGTGAAATGAATGCGACCGAGCTTTCAGACAATGTATATCACGTGGGGCAGGGCGGTACATTTTCGATTTTCATCAACAGTCCGGCTGGTCTGATTGCAGCAGGCGGAAGTGCAGGATTCGCCCAGCGCCTTGATCACTACCGCAACGAAACCGGCAATTACCAACCGCTCAGCTACCAGGTGGTTACCCATCATCACAGCGACCATGTGGCAGGACTGGCCGATGCTGTTGCGGCGGGCGCGACACTGGTCACAGTGGATTCCAATGTTGAAACCATCAGGCGCGATGGTGGTGTTCCTGATGCCGAATTTCTATTGGCTTCCGGCCGCTTGACGCTGGGGCAGGGTGATGGTCGCGTTGAACTCTACGAGGTCTCGACCACGCATGCTGCCAGGTTCCTGGTCACCTATGTTCCAGAAGAAAAATTGATCTTTATGGCCGATCATTTCAATTCACCATATGTCACGGGAACACCCACGGCCAATATCAACACGGTCACCATGTGGGAAGCGCTGGAGGCGCTGGACCTGGATTTCGACAGGATTGCAGTTTCACATGGCGCCAGGATCTTCAGCAGGAACGACATGCGAGATTCAGTGGCCGATTTTGAGCCCGTCGGCTGTATGGCTGATCGGCCGGTTTGTCAGTGATTTTGGAAAATGGTGCGCGTTAATAATTGGGGTCAGAGTAAAATTAGCGCCCGACTTTTAATTACTTGCGCGCCTGTTCGAGGATATAGGCCCGAATAGACTCAACATCCTGTTTATCCAGGTAATCTGAAAAGCCCACCATTCCACGATCTGCCAACGCGCCATCAAGCACCACGGAACGGAATGATTCTTCGGTGAGCAGCATGCTGGACGTCTTCAGGTCGGGCAGGTAGCGCCCACTTGCACTGGCGCCGTGGCAAGCAAGACAGTTGTCATGGAAAAGCGATAGTCCTGCAACTGCGTCCCCCGCTGTGGTGACACCAACCAGATCAATTTCGGACGCTTTCGGAGTGTCGTAAGGATCAATCGTTGCCTCGCCATCCAGAGCGAAGACCAGCAATCGCCCTGGCAGTCGCGGTCGGTCGGGAAGTTCCCAATGTACGATCATCGCTCCAGCGCCGCCATAGCCAGCCAGCACCGCGATGTACTGTCGGCCATCAGCCTCGAATGCAGCAGGGGCAGCAATAATTCCGTTGCCAGCCTCGAATTCCCAGAGCCTTTCGCCACCGTCAGCGCTGTAAGCAACAAAATCTCCTTCAGCATTGCCCTGGAACACCAGTCCCCCTGCGGTTGCCAGAACACCGGCATTCCAGAAATGGGGATGATCGACACTCCAGCGAGCTTTGCGTGCAACAGGATCCCAGGCAATCAACTTGCCGATTGTGGCGTCTTTGAGCCCCTGCAGAGCATCCGGATCGTCCGGCAATGCCAGGATATCCAGTTCAAGGCCAATATTGCGTTGACCTTCACGATAGCCAAACTCTTTCTCGCTTGAGTAAGGGAAAGCCATTTCCATGGCGGGAATATAGACCAGGCCTCGGTCGGCATCGTAGGACATCGGGTGCCAGTTATGCCCGCCAAAAGGTGAAGGCAAGACGAGTGCCACCTCACCGGTAACGTTATATCGGGCCTCGGGCACCTCGATGGGTCGGCCATCTTCGCCGATGCCGCTTGCCCAGGTCACGGTGACGTAGTTTTCGGCAGAAATCAGTGAGCCATCTGTGCGATCGAGAACATAGAAGAAACCGTTCTTGGGTGCCTGCATCAGGACTTTTCTCGACTCTCCATGAACATCAATATCGGCAAGGACGATTTGCTGGGTGGCAGTGTAGTCCCAGTTTTCACCCGGGGTGGTCTGGTAATGCCACACATACTCACCGGTGTCTGGTCGAACCGCGACGATGGAAGAAAGGAACAGGTTGTCACCCTGGCCACCCGAGCGAAGGGTGTGATCCCACGGCGTGCCGTTTCCAACACCAAAATAGAGCAGGTCCAGGTCAGGATCCCAGGCCATGGAATCCCAGACGGTGCCGCCGCCACCCGATGTTTTCCACTCGCCTTCTGACCAGGTTTCGTTGACAAGGGAAGCCAGGATTTCATCCGATGCAGCGTTATCTGGCAATCCATCGGGATTCGGCGTCGTGTAGAAACGCCAGGCAAGCTCGCCACTGCCAGCATGGTAGGCCGAGAGATAACCCCGTACCCCCAGCTCCGCACCCCCATTGCCGATCAACACCTTGTCACGGACCACGCGTGGTGCCCCGGTGATGGTGTAAGGCTTGTCCTGGTCGACCGTGATGGTTGACCAGAGTACCTGACCGCTTGAGGCCTCCAGGGCGATCAGCCTGCCATCCAGTGTACCGACAAATACGCGGCCATCGGCCACAGCCACGCCACGATTGACCACGTCGCAACAGGCATTGAAAGCGGTCTCGCCCGGAACTTCCGGATCATAGGACCACTTGAGCTCGCCACTTGCGGCATTAAACGCGTAAACCTTCGACCATGCAGTTGAGGTAAACAGCACGCCGTCAACAATGACCGGCGTGGCTTCCTGCCCGCGCGAAGTGTCAAATTCATGACTCCATGCCAGTCCCAATCGCTCTACGTTGCCAGTATTGACCTTATCCAATGGGCTGAAGCGCTGTTCGCTCGCATCGCCACCGACGCTCGGCCAGGGTTGGTCGGCATGCGCAACAGCATCTGGTGCGGCAATAACTTCGGGTGCCTGGGTTGATTGTTCGCAACCAAGCAGAACGGTAAAACTGGCGATGAGAAACCACTGGACAGGCCTGTGAAACCGACTTGCACGAGAGTATTGCCACTGACTGAAATTGAAGTTCATTAATGCCACCCTGAAAACGATCCTCACCCAATCATAGACGACTTATCGTGAAACGTACGGCGAAGTTGACCCCACCATGCTTTTTCCCAAATAAGGGCTCGACCCCTTTTTGCGGTATAGCTGTGTGACTTCTCTCCGGTTTTGCTATGCTTGACGTATTGAAGGACGTGCGAGATGC
>Ga0102946_1000077_pt1 | contig 32513 bp, 30 predicted proteins | sample SalPon2A_A_D1_MG_FD_78209 | JGI IMG/M metagenome (GOLD analysis project Ga0102946, IMG submission 78209) | Soil microbial communities from South San Francisco under conditions of wetland restoration - Salt Pond MetaG R2A_A_D1_MG | ecosystem: Environmental > Terrestrial > Soil > Wetlands | place... | reverse complement strand
ATTGCCAAGGAGTCACGCGGGAAAGGGTACGCAGACAAGCTGATGAATGACGCTATCGCGTTTGCCGAGAATCACGAATTCTAGCATCTGATTGCTATCCTGATGGACACCAATCTTGCCAGCCTGAACCTGCTTCAGAAATATGGATTTCAGCAATGGGGGAAACTGCCGAACATTGTTGCCCTTGAAGATGAAACCTGCGGACAATTTATTTGTGGCAAGTCACTCTTCTCCGTCGCCGGTCAACCCTCGCACCTTGCCGCCATTTTGTGAGTTTTTTCATGACAACCACGTTGCGAATATGCTTAAATGCCGGCTTCGCGACGTAGCACTATAGGATAGAAGGAGAAGCAGATCATGTATTCCTGTTCAGACCTTAAAAAAGGCCTCAAGATTCTCATCGATGGCGAGCCTCATGTGATCGCTCAATTCGATTTCAGCAAACCGGGAAAGGGTCAGTCTCTTTACCGGTGCAAACTGCGCAACATGGTCACCGGCGCCCTGTTTGACCGCACCTATCGCTCTGGAGAAAGCTTTGCCCCGGCCAGCCTGGAAGAACGGAAGATGCAGTATCTCTATCAGGACGAAACCGGCTACGTTTTCATGGACAATCAGACCTATGAGCAGTTGTCCCTCAGCGCGGATACGCTGGCTGACGACAAGTATTTTCTCGTCGACAACATGGAAGTGGAAATCCTGGTTTTCAATGACATGGCTATCGGCATCACCCTGCCGAACTTTGTAAATCTGCGCGTCACCCAATCCGATCCATGGGTTAAGGGTGACACTGCCGCTGGCAACAATAAACCCGCCACCGTTGAAACAGGCTTCACCCTGCAGGTTCCTTCATTCGTCGAAGAAGGGACCCTGATTCAGATCGACACCCGTACTGGTGAGTATGCGACGCGCGTCAAGGAATAGCATTGAATCATACTCTTGTTTCTAAAAGAGATCGGCTGATCGAAAGAGCCCGGATCGTTCAGTCGATCCGGGCTTTTTTTATCTCACAGGACTATCTGGAAGTAGAGACCCCACAAAGACTGCCTGTCAATGCGCCCGAGCGTCACATCGACGCCGTGGCATGTGGCGACTGGGATCTGCAGACATCACCAGAACTGGCCATGAAGCGCCTGCTGGCTGCCGGATATAACAAAATCTTTCAGCTGACTCACTGTTGGCGAGATCAAGAGCGAGGGCAACGCCATCTGCCTGAGTTTACAATGCTTGAGTGGTATCAGTCTGATTGCGATTATCGCGAGACCATGAAAGAGTGTGAACGTCTGCTCAGACATCTGGTTCCAACCGGGACCCTCCATTACCGGAAAATCGTCATCGATTTAACAGCGCCATTTGAACGTCTTACTGTTATTGAGGCATTTCAACGTTACTGCCAATGTGATGTGTCCCAGGCTCTCAAGGATGGCAGGTTTGATGAACTGATCGCCTACGAAATCGAGCCACACCTCGGACGCGAGCGTCCTACCATCCTTTATGATTATCCCGCTGAACTCGCAGCACTGGCGCGTCGCAAACCTGAACAGCCTGAACTGGCCGAACGGTTCGAACTTTACATTGCCGGACTGGAAGTCGCCAACGCCTTCTCTGAACTGACCGAGGTAAACGAACAACGTCACAGATTTGAAACCGATGAAGCGGCTCGTCGCGGATTGGGGAAACAGCCCCGACCACTCCCTGAACCGTTCCTCGTTGAGATGGAGAGTCTTCCTCCATCAGCAGGAATTGCTCTTGGCGTCGACAGACTGGTCATGCTCCTGACCAACACAGAAACGATTGACGACGTTGTCTGTTTTACCCCGGAAGAACTGTAATTCGATCTCAAATCACCAGTACAAGCCTTAATTGATCCAAACATTCAAATTCACATATATGTTTTCAATTACCCGGTATCTCAAACACCATTCTAGACCTTACGCAAGTTACTGAACTTTCTGAGTTCCAGCCGTTACAGCCCTCAAAGCAAAAAAAATTCACCAAGTGAAACAACTCGGTTTACTTAAATTTTTTATTGACATGATTTTATAACAACGTATTATGTCGCGAAATACAAAACACAATATCACGCATATTTTATCACAAGACCGTATGGATTATCTTGTAATTTCAACCATATAGCGCGTTCTATTATCGACAGCCTGTGCCCTGGCAGGTTATTTTATTATTTCGTGTTGGAATCGGATGGATTCCCACGGCCGTTTATCTTTCGAGAGGAGCTATCAGCATGGGACATGGACCCGCAGTAAAACTTGATAAGGACAACGCCTCCGCCTACAAGACCAGGCTAGGGGTAAAAATGTTTGTTGCCTACACCATCGTTTACGCCATCTTCGTCGTGATTAATGCAACCAACCCTAAAGCGATGGAATCGATTATCATGGGACAAACTGCCGCCGTTCTCTGGGGCTTTGGCCTGATCGCACTTGCCCTGGTTCAAGCTGTCATCTATAACCACCTCTGCACTAAAGCAGAAGCCAACCTGAATAGTTAAGGGAGAATACAATCATGATATACGCACAGTCTCCTCTGGCTATCGGTCTGTTTATCACTTTTGTCTGCTTTGTTCTGGGGCTTTCCTTCTACCTGGCTCGCCGCACCAGCTCCGCTGAAGGTTACTATGCTGCCGGCGGGAACATTCACTGGTTCACCAACGGTGTTGCTTTCGCTGGTGACTACCTGTCTGCGGCGTCCTTCCTCGGCATTTGCGGCATGATCGCTACCGCCGGTTACGATGGCTGGATGTACTCCATCGGTTACCTGGCTGGCTGGATTGTGGCACTGTTCCTGGTTGCCGAGCCAATGAAACGCCTCGGTAAATATACCTTTACCGACGCCCTTGACTCCAAGTTCAATTCGAAGTCGATTCAGCTTACTGCAGCTATCTCGACCCTGCTGGTATCAGTTTTTTATCTGATCCCACAGATGGTTGGTGCTGGCGTTCTGGTCCAACCGCTACTCGGTCTTCCCCACTGGGTCGGTGTTTGTATTGTTGGGGTTGTTGTTACCATTATCGTTGCGACGGCCGGTATGGCATCCACGACTTATGTTCAGTTCTTTAAAGGCGCCCTGCTGCTGATCATGTCGACGGTTGTCGTTGTCTCGGTTCTCGTACGTGGTCTGTCCACAGAACCAGTCAACAATGGCATGCCTTATCATGACTTCAAAACAATGACCGCAAGCTCCACACTGGAGCTTGATGATCCACGTTATACGATTGTTGCAGGTCTGGATTCTACCTTTGGCGAGGCCGGTTTCATCAAGCTGGCCAAGGATGGGAAAGAGTCGATCTGGCAGCTCAACAAAGCCGATAGTGGCTACACCCTTGAAGAGACTCTCTATGTTTCCGAAATGCCAGACGGCACCAAAATGTACAATGGTGCAGAAAAACAAGATGGCGCCTTCTTCCCGGTTGGACATATAAAGGAACTGCGCATGGACGGCGAGGAAGTGGCTGCAACTGGCGCAGTTGGCCCCCTGGCCTACCTTTCCGCCCTTAAAGACTCCACGATTGTTCTTTGGGGCAAAAAATACATCATGGACGGCGCCAACAAGCTGACGGTCTACTACCAAAAGCCGACTCCAGGCTCCCGGGTGTTGCGCCCTGGCCTGAAGTTCAAGGTCGACAATGCAACCCCGACCCAGACCTTCAATTTTGTTTCCTTGATGCTAGCGCTGTTTTGCGGAACTGCAGCCCTTCCTCACATCCTGATCCGCTACTATACGGTCCCAAGCCAGGCTGCTGCTCGTAAATCAACCATCGTTGCGATTGCGTCCATTGGCTTTTTCTACATTCTGACCCTGTTTCTTGGCATGGGCGCGATGACCAACGGTGTTATTAACCTGACCGACAACAACATGTCTGCCCCGCTACTGGCATTATCATTCGGAGTCGTCCTGTTTGCGATTATTTCATCCCTGGCCTTTGCCACGGTTCTCGGGACGGTTTCAGGTCTTATTGTTGCTGCTTCAGGTGCAGTTGCTCATGATCTGATGGATAATTTCCTGGGTATGAATATGAGCGATGCAGCCAAGGTCCGGGCCGGCAAAATTGCCGCAGTGGTCGTCGGTTGTATTGCCATCTATCTAGGCATCGTCTTTGAAGGAATGAACGTCTCCTTTTTGGTTGGTTGGGCCTTCGCTGTTGCCGCTTCTGCTAACCTGCCGGCGATCCTGATGCTTCTGTTCTGGAAAAGGACCACCGGCAAGGGCATCGCTGCATCGATCATGGTCGGCCTGGTGACATCACTGGGTCTGATCCTGATTTCCCCTGACATGTGGGTCCGTTACGGCCTGCTGCCTCAAGACGCGCCGATCAGCTTTAACAGCCCGGCTCTGATTTCGATCCCGGCATCCATTCTTGCGCTGGTTATTGTTTCTTTGATGACCCAGAAGGATGTTCCGATGGTCGCCAGCGAAACGGCTGGCGCCTGATAAAACTTGTCTGGAACTGTTTGATCTGCAATACTCTGGGCCGCCTTTATGGGCGGCCCACTTTTTTATAAGGACCGATGAATGAAACGCTTTCGAGTTACACTGCTGGTTGTCTGCCTGATGCTTGGCTGGCTGGGATTCAATGACCTGTCACTCTATTTTCGTAACCGCACCCCACAGACTCTCAGCATAGAAGAGATTACCAATCAGGGAGCACCGCGCGAGTGGGTTAACATTGTGGGAGGACAGCAGGATCTGTTGCAGGCCATCAACATGAGCGGAACCATGGAGATTGATTCATTTCTGGTTCCACTGAAGCAGACAGCAGAAACAAAAGATTTGCTGGTCTGGTTTGAAACCCGCGATCCGCAGATTATCAGTGCGCTTAAGACCTATTATTTCAAGCTTGATACAGAGGCAGAACGTGCTGCATTCGTCGATGAGAAGCGTCAGCTGTTTTTTGCCCGCCGCGACCTGACAGGCATGACTGTCAGCAACCTGGTTGCAGACTCGAACCGGAGCAAACTTAAGGAGCTCTTGTCAGACATGAATATTCCCGTCTCGGATCAGGTTGTCTTTATCAGTGAAGGAAAAAAACCATCCAGCGGCAGGGGATTTTTCTTTATGAGCATAGCCTTCATCGGGCTGATGAAATTAGCGCGTGATCTTTCACAAAAACCTGCCGAGGCGATAACAGACGAAGAGTAACTTAAACACGGGGCCAGACAGATAAGGCAGACCGGACCTGAGATCCGATCTGCCTTCCAGTATTACACTGATCAAGACGACCGTTTCAACCAATCGGTCATCAGGTCAATCGCCGTCAACACTTTCCCGCAGTACTCACGCAAAAATCCCTCATCTATCCTGGCTTCGCCAGGCAACTGTTCCGCAGCCGCCAGAGCTCTTGCTCCATCGAAGTCGACAAATGCCATCCTTGCAGTAAGCTCAGATTCTGGTCGACCGAACGATGATCCGGGCAGAATTGCAACACCGGTCTCTGCCAACAATCTCCGGCAAAGATCATCTCCTGTCAGAATGTTCCTGCTGTGCAAATTCTCGACGAATGGGCTGAAATCGGGGAACATATAAAAGGCGCCATCAGGCTTTGCGACCATAACACCGGCGCTGGTCAGAGCTTGCCAGATCCACTCGGAAAGGCCGCTCAGAATCTTCCGCGAGTGGGCCAGATAGCGCTCCAGCTCAACCCCGCCACGAAATGCTCGCACCGCTGCATATTGAATCGGTGCACTGGTTGCTGTAAATGTCTCACTTGCGACCACAGCCATCGAATCACGTAACCAGCTCAAGGCAGAGGGAAAAGCAAAGGTCCCCAGCCGCCACCCGCCGGCACCGGCCCATTTACTCAGGCCACTTGCAACAATGGTCCCCTCCGGGTAATATCTGGCTATCGACTGATGATTCCCCTGATAGTTAAGTTCGCCATATATTTCATCAGAGAGCAGAATTATTTTATATTTTCTCGCCACCACTGCCAATGCTTCCAATTGTTCCGCTGAGTAAGTACAGCCGGTCGGGTTGTTCGGATAGTTCAAAATAATAATTCTTGGCTTGGTTGGATCGCTACAGCAGAGCTTGTCAAGCTCTCCCGGGGTCAATAACCAATTATTTGCTCCCTCGGTCTGCAGCCAGCGAACCGGACGACCGATTATATGCGCCTGTGGTGCGTAGGAAACCCAGCTGGGAGTCGGAATCACCAGATCCCCGTAATAGACCAGTTGCATAATGAACATCAACTCTTTCGAACCCGGTCCGATCAACACATCATCGCCAGAGAATGAAAGGTTCTGAGTTCGTCTGTAATAGCCTGCAACCGCGTCACAAAGCGCGGGAAGCCCCTTAACCGGCAAATAGTCTTTCTGATGGGCATTGGCCTGAAGTTCTTTAACTATCGGCACTGGCACAGGAAAGGGAGACTGCCCCAGGCCCAGTTTATAAACCTGCTTTCCCTGACCCAAGAGACGATTACTCTGTTCATTAATCCCAAGAGTCGCAGAGAGCGGGAGTCCTCTGACATTCAGATTCAGATGTACCTCATGTTGTCCATTACCCATTCGCCTGTAACTCCTTTTTCAATTGGAAAGTAGCAACTTTAAACCCCAGCATTATGACTATGAAGCTTCGGCACGATCACCACAAGCACAAATGTCGACATTCGACAACGACTATAATCGCTTGATGTATTCCTTTCAATATATTTTGCCAACTTCAAAAAATTTTGCACTATTATGAACCGTTCCAAAAAGAAAGAGGCCGGAAAATCCGGCCTCTCTATATCTATCAACACCTGTCAACCGAACGGATCAACCGATCAGTCCACCGTTACTTCTCGCGCGATTGGCCAAGATCGTTGGATCCAGCACCTCACCACACGAAGAACACTTCCAGGCATCAAACGTGCGTACAAAAACATAGTATTTTTCAGAATACATGCGGCCTTTACATTTTGGACACTTCATTTTTGACCTCCATCCGCTCATGTAACAACATTACTGCTCTGGTGAACTGCTCTCGCTGTACACACTAGTCTTTACATGAGACATGCCAAAAAAGAAAATATCAGTTTTTTTTTCATTAACTATCTACCTATACTTATTTTATCTTTATTTTTCAGCAGATTACCTCGATTAAAAAAGTTTCTCCAGGAATCAATCCTGCCCTTCCCTATCCCTTTGACCCGAGCAAGAGAGTCAAGATCCAGATAATCGCCATTTATTTGACGATTTGCTTCTATTGCCCCACTCAGCCCAGCTCCAACGCCGGGAAGATAGTCCCAATCAGCCTCAGACATCCGGTCTGGATGGAGCGGTATCCCGAGAGAGACTCTCTGTGCCGATGACATCCAGCCACGTGAACAGCCCCTGACCTCTCCACTAACCACCTGTAATTTATAGGCTTCCCCTGATCGCAAAGGCTTGCATTCACTAAGAAATGACCACAGTAGCGATCCATCTTTAATGTTCGTCATTTTTCTGACATCCGACATCGACAAAGCGTCAGTTATTTGAAGCACCCCCATTCTCTCATTTCCCAGGTTCAGATCTATTTGAATTTCGGGAGTTTTTTCCACAAAAAAAGTCGGCACACCTTGAGTCACAAGGGTGTGCCGACCAATATCGTAGCTGAGAAAAACCAGAAACAGCAACACCAGCATCGATAAACCGTGCCGGACCTTAATGTTACTTCCCTTTGAGTTCATCATCCTTGAACAGCTTGTACTGAAGGGCATCGATCAATGCCCGATAGGAGGCATCAATAATGTTTTCACTGACACCAACAGTCCCCCATCGACTATCCCGATCACCGGACTCAACCAGAACTCGAGTCACAGACTCAGTTCCTTTCCCGGCGGGAAGGACTCGAACCTTATAGTCAAACAGACACATTTCATTGATCCGGGGATAAAAGCTGGCAAGGGCCTTACGCAGGGCCTTATCGAGCGCATCAACCGGGCCATGTCCATCCGCTGCAACATGTTCGATGCGACCTCCAACCTTGACCTTGACTGTAGCCTCCGAAATTGGAAGCTGATCCCCGGAGCGCAAAGTATCAATGACACGAAAAGCGACAACCGAAAAGAAATGCTTGATCGACCCCATCGCCTTTCGCATCAATAACTCAAACGAGGCATCTGCACCCTCGAACTGGTAGCCTTTGTTCTCAAGATCTTTTATCTCTTCAAGGATTTCCAGGGTTACAGGGTCTTTACTGTCAAGCTCAATGCCACACTCCTCTGCCTTCACGAGAATGTTCGAGCGCCCCGAAAGGTCGGAGACCAGCACCCGGGTGGTATTGCCGACTAGTTCCGGGCGAATATGCTCATAGGTTTCTGGGTGGCGCTGGATTGCGGAAACATGTACCCCCCCCTTGTGGGCAAAAGCCGAGTTCCCGACATAAGGCTGATGCTTATTCGGTACCAGGTTTGCCAACTCATAGACGTAACGAGACAGGCTTCTCAATGTGACCATGCCTGAATCCGTGATGCACTCTTTCTCCATCTTGAGTTTGAGCGCCGGAACAATTGAACAGAGGTTGGCATTGCCACACCGCTCACCAAAACCATTGATCGTCCCTTGAACCTGAACCGCCCCGCTGTCAACAGCAATCAGCGAATTTGCCACGGCACAATCGCTATCGTTGTGAGCATGGATCCCGAGAGGGGTACTGATATGTTTCTTCACCTGCGCCATAATCTCGGCGATGTGTCCCGGCAGGTTACCACCATTGGTGTCACAGAGCACGATACAATCAACATTGGCCTCGGCTGCGGACTTAAGGGTTTTGATTGCATACTCAGGATTAGCCCGATAACCATCAAAGAAGTGTTCGGCGTCATAGAAAACCTCTCCGACTCGGGCCTTGAGATAAGAAAGCGAATCATAAATCAACTCAAGATTCTCATCGAGACTGATCCTTAATGCTTCACTGACGTGAAAATCCCAAGTCTTGCCAAAAATGGTGACCACTTCGGACTCAGACTGAATCAGGGTCTGAATATTCTCGTCCTGCTCCGGTGTCAGCTTGGCTCGACGGGTCGATCCGAACGCTGCAATCTTGGCATGCGCGAGGGTCTCATTTTTTATCTCCTGAAAAAAAGCGATGTCTTTCGGATTAGAACCGGGCCAGCCCCCTTCAATGTAATCAATGCCCAACTCATCCAACCGCTTGGCGATTCGGACCTTATCCTGAACCAGGAAAGAGATATCCTCGGCCTGAGTTCCATCCCTCAACGTTGTGTCATATAGTCTGATCTGACTCATTGCATTTCACCCTTCCGAAAGCAGGATTACTCCTGATCGGTTTCTTTCTGGTCCAGACCGAAAGCTTCATGCAGGACACGAACAGCAAGCTCTGTGTATTTGGCGTCAATCACACAAGAGACCTTAATCTCACTGGTTGAAATCATCTGGATATTGACCCGTTCCTGGGCCAGAGTCTGAAACATTTTGCTGGCAATCCCTGAATGTGAGCGCATGCCGACACCAATGATTGAAACCTTGGCGATCGACTCGTCACTACGAACACCGGACGCTCCAATCTCTCTGGAAAGTTCTTCGACTATTTTCAAGGCCTTTTTGAAATCAGCCTTGGGTACGGTGAAGGTCATATCCGTAGCACCATCATTGGAGATATTCTGAATAATCATATCAACAGTGATGTTGGCATGAGAGAGAGGCGTAAATATCTGGGCCGCGATGCCAGGGTGATCAGGCACACCAAAAATACTGATTTTCGCTTCATCTTTATTGAACGCAATTCCTGAAACCAATACGGCTTCCATCTCATCATCCTCCTTCATAACCAAAGTACCCGGATTATCGTCAAAGCTGGACCGAACGTGAATAACCACACCATATTTCTTGGCAAACTCAACACTGCGAATCTGCAGGACCTTGGCACCCAGGGATGCCATCTCCAGCATTTCTTCGTAGCAGATTTTTTCAATTTTCCGGGCTTCCGGAACCATCCGCGGATCGGTCGTGTAGACCCCGTCGACATCAGTGTAAATCTCACAGACATCAGCCTTAAGCGCTGCCGCAACAGCAACGGCAGAAGTGTCCGAACCGCCGCGCCCAAGAGTTGTTACATTGCCATCAACGTCGATCCCCTGAAATCCGGCAACGATGATAATCGTTCCATTCTTGAGGTCCTCGCGAATGTTCTTGTCATCAATGCTCTTGATCCGTGCCTTGGCATGCGCACTGTCCGTTATCATGGGGATCTGAGAGCCAAGGTAGCTTTTGGCATTATACCCCATTGATTGCAAGCACATGGACAATAACGAGATCGTTACCTGCTCTCCGGTGGAGACCAGAACATCATATTCACGATCGCTGGGGAATTCACACATTTCATTGGCCAGAGCCACCAGCCGATTCGTTTCGCCAGACATGGCCGACACAACCACAACGACGTCATTGCCATCATCGTAGGTTCTGGCCACGCGATTTGCGACATTACGAATCCGCTCAATAGTTCCGACGGATGTGCCACCATATTTTTGTACAACCAGGGACATAGAGTTTTCTTCCTCCACGATTTTGTTTGCAAACAATACTTGCCGAACAACCAGAACGAGCCAGGCAAACCAATGACAGCGAAACGAAACTGTCAACTGCCCCTAAATTAGCAGGAAAGGCCTTTAATAACAGGATTTTCAAAGCGGGTCAAAAGGTTTATCACAGTGCCGGCCGGAGCTTTATACGTTTCAATTGAATTCAGACTTCAGGCGGCGAAGAAACTTCTGATAATCAATGCCACGAGCGGTGAAGCGAACCCTTCTCAGACCTTCGCCAGCATATTCCAATTCAACACACAATCGATCAAAGCCACGATCATTCAGGCGCTCAGGCCACTCGACCAGGGACACCCCGGATCCATGCGCAAACTCATCAAAGCCTAACTCAATTAACTCATCAGGGTCGGACAACCGATAAAGATCAAAGTGATAGAGGTCAAGTCGAGCAGGATAATGATTCATCAAGGTAAAGGTCGGACTGGTGATCGGGGTCTGCTCAGAGACGCCAAGGCCACGGGCTATACCGCGCGCCAACACTGTCTTTCCTGCACCCAGGTCACCCTGCAGCAAAATCAAAGTCGGTTGTTCAATTAATCTTCCGATCAGCATACCAAGGTTCAGGGTTTCCTGTTCGGAAGTGGTCGCCGTATCCCAATCGGCCACCGATCACTCCATTGCCCGAATCAGGTCGAGACGTGCGACGACACCAACCATTGCGCCATCATCAAGAACAGGAATAAGGTGAGCTTTATTGGCGGACATCAGCCCGGCAATTTCACGAACGGTTGCATCAGGGGAACAAGTCACAGGCTTAAGGTTGCAGATTTCGGCAACGGTCTGTGCGGTGACCCGATCCACTTGCTGCTGAAATTTCTTTTCACTATCCAGGTAGAAAACGCCATCGAACAACGCCATAACTGTCGGTATGTGCAGCGGTTTCTGCTGCTCCACGAGGTCAGTTTCGCTGACGACCCCCTTAAGGTCTCCATTATCGTCCACGACCGGCATGCTGCTGACCCCAGTTTCGACAAATTTCAGCGCCAGCTCCTTGAGGCTGGTCTGAAGTGTCACGCTCACAATCTCTTTAGTCATTATTTCTCTGGCTTTAAGCATCAAGATCTCCTTGAGTTAATTGGTTGCGTGCCAACGGGATTTGTGACAGCAGATCACTGGCTTTTAACCCGACACACCCCTGATCTGCCGCCAAACGATCTGCAGCCATTCCGTGGAGGAAGCAGCCGAGACTCGCGGACTCAAATGCTCCCATCCCCTGCGCCAGCAGACCGCCGATCAGGCCGGTCAGAACATCTCCGCTGCCACCGCTTGCCAGCCCGACGTTCCCGGAGGCGTTGATATTGACCCGGCCATCAGGGGCGGCGATCACTGTTCGCGGCCCCTTAAGCACCAGCACAACGCCAAACTCTCCGGCGAACTCACGAGCAATATTGAAGCGATCAGCCTCGATCTCTGTGACACTCAGTCCTGTCAGTCTGGCCATTTCTCCAGGATGAGGCGTCAGAACGGTCGAGCCGCTCTCCCTCTCGAAAAGAGCCGCCGCATGTCCTGCGAACGCATTCAGCGCATCGGCATCAGCGACCACCGGCAGAGGGCATTCAATCAGCATGCGGCGAATCAGCCGTTCCAACTCCCCCCCCCGGCCCAAGCCAGGACCTACCGCCAAAGCATCCCGTCCCGCAAGAAGGTTTTGCAACTCGGGCCAACAGCTTTCGGCTAAAAGCCCTCCAACCTCGGGAAGTGGTGCAGTCATCGCTTCGGTCAATTTCAGTTCCAGAATATCATGAACCGAGGCCGGGCAGGCGACCGTAACCAATCCACACCCGCTGCGCACTGCCGCATCTCCGGCCAATGTTGCTGCGCCGGTCTTACCGCTTGACCCGGCAACGACCAGCAGATGGCCAAAACTTCCCTTGTGGCCGCCTGAAAAGCGCGCAGGTAGCAGTTTGGTCGCATCAGCTGCGTCCAACAATCTACATTCAGGCGTGTCAGTGGAATGGCAGACTGGTGGAATTCCGATTTTTACAACCTTCAGCCGTCCGACCTTGGACGCCCCGGGGTAACTGCCATGCCCGACCTTCCCTTGGTCGAAGCTCACGGTTATCTCCGCACTCACCGCTGAGCCATGGATGCGACCGTTTGAACCATCAACCCCGGAGGGGATATCGACAGCCAACACCGGAAGTCCGCTGTCATTAATCAGCTCAATGGCTTCAGCATAGAGCCCACGAACCGCAGAGGCCAACCCGGTACCGAGCAGCGCATCGATCAGCAGTCGAGGCTTGGTTTCAGAAAAAACATGTGACAGCGTGTCGACATTCTCGGCAAAACTGATATTACCATCCAGTCGCTGCAGGATTTCAAGCATCAACGCGGCATCGCCGCTGACCGAATCTGCAGCTGCAAGCACCAGGGTCCGAACCTGCCATCCCAGCTCAAGAAGCGTCCGGGCCATAACGTAACCGTCACCACCGTTATTCCCCTTGCCCGCCAGGATCAGGACCGGGCCTGGAAACAGTTCTGAAAACTCACGACAAAGCAGGTCGGCCGCAGCTCGTCCCGCATTCTCCATCAGAACAGCACCGGGGATTCCGAACTGCTCAATGGCCTTTCGGTCGGCGTTCTGCATCTGCTCCGCAGTGATCAGTTTCATCAATCCTCCAGCACGACTGTTGCCACGCCATAAAGGCCATCATGACTGTACGAAAGGTGAGTCCGTCTGCCTCCACGCTCAGCAAGAAGTTCGGCGGCCCGGCCGGCAAGCTGCAGCGATGGACAGCCAAGATCGTCGCGAATGACGCATACATCGTGCCAGCGGATTCCCATCCGCAACCCTGTTCCCAGGGCCTTTAAAAAGGCCTCTTTAGCTGCAAAGCGGACCGCCAGATGGGAAGCAGCCTGGCGGTTCGCCAAAGAATATTGCTGCTCTTCTTCAGTAAATATTCGCCTGATGACCGCAAGGTTATTTTTATCAAGGAACTTCTGAAATCGCTCAATACGAGTCAGATCGACACCGATGCCAATGACAGCCATATTTAACCTATGAAAGCAGAGCGATCATTTCACGAACGGCCCGGTCCATCCCGACCAGTGACGCGCGAGCGACGATACTATGCCCGATGTTAAACTCTTCAATACCGCCCAACGCAACGACCGGACCGATGTTCTGGTAGTTCAATCCGTGACCGGCGTTGACACCAAGTCCCAGTTTACGTGCGGCGCTGATCGCCATCTTTATCCGTTGCAGCTGAATCTTCCGGTCCTGCTCCGTTTTCATTTCACAGTAGGTTCCGGTATGAATTTCAATGTAGTCTGCGCCGACACGATGACACGCCTTTATCTGTTCGAGATCTGGTTCCACAAACAGGCTGACCACAATCCCGGCCTGCTTCATCAGGGCAATCTTCTGCGTCAGAGTTCCTCGCAACAGATTGACATCAAGGCCACCTTCGGTGGTCAATTCATGACGTCCTTCCGGAACCAGAGTGACGGAATCGGGGAGGAGCTTCAGCGCGATAGAAATCATCTCGTCAGTCAGTGCCATCTCCAGGTTCATTCTGGTTCTGATTGTTTTACGCAGAATCTCTACATCGCGGTCCTGAATGTGCCTGCGATCTTCGCGCAGATGAATGGTAATCCCATCCGCTCCAGCCAATTCGGCAAAGATCGCAGCAGCAACCGGATCCGGCTCGTCGATACCACGTGCTTCACGGATCGTTGCAATATGATCGACATTAACGCCAAGCTTGGCCAAAATTGTCTACTCCTTTATGTTAGTCCCTACATTCTACCAAAACGGTTTCAGGAAGAGAGGATTCGAGAGGGGAGGTTGAAAGAATAACGGTAGTTCTCTATTCACCCAGGTGTTGTCTGACGACTCCGGCGATCTCTTCCGCCTGTCGCTCGATATTTTTCTGGTCCTGTCCTTCAATCATGACCCGAAGCAGGGGTTCAGTCCCCGAAAAGCGGATCAGCACCCGACCGTTCTCTCCAAGCTCTGCTTCTACCGCGTCAATAACTTCACGAATCGGAGCAATCTCACGCAGGTCACACTTTTCTCGAACCCGAACATTGACCAGGACCTGCGGCAATGAAGTCATCACCTGCGCCAGATCAGAGAGGGGCTTACCACTTCGCTGGACGATGGCCAGAACCTGTAACGCCGAGAGCACTCCATCGCCGGTGGTGTTGTGATCAAGAAAAATCATATGCCCCGATTGCTCGCCGCCAAGGTTGTAGCCGTTGCGGCGCATCTCTTCAACGACATAACGGTCACCGACATCCGTCCTCACGACCTTGCCCCCGAGCTGCCTCATGGCAATCTCAAAGCCCATATTGCTCATCACGGTGGCAACGACCGTATTCTTACTGAGCTGACCCGATTTCATCAACTCGGAGGCGCAGATTGCCATAATGTGGTCGCCATCAACCTCCCGGCCCGCTTCATCGACAAAAATAACCCGGTCAGCATCACCATCAAGCGCAATACCGAGGTTCGCTCCATGCTCAATAACCGCTTTGGACATCACTTCAGGATAAGTTGAACCGCAACCATCGTTGATGTTGATGCCGTTCGGTGTGACCCCCAGCGGAACAACCTCTGCACCCAACTCCTCCAGAACCGCCGGGGCGACCTTATAGGCAGCGCCGTTGGCACAATCAAGAACAATCTTCAACCCCTGCAGGTCGAGGTCCCGGGGAAAGGTGTTTTTGAGAAAAACCACGTAACGACCAACGGCATCATCGATCCGAAACGCCTTCCCCACTTCAGCGGCGATCGGGCGCAAGGCATCGATCTCTGTCGAAACCACCAGCTCTTCAAGCTTCATTTCCAATTCATCGGGAAGTTTGAACCCGTCGCTGGAAAAGAATTTAATCCCGTTGTCCTGGTACGGGTTGTGTGATGCGGAAATCACCACACCTGCATCTGCCCGCATGGAAGAGGTAATAAAAGCAATTCCCGGTGTCGGCAACGGCCCGACCTGCAAGACATCCACCCCCATGGAACAGATTCCGGCGACCAGAGCATTTTCCAGCATATAGCCTGAAAGACGGGTGTCTTTGCCGATCACCAGCCGGTGACGCTTGTGACTGTTTTTAAAAACATGGGCAGCGGCCCTGCCCAACTGCATCGCTGTTTCAGTTGTCATAGGTGGAATATTAGCAACACCACGCACACCGTCAGTACCAAACAGCCTTTTGCCATTCTCCATTGCTACGGCTTCCCTTCTAAGTTGTCTTCCACTTCTGGCTCTGGAAGATCAAGCGCTTCAATCTCAACTGTGACTTCTGTGGTTTTCTCATCCTTGAAGCGGGTGTAGGTCCCCTCGTGCAGCAATGGCACAATGAGAGTGAAGCTCTCGACAATCCCATCAAGATCGATTGCTTCGGTGGTCACCTCGGAGACCCGCTTCAACTCTTTCTCTGCCCCTTCGATCAGTGCCTGTTCGGGGATCGCTTTTAATCCGGCCACCCGATACCCCGGAGGCGGCTCGCCCCTTAAAACGACCTTGATAGGCACCCGTTTCTCCCGAATCCGCTCCAGCTTGATATCGATAAAAGATGGAGAAAGGCGAGTCACACGCAAGCCGCTCGGGATATCCAGTTTTTCTTCAAGTCGCTTGAATGTCGTTAGTCCCGGCTTGAGATCCGCAAGATCGACAGCAATACTCATGTCGCTGGGGTTAACCTTGAGTAACAGGGTCCGAGGGCCGCTGATCCTTACATCCACAAGGCTCGGCACCTCGTTGGCGACCATCAACGACGCCGGAACATTCTGTAGATGCAGGGGAATCGCATAACCGACTTCCAGTCGACGCTCCCCCATAATAAACATCCAGAGCGCCATCGCGAAGACCAGAGAGGTGAGCTTCAGGGTCCAGTTTTCAGTCACTAGCCTCAGCATCAGCCTACCCCTTCTTCCTGTTTTTGCGAGGTTCCAGAAGCCGCGTCAGAACTTTTTTCAGACCGGCTGAGTCGAGATCCCGGGTAATCCCTCCGTTGATAACGACCGAAATTTTTCCCGTCTCTTCTGAAACGACTATAACCACCGCGTCAACCAGCTCCGTCAGACCGATTGCGGCTCTATGTCGAGTTCCCAGGCTCTTGCTGATGTCCGGGCTTTCACTCAGTGGAAGAAGGCATCCGGCCTGCTTGAGCCGGCCCTGTTCAAGGACCAGGGCGCCATCATGGATCGGAGATCCGGGCAGAAAAATAGAGGTGATAATTTCGCTGGATACCTTGGCGTCGATCGGCGTCCCAACGTTCAAAATATCTTTCAGTCCTGTCTCCCGTTCGATGACCAACAGCGCGCCGATGCGACGATTGGCCATAGCGACGGAAGCCTTCACCAGTTCATCGATAATTTCCGACTCTTCCAGATGAGTCATCCCGGCAAAAAACGGATTGCGTCCGACATGCATCAGAGCTCGACGTATATCGCTCTGAAAAATAACGACTATGACCAGAATGATTGAAGTGAGAAAATTGCTGAGCAGCCAATTCAGTGTATGCAGGTCACCGACTCTGGAAGCGACATAAACCAGCAGAATGACAGCGATCCCAAGCAACATCTGGACCGCCCGGGTTCCCTTGATAAGAAGAATGATCCGGTAAATGATAAAGGCGACAATACCAATGTCGAGCAGGTCGAGAACGCGAATATTGGTCAAGACATCAAGCATCGTCGGCTCCGTTGCCGCTGAGAGGGGTCAACTACACAAGCAGGTTATAAAATACAAAACAAGCTCCGCAATCAAGGCAATTTACCTTCCCGGACTGCCCAGGCGACCAAGGCTGCGTCCCTGGCTTCACGCACATCATGAGCCCTGAAAATCTGGACTCCTTTTTCCACCGCCAGAGCCAGTGTTGCCAACGTACCGGCTCCTCTTTGTCGCGGATCATCCTGGCCGAGAATGCGGCCGATAAAACTCTTTCGTGACGTCCCAAGTAAGATCGGGTAGCCAAGCTGGTGGAACTCATTCAATCGCCGCAGGAGAACCAGGTTCCCATCGACGCTCTTGCCGAACCCAATCCCCGGATCGATGGCCAGACCGCGAGGAGAGACTCCGGCCGCTAAAGCAATATCGAGACTCAATTGCAGAGAATCAAGAACCTCTGTCACCAGATCATGATAGTCCGTATTTTTCTGCATCTCCCGAGGGGTGCCGCGAGTGTGCATTAAAAAAAGACCCGCTCCAACCTCCGCAGCAACCTCGACCATGCCGTCATCAAATTGAAGACCACTGATATCATTGATATAATTGGCCCCGGCCAGCACCGCGGCACGAGCGACTACGCTTTTGGTGGTATCGATGGAAAGCGGGATATCCGTTTCGCGCCGCAACCGCTCAATGACCGGAATCACCCGGTCGAGCTCCTCTGTTTCTGAAACCGGGTCAGCTCCCGGCCGACTGCTTTCTCCACCGATATCGATCAGGTCAGCGCCGTCAGCGACCAACTTCAGCCCCTGTCGGAGAGCCAATTCAATGCTGAGATATTCGCCTCCGTCAGAGAAGGAATCGGGGGTCACATTCAGCACACCCATGATTCTCGGTCGAGACAGGTCAAGCCGACAGTTCCGTCCCTCCAGAAAAGCAGCCCCCCCCGGAATCAATCTTCAGAGGCCTCGGTTTCTACGATCTCTATAGTTTCTGACTCTGGCTCAGTCGTGGTTGGTTCCTTTTTTCTGTCTGGAAAGACCAGACCCAGGATCTCCTGAGACTCCAGGGTCTCACGTTCCAATAACGCCTCAGACAATGCAATCAGTTGATCCTGATGTTCCTTAAGAACCTTCGTGGTGATTGCGTAGTTTTCCTTGACGATGCGGCGAATCTCGTTATCAATCTCAACCGCCATCGCCTCACTGTAGTTTTTGACGTGCCCCATGTCGCGGCCAAGGAACACTTCGCCGCCCTCTTTCTCGCCAAAGGTCAGCGGCCCGATCTTTTCGCTCATTCCCCATTCACAGACCATCTTACGAGCGATAGAGGTCACCCGATCAAGGTCGTTGCTGGCACCGGTGGTCACCGAATCGAAGGTCAACTCCTCGGCAATCCGACCGCCGAGCAGAGCACGAATCCGAATTTCAAGACCCGTAGCGGTTTCGTTGTATTTTTCCTCCGTCGGCAGGTACATGGTCACACCCATGGCACGGCCACGAGGGATAATGGAGACCTTATGAACCGGGTCAGATCCCGGCGTCAGCAGTGCAATCAGGGCATGCCCCGCTTCATGATAGGCGGTCACCCGCTTTTCTTCTTCGGTGATCACCATAGAGCGTCGTTCGGCGCCCATCAGAACCTTGTCTTTCGCCGCCTCCATATCATCCATATCGACCTGGGTCTTATTGGCGCGCGCGGCCAGCAAGGCCGCCTCGTTAATCAGATTGGCCAGATCAGCACCTGACATTCCGGGGGTCCCCTTGGCGACAACCTCCATGTCAACACCATCCCCCAGCGGAACCTTGCGGGAATGGACTTTCAGGATCCGGGTACGCCCTTTGACATCGGGGCGCGGCACAACCACCTGCCGGTCGAAACGCCCAGGTCTCAACAGCGCAGGATCCAGGACATCGGGACGGTTGGTTGCCGCCACCAGAATGACCCCTTCGTTCGATTCAAAACCATCCATCTCGACCAGCAGCTGATTCAGAGTCTGCTCACGCTCGTCATGACCGCCACCCAAACCTGCGCCACGGTGCCGACCAACAGCGTCGATCTCATCAATGAAGATAATGCAAGGTGCGTTCTTCTTCCCCTGCACGAACAGATCGCGAACCCGGCTGGCGCCAACGCCGACAAACATCTCGACGAAATCAGAGCCGGAGATGGTAAAGAACGGCACACCTGCTTCCCCGGCAATAGCCCTTGCCAGCAGCGTCTTACCGGTTCCCGGAGAGCCTACCAGCAGGACTCCTTTAGGGATTCGACCCCCTAAGCGAGTAAACTTCTTCGGATCCTTGAGGAACTCTACAACCTCCTCAAGTTCCTGCTTGGCCTCGTCTACTCCGGCAACATCCTTGAAGGTCACCTGCCCCTGAGTATCTGTCAGCAGTTTGGCCTTGCTCTTGCCAAAGCTCATCGCTTTGCCGCCACCCGACTGCATCTGACGCATGAAGAAAATCCAGACGGCAATCAAGAGCAGGATCGGTCCCCAGGAGATCAGCAGGGTAAACCAGAACCCCTGATCATCGACCGGCTTGGCAACAATCGTTATCCCCTTATCCTTGAGGTCCGGAATCAGCTCCAGATCCGGAGGAGCAGTGGTCTGAAACTTGGCACCATCCTCATAGACACCGTTTATCTGGTTGCCCTGAATCGTGACATCAGTGACCTGGCCAGTCTCAACCGCATTTAGAAATTCTGTGTAATTAATCGGTTTCTGTTCACCTTCACGCTGAGACATCATGTTGAATAACATGATCATCAACAACGAAATGACAAGCCAGAGAGCGAGATTTTTCTGAAATTGACTCACAAGACCCCCTATGGAGTTATTCCTGAAATTCGGCCCTTTTGAGCGAACTCCAAGGTGTTGGATTTAACTGAGAAAATTAACATAAAGAACTAGCGCCCTCAAGGATTTTATCCCTGAATTTCGCTGTTATAGAGTGTCAAACGAAGAATTCTGCCCGGCTTTTCCCCAACTGGCGCCAGTGCAGAGCGGCGAACCCCCGCAACCCAGAGGATTTCCCCAGCGGAGACCACCAGGGGAACCTGCCTGCGCTGCTCAATCTCAAGCTTGGAATCGATGAAAAAATCCTTGAGTTTCTTGCTTCCACCTGTCCCGGAGGGGGTGAACCAGTCACCGTCACGAAAGGTACGGATCTGCAGTGGTCCATCGATCTCTGTCGCCGTAAACTCAACAACCCGTTCCTGTTCGCCAGCTGATAGCATATCAAATTCGGCCCTCAGCTGACGGCCATCGGGCAGACAAACGACACCGGGAGGTTGTAACTCCAGAGAATACGCCACGTTGGCAGGTTTTGACCGGCGCAACCATAGCTGGTCATAGCGGCGAGCGACCCACAAACCCGGAAGGTCAATGGAGGCCTGGGGTTGTTCGCCATGCAACAGTTGATCGACAGCAACCAGATGTTTCTCCGTCACTCCCTGCAGATCATCGCGCAACATTCGAATCGCTTCACGTAAAATCCGGACCTGTAGCGCAGGGTGCAGGTCAAGAAGACCCTTCAAGCACAATCGCAAGCCATCATTCCGAGAGAGAATCAAGCGGGAGAGTGCCTCACCTATTAACGTCGCCCAGAACTCCTCCTCGACTTGCTGCTGACGACAAAGCAGATCAAGACGTTCCTCCAGGCGCGGATTGTACTCTCGAAGTTGTGGCAACAACGCGTGACGAACCCGATTGCGTAAATAGGTCAAGTCCTGATTTGAAAGATCTTCTCTCCACTCCAAACCTTGCCACCGGGCATACTCCAGAAGTTGCTCACGGCTGATAGCCAGCAAGGGTCTCAGCCATCGATCCTGACATGGGTGCATGGCGGCAAGACCACTAAACCCGGAGCCACGCAACAAGCGGAGTAAAAAAGTTTCCGCCTGATCATCCCGATGATGAGCCAGGACAATAAAATCAGCCCCCTGCTCTTGAGCCGTTCGCAGCAAGAATTCTCGTCTCGCCTCGCGACCCGCCATCTCCAGACTCAGTCTTTTTTGCCGTGCCAGCGCAGGGACATTGCAACGTTCGACAGTCAGGGGGAGCTCCCATTGCTGACAAAGATTGGAGACGAACTGCGCATCCTCTCGACTTTCCAACCTGATCGCGTGATCGAGGTGGGCGACTGTCAGCGCAAAACCTTTTCTCGCTGAGAGCCTTTTCAGCAGGTGCAGTAAGACAACCGAATCAACACCACCAGACAAGGCAACCAACAATTGCGTTTCTGATGTGACCCACTTATTCTGCTCAAGCTGTCTCAACAGGTCAGGGCACATAAGTCGTCCCGAAGCAAAAAAGCCCCCCCCGAAACGGGAAGGGCCTTGAAGATGGTGGCGGTGCAGAGATTCGAACTCCGGACACTGCGGATATGAGCCGCATGCTCTAACCAACTGAGCTACACCGCCAGACTCCATAAAAAACCTCCCATCAGGAGGTATCTGGCTTTGGTTGCGGGAGAGGGATTTGAACCCCCGACCTCCGGGTTATGAGCCCGACGAGCTACCAGACTGCTCTATCCCGCGTTACGGACTCGGAAAGTATTACTCCGCTCCTGAAATGTCAAGAAAAAAATCCAGCTCCATCCACACTGCCCACCGTCAGTAAGATCGGTCCTAAGACCTTATTTAATGCGGCCTTAGAGGCGGGAAACAAAGCCCTTTATGTTGTCTTTTTTATCAGCAATTGTCAGGGCAGTCTTTGCTTCTTCTGCATCAGCGAACGGTCCCAGGCGGACTCGGTACCAGATCCCTTTCGCTCCCAAATCAGCTTCGGCAATGAACACGGGATAGCCTTTTTGCATAAGACTCTTCTTGAGACGACCCGCATCGGCAACGGATGAAAATGAGCCAACCTGAACCGAATATGTCCCACCAGCCGCGGCTCTTGGGATTTCTTTCGGAATCTCTGGAGTGCCAGCTGAAGCTTGCCCATTTCCAGGCCTGGGCTGAGATTCTGCCTGGGGGGAGACCTTCGCAACTTCAAGCGTCGCCGGAACCTGCACCTCCGATGGCGGTTCCGTAACCGGCTCCTCTTCGGGAGGCAGATTAATGCCACTGCCCAGTGGCACCGTTTCACCCCTTGAAAGATTATCGTAGAAAGTCAGCTTTTCTTCCTCAGCAGGAGCACCTTCAATCTGCTCACCGACCCCGGTAGCCGACTGAGTTGAGGGAGAGTCCGCGACCATAATGCGTCCCTGCTCAGACTGACTCTGCGCCATGTCTCGCTCCGCCCCCCTGCGACCGACCATCACCCCAAGTGTAAAACTGGAAAGAGAGACGATCAGCACCAGCACCAGAAGGATCAGCGCCTGCTTTCGTTCCATGCGGCGCTGCGTGCGGGTTTTAGTCTCAACCATCATAAATATACCTTCATCCTATTGCGGATAGTTTCATAAAACACAGACAGTTGCATCTACTGAGCAGAATCCGGCGCTTTATCAAACTGGTAGATCAACTCACCTTCTCGAACCATGCCAAGCTTTTTTCTGGCTAACTGTTCCCAGTAATCCCGATCCTTGCGCAAACGACTGATTTCATCCTTGAGTAACTGACGTTCATCCTGCAACGACTGGAGTTCTTTTTGCAGCTCTGCCTTGTAACGACTCGACTGAATCGTACGCAGTACGCCACGGTCGCCAAACATGGCAAAACCAAGCATAAGCAGGACAAGCAGGATCAACCAGACAGGAGCTACCAGCCTTGTCGGCCGGGTCGATTCTTTTGCAGCCAACAGTTCCTCCCTCAGCGACGAAGGCCCTGAGATACCCGGCTAATTTCTCATGAGAAAAGGGGCTCGTCAACCTTCTTTTTGTCCCGTTCCAAAACAGCTAACCTCGCGCTATAGAAGGTTAACTTCCTCCCATGGTCCTGCCAGAGCTGCCGACCCTGCCGATCCCCCCCAGGGAGAATGAAAGCATAACCGATTTTTCGTCGTCCCGATCACGTAGCGTCACAAACAGGCCCCAGCATTGATGGCGGTATTCCAGATCCAGAACCTGTTCAAGTTGCCGAGATGTTTCAAAATCATAGCGATTGAGGTAGCCAAGGTAAACAGGTTTAAGCAGTGCCAATTCCAGGCGAAGGCTACCGTAATCAATCGCCTCTTCATCGAGAGCGGTCCTTCGGTTACGATATTCAAGCCTCAGGCGGTTTCCGCGCTGATCGTGAAAAGATGTCTCCACACTGTATTTGTCCCAGCGGCCACGATCAAAATCGTAACTGCTGTCACTACTGAACTGTATAAACTCGTACGGATCGAAAAGTAACTGTCCACGCAGAGCCGAAAACCGTGCCGAGGATCCTCCATTCGGCAACAGATCATAGCTCTGCGACAATCTAAAAAAGAGCAGCTCGCGGTACTCCGGAACCGCATCACCAGACAACAATTTGGTGGTAAGCCTTTGAGTCAACCCGTACTCCAGCTTCTCTGTCTCATCAATCCGATCAAAGCTGTCAAACTCGGGCAACATCTCTTGATCGACATCCGGGACATAAATAAAGGAAATATCCGGTTCGAGCATGTGACGAACCCGGTCAACGGATCCGGTTTCCCAAGGATAGACGCGATAAAATCGACTGCTCAGCCGCGTTGAGAAATCATAAAATCCACTCTGCTCATGGTTCGACTGGTCCCCTGAAGTCCAGTAATGCCTCTCATTCCAGCCAACTTCCGGCATAACATTAATGGCATCCCACAAGGTATAAGTAGCCAAAAGGGCAGGACGGACCCTGATACGTTGCCCTTTCAGCCCTTCCTCTCGCCAGAAGTTCGTATATTCACTCCCTGACGCAAAATAGAAGGGTGAAGCACCGATCCTCTGACGAACCGAGTCAAAACTGATGCGCGGCAACCACTGCAGCGTAGTCGGATCATCAACTTTCAGATTTTTCGTATAGCGAAGCTGGCCAACCAGATTGTTCAGACCCCAGTTACGGCTGAGAGAAACAATCGACACGCTCTGGTCTTTATTGTACTCCCCGGCGTCCTCGCCGAAATCATCAAAATAATCCAAAGCACTGACATATTCGGTATCGGCGCTCAAGCGGATTTGACCGGGCAAGGTCCCGCGATGGTCCCAGGAAAACGCCTGTCGATCCTCACCTTCTTCAGCGGAGACATGATAACCACGGGCTTCACCCGCGTTGTCCCGACTAAAGACATAGCGGTATTCCAAACCCTTGCCGAGACCCAGATTGGAAAGATAATCCAGATAGAAGGTCGCATCCTGATTCCGACTGATGACCTGGTAATAAGCGCCTGAATACTCCATTCCGCGTCGGTCTGAATAACCGACACTTGGTATCAGCAGACCGGATTCCCGCTCGGTTTTCGCCGGATAGATCATGTAAGGAACGTAGAAGGATGGAAGACCTTTAAGATAAAAAATCGTATTCCAGGCACGCGCGTAACCGCCAACAGTCAGGTCCAGTTGGCTGGCGTTAAATTTCCAGGCCGGAACATCGCCCTCGCAGGTGGTAAAACTGCCATCGATAATCCGGTAGTCTGATACGCCACGTTTTTCGATACGAGCGCCACTAACCCGCAGGTTCTGCTCGGCAAGAAAGGCATCCCCATCCTCGACAAAGCCAGTTTCATCATTGAGATTGTAGTGAAGCCGCTTTCCTGACAGTCGTTCCTGCTCTCGCGCCAGCACAACATTCCCAGTCGCGTTAATATCGCCGCTGTCGCGATGCCACCAGAGCTCATCACTCCGCAGTTCGAGGTCTCCCTGTTTAAGCCTGACGTGACCGCTGGCCAGATAACGGCCAGCCTGGTCATCAAAGGAGAGTTGATCGGCTTCAAGGTCGACCGGTTCTTCCCCTGAGACAGACGGAACCACTGCTGCCGCGTATGCCAGTTCGGACAGACTCAACAGGAACACAAGTGAAAACGATATCAAGATGCGGGCTGCTATCACGTGGCCGTCCCTGTCCAACAAGCGTTTTTCAATCCGTCAGGGTGAGCAACAGTCGAAAATAACTGTTCACGAATCTCCGCAACCAGGAACAACGACCCTGCAACGAGGATCAATTCCTCTGCTTTCCTGGTATTCTGAGCTGCGGCCAACGCTTGCTGCGGAAGTTCAAAGACTTCGGCAGAAACGCCCGCCTTACGAGCCAGGGCTGCAAGGGAATGGGGGGAGACAGCAGCTTCAACCGGCGGCTTACAGGCATAAAGCTGCTTGGTAAACGGTAGCAGCGGAGTCAGAATTTTTTCACTATCTTTGTCTGCCTTAAGCCCGACAATCCAATGAATCCCGTCCAGACTCTTCGTCTTCAGGTATGCGCCGAGGACTTCGGCACCTGCAGGGTTATGTGCCCCGTCGAGCAGCACATGGCCGGACAGCCACTCAAGTCGACCGGGCCAGACGACCTGTGCGATCCCCTCCCGCATTGCGGAGGTAGAGATCTTCACACCCGATCGCTTCAACAATTCGGCAGCTGCCAGTGCAAGGCTCAGATTTTCAAGTTGGTGAGTACCAGTCAGTCCCGGAGTCAGATCACTAAGGGTGCGATCCAGCCCGTGATAATTGAATCGATCAGCGCTGGCCCGCCAGGTGAAATCCGTGCCGGAACGAAAAAGAGGAGCCTCCAGAGTGAGCGCTTTCTTCTCAACGACCCTGGCCGCGGCCTCTGGCTGACGAGCCGACAAGACCGGGACCTGCTGTTTGAATATTCCGGCCTTCTCTCCTGCGACCGCAGCCAGGGAATCCCCCAGATGTTCCGCATGATCGAGACTGATCGGCGAAAGCAGGACAAGCTCCGGGCTGACAATATTGGTCGCGTCCAGTCGCCCCCCCATGCCGACCTCCAGAACCACCCACTCCACGCCGTTGCGTTGAAAAGAGAGCAGGGCCAAAGCGGTCGCAAACTCAAAAAAAGTCGTGCCGAGATCTTCTGCCACCGGTTTGATCTCTTCGATTAAGACGGCAACAGACTGCTCCTCAATCGGTTTTCCGTTGATCTGGATGCGTTCGGTAAAGCTGTGCAGGTGAGGGGAGGTATAGAGACCGGTCCGCAAACCAGCCTGGCACAAGATCGAGGCAAGAGCAGAAGCAGTCGACCCTTTGCCGTTGGTCCCGGCAACATGGACGATGCGCAGTGCGTCCTGTGGATTTCCGAGCCGCTTCAGCAGCAGGGCCGTGTTTTCCAGCCCAAGCTTTATGCCGAAGCGCTGCAGAGAATATAGATAGTCGAGACTGGCCTGATAGCCCATCCCCATTCTCAATTTTTTGTGAAAATATTTAAGATCTGGGAGAGACGGGCCTTCATTTCCTTGCGCGGCACAATCATATCGACCATGCCATGCTCCAACAGATATTCAGAACGCTGAAACCCGTCAGGGAGAGTCTGGCGAATGGTCTGCTCAATAACCCGGGGACCGGCAAAGCCGATCAGAGCCCGTGGTTCGGCCATATTAATATCACCCAGCATGGCAAAGCTTGCAGTGACTCCACCGGTGGTCGGGTCGGTCAACACCGAAATAAAAGGGATCCCGGCAGCTTTCAGCTTCGCCAGTGCTGCGCTGGTCTTCGCCATCTGCATCAGAGACAGGATGCTCTCCTGCATCCGCGCGCCTCCCGATGAGGAGAAGATCAGAACCGGTGACTTGGTTTGCAACCCCTTTTCAATAGCGCGGGTTATCTTCTCGCCGACGACGGACCCCATACTCCCCCCCATAAAAGAGAAGTCGAAAACTGCAAGCACCGCTGGCAGCCCTTCTATCGTGCCACTGCCGCAGATAACGGCATCACCGTCACCAGCTTTTTTTACCGCTGCCTTGATCCGATCTTTATATTTTTTGGAATCCTTGAACTCCAGAAAATCGACAGACTTGACTGCTGCGTCCATCTCGACGAAAGATCCTTCGTCAAGTACCAGATCGATCCGCTCGCGGGCGCTGATCCGGAAGTGATAATCACACTTGGGACAGACATTCAGGTTCCGCTCGATCTCCTTGGCGTAGATAATCTCCTGGCAGTTTTTACATTTGGTCCAGACACCTTCCGGCATTTGCACTGTTTTGTTTTCAACAGCCGCGACGGGTGCTTTTTTTCTTTTAAACCAAACCATTATAAACCTCGCACGATTCGGGAACAGTCGTTATGTCCAGGATCTTCAGACACGCGCATCCCTTATGCTGCAGTATTAAACCAGACGGCCAGACTTCAATGGAAGAATGAACCCCCGGCACGATCAACTTCTGGCCGCTTGAATCAGCGACTTGCGGACAACCCGCTCTTCAGAGATTCGACAAAGCTCTGAACCCGTGGCAAAAGCTCACTGCTCTTGCCATATTTTTCGATAATTCTAACCAACGCACTGCCGACCACAACGCCATCAGCAAAACGCCCTACGGCTCTGGCATCCTCTGGTGTCGTGATCCCAAACCCGACGCCAACCGGTAGATCGGTCATCCCTTTGAGCTCTTCGACGGCTTCGCGGATATCATCGGGACTGACCTTTTGCGTTCCGGTCACCCCGGTCATTGAGACGTAATAAAGATATCCTTCCGCAACCTCTGCCAACTGACGCATCCGCTCCGGCGGCGTAGTCGGGGCCAGCAGGGTAATCATAGCAATCCCTGCCTGCTTCAAACAAGCCGTGATCTCGCCAGACTCTTCAGGCGGCAAGTCAACCAGCAGCAGGCCATCAACCCCGGCCGCTCCGGCATCAACAGCAAACTTCTCCACGCCGTAACGAAACACTGGGTTGTAGTACCCCATCAGCACCAGCGGGATCTGGCAATCTCGACGAACAGTCCCGACCATCTGCAGAATATTTTCCAGGGTCGCGCCAGCGGCCAATGCTCGTTCCGACGAAGCCTGAATCGTAGGGCCATCAGCCATCGGGTCCGAAAAGGGGAAGCCGAGTTCGATGACATCGGCCCCGGCGGCGGCCAAGGTCCTGATCAGACCAGCGGTTGTGTCGATATCAGGATCTCCGGCGGTCAGAAAAGGGATCAGACCTGGTTCATTGCGCTGCCGTAAATCGTTAAAAACCGTCTTAATTCGTGTCATCTATTCTGTCAGCTTCCTGCAAGCGCCAAGAGACCATCAAATATTTTAGTCTAATCGAAGCCATGGGGGAGGTTCAATCCTTTTCTCCCCGCGACCAGCAAAATTTTCAACCTCAGGAAACCGTCACCTTCATGATAGCAGAGAGACTCTCTGTCGCCACCATGTTCGTAAAGGAAGTCAACAGCCAGCAAACAGGCACGTGGATCAGGATGGCTTTCCAGCCGGCTTACGCCCGCTGCGTGGACCACGCCGGGGGGGACGACGTCGCGAGGCACCTCCCGGCTTCTCCACCGGCGGTTTCTTGCGTTTGACGTGAGCACGCTTGTAATCGAAGCAGAACTCTTCGTCAATCGGCATCATGCTGGGAATTTTTATGCCCAGATAGGCCTCGATCTCCTCGAGGATATAGACCATCTCCTCGTCGGCGAAACTGATCGCCAGCCCCTTGGACCCAGCTCTGGCGGTGCGTCCGATTCGATGGACGTAATCCTCCCGGTCCTGAGGGAGATCATAGTTGACGACATGCGTGATGTTATCAACATGAATACCCCGCGAGGCAACATCAGTTGCCACCAGGTGAGTCAAAGTCCCGTCCTTGAACTGTTCGAGAATGCGCATCCTTTTCTTCTGCGGAACGTCACCGGACAATACACCACTCGGCAGATTATTGGCGTTAAGCAGTGCGTCCAGCCGTTCAGCTTCGGCCTTGGTATTAACGAACAGCAAAACCCGCTCAATCTCTTTCTCCAACTTCAGCAATCCGAGCAACAGGGCAAACTTCTCGCGTCGTGAGACATGATAGAGGACCTGTTCAATCCCTTCGGCCGTGACCTGCTCCGGCTCGATCTGGACCTTTTCTGCCAGATCCATGAACTCATAGGCCAATTCCATCACCTGCGGAGACAAGGTCGCGGAGAAGAGCATGGTCTGCCGCTTCTCAAAGGATGGGAGGTTCCGCAGAATGTAGCGCAAGTCCTTAATGAACCCCATATCGAACATCCGGTCCGCTTCATCGATTACCAGCGATTCGACGCGGTTCATGGAAAAGACCCGCTGTTTGTAATAATCGATCAGGCGTCCAGGCGTCGCGACGATAATATCGACTCCGTCCTTTAAAGCCTGACGCTGCTTTTCGTAATCCATACCACCGAAAATAGGCTGGACTCGCAACCCGGTATATTTACCGAGACTTTCCGCGTCATTGCAGATCTGAACCACCAGTTCACGAGTTGGGGCCATGATCAAGGCTCGCGGATTGTTACTGGTCGCTCGACCGCTTTTCAACAGCTTGCTGAACAGGGAAATCAGAAAAGCCGCTGTTTTGCCGGTTCCGGTCTGGGCCTGGGCAGCGACATCCTTCCCCTGCAACGCCAGAGGAATTGATTCCTGCTGCACCGGGGTGAGTTCAGTAAAGCCAGTCTGCTCGATCCCCTTCAAGACTTCCGGGGTTAAATCCAGTTCGGTAAATTTCATAAATCACTCAAGGTTCGAGAAGCCAGGTTTCAGGTTATAGGAAAACCGAAAGCTGCACGCACCTAAAAAATATTATTTAAATCAACTGCTAGCTTCTAGAACCTAGTTCCTAGAACCTAAAATTCCACACCCATCGCATCCGCGACAGTATGAATGTCTTTATCTCCACGCCCGGAGAGACAAACGAGAATCGTCTGGTCCCTGGTCATGGTTGGAGCTAATTTCATGACCTGTGCGATCGCGTGAGCACTTTCAAGGGCCGGGATAATCCCCTCAACCCTGGTCAAACGCTGAAACGCCTCAAGGGCCTCGTCGTCTGTTACAGAGACATATTCAGCGCGGCCGATATCGTTCAGGTGGGCATGCTCCGGGCCGACCCCCGGATAGTCGAGTCCGGCAGAAATCGAGTGGGCATGTTCAATCTGACCCGCATCATCCTGCAGTAAATAGGTTTTATTACCGTGCAGAACGCCGGGAGCGCCAGCAGAGATGGATGCTGCGTGTTTGTCGGTATCGACACCCAGACCTGCCGCCTCGACACCAATCAGCCGCACGTCGGTGTCGTTGACAAAGGGATAGAACATCCCCATGGCGTTCGAACCTCCACCTATACAGGCCAGGGCGACGTCAGGCAAGCAGCCTTTAGCTTCCTGCATCTGCGTCTTTGATTCATTGCCAATCACGGACTGGAAATCGCGCACCAGAAGCGGATAGGGGTGCGGGCCGGCCACAGTACCGATGATATAAAAAGTGTCCCGCACGTGGGTGACCCAATGGCGCATCGCATCGTTCATGGCATCCTTGAGGGTCGCGGTCCCGCTGGTCACCTCATGAACCTTGGCTCCGAGCAATTTCATCCGGAACACATTCAGTGACTGCCGACGGATATCCTCGGCGCCCATAAAAACTTCGCATTCCATACCGAAGAGGGCGGCGACGGTTGCGGTGGCCACACCATGCTGCCCGGCACCTGTCTCGGCGATCACCCGCTTTTTACCCATGCGGCGAGCCAACAGGATCTGGCCGACAGTATTGTTCACTTTATGCGCGCCGGTATGGTTGAGGTCTTCCCGCTTCAGATAAATCTGTGCCCCTCCCAGCTGTTCGCTGAGACGCCGGGCATGATAGAGCGGACTGGGTCGACCGACATAATGCTTGAGATAATAGGCAAATTCCTGCTGAAACGACGGGTCCTGACGAACTTCGTCATAAGCCTTCTCCAATTCGAGAAGCGCAGGCATCAAGGTCTCAGCCACATACCGTCCACCATATTCGCCAAAATGTCCTCGTACATCGGGAAAATCGTAATTCATCAGTTCCTCACCCGGCGGATAAATTCCGCCACCTTTTCATGATCTTTCTTACCTGGGGTCCGTTCGACACCGCTCGACACGTCAACCGCGTATGGATTAATCGCGTCGATAGCCCGGGCCACGTTATCCGGCCGTAAGCCACCCGCCAGGATTATCGGCCTGCGGCCTGCCAGTTCGCGCGCTAACTGCCAATCAAAAGAGTGCCCACTTCCACCATAGACCTGATCAGACCAGGCATCAAGGAGCAGAGCAAAGGGATAGTCATCGGCTCGGGCCAAAGTGCCTGAATCCCTGACCCGCAATGCCTTGATCAACTTCAATGACGACAGCAGCCGGCAATCCTCCGGCGTCTCGTCGCCATGTAGCTGTACGCGATCAAGTTGACACTGTGCTGCAGTATCGATGATCGTTTGTGGCTCTTCATTGACAAACAGACCCACCGTCGTCACCAACGGCGGCAACTGCACAATGATCTCACGGGCCTGCTCTGCGGTGATGCAGCGAGGGCTTTTTTCGAAAAACACAAAACCAAGTGCATCCGCCCCACAGGCTGCAGCCTGCAAGGCGTCTTCCAGATTCGTGATGCCGCAGATTTTGATTCGGGTCATGCTGGAACCTTCAGGTTCTAGGTTCTAGGTTCTAGGTTCTAGGACAAACCTAGCACCTGAATCCTAGTTCCTTTCTCCTGCACCTAAAAATCAACCTTCGGCAGATGTGCCAGAGACTCTTTGATCGCCTCATTCGGATACTCGTAATTATCCAGCTCACCGGAAAAGAAGGCGTCATATGCGGCCATATCAACATGCCCGTGACCAGACAGGTTAAAGAGAATCGTTTTCTCCTTCCCTTCCTCCCTGGCCTGTATCGCTTCATCGAAAGCAGCACGAATGGCATGAGAGGATTCTGGCGCGGGGATAATCCCCTCGCAACGGGCAAACTGGACTGCCGCCTCAAAGCACTCAACCTGACCGACCGCCCTGGCCTCAATGATTCCGGCATCCAGAAGTTGTGAAACCAGCGGCGCGGCGCCATGATAACGCAGGCCGCCGGCGTGAATGCCCGGCGGCATAAAATCATGACCCAGGGTGTACATCTTGGAGATCGGTGCCATCCTGGCGGTATCACCGTAGTCGAACTCATAAACCCCTTTGGTCAGGGTCGGACAAGAGATCGGTTCAGCGGCCAGAATCCGTACGTCCTTACCGTTTGCCTTATCGGCGACAAAGGGAAATCCCAGACCGGCGAAGTTGGACCCGCCACCGTGGCAACCGATGACCACATCAGGATAATCCCCGACCATTGCCATCTGCTCTTTCGCCTCCAGGCCAATCACCGACTGATGCAGGCAGACATGGTTGAGCACGCTCCCCAGGCAGTAGCGGGTGTCTTCATGGGTCGCCGCATCTTCCACCGCTTCGCTGATGGCAATCCCGAGCGAGCCGTTGCTGTCAGGGTGCTCCGCCAGAATCGCCCGACCGGCGTTGGTCTGATTTGAAGGGGACGGCAGGACGTCGGCGCCCCAGAGCTGCAT
>Ga0102946_1000076_pt1 | contig 32536 bp, 32 predicted proteins | sample SalPon2A_A_D1_MG_FD_78209 | JGI IMG/M metagenome (GOLD analysis project Ga0102946, IMG submission 78209) | Soil microbial communities from South San Francisco under conditions of wetland restoration - Salt Pond MetaG R2A_A_D1_MG | ecosystem: Environmental > Terrestrial > Soil > Wetlands | place... | reverse complement strand
TTTCAACACTGTTCGATGTGATTGTGCTTGTCGGAGTCATGGTGGCCATTCATGCCTGGCAAACACGTGACCTGCCACTGGCTGAACCAGCGCCGGCCCGGCCACTGCTGACCCTGGAAGGCGTTGCAGCTCAATCACCGATTCATGAAGGTGAGGTGGGCGTGGTGTACTTTTTTGCACCCTGGTGCCACGTCTGTCGCGCCAGCATGGGGAATCTCGATGACCTGGTTGCTGATGGAAATGTCGCATGGGCAAGTGCGATAGCGCTCGATTACGAAGACACCCGGTCGGTGGAAAACTTCGTTGAAGAAGTGGGCATTTCTTTCCCGGTATTGATGGGGCAGGGGCAGGAAGTGATTGATTGGGGTATCAGGGGATATCCAACCTATTTTGTGATTGGCTCAAATGGACAGATTGCAAGTCGCTCTGTCGGTTATTCCACCAGCCTGGGTTTGCGATTCAGGCTGTGGTGGGCGGACTAGCGAACCAAAACCGGTTTTCAACTGTCTTCTAACCCCGGCAGTCCGATTCAATCGTCTATAAATTTTTACGCAGTTCTTCAAGCAAGCGCTGATTAAACCTTTGTGACGATCGAGCTTCAGGCACCAGCTTGTTTGAACCATGGTAAGCGCCCGGTTCAACGTGAGTGACAACGCTGACACCGGCATCGGTCAGTCGTTTAGCATATTCCAGGTTCTCCGACAGGAAAAGATCAAGTGATCCCACGGCAATGAATGTCGTCGGCAGCCCTTCGAGATTCTCGACGCGGGCTGGAACCGAGCCTTCAGGCACTGATTCAGATCCGGCAGGCACACCAAGCAGGGCGCTCCACCCGAGGCGGTTATGCTCGACTGTCCAGATAAATTCGCCCACTTCTGGCGATACCGATTTGCTGATTCCGGTTCGGTCATCCAGCATTGGGTAAACCAGGTGTTGATATGAAATGGGTGGGCCGTTTCTCTCCCTTGCAGCGATCGCCAGCGCGGCAGCATGGCCACCACCTGCGCTTTCACCGCCAACCGCAATTCGCAATGAATCCACACCCAATTCGCTGGCATTTCGATGCAGCCATTTAAGAGCCGCATAGTTGTCTTCAAGGGCGCCAGGGTAGGGTGTTTCCGGTGCCAGTCGATAAGCAACAGAAACGATCACGCAACCGACTTTCTGCGCGGTAATCTGCAATTGTGGTGCGATAATTTCCGGCGAACCCATGATGTAGCCGCCACCGTGCATGTGCAAAAGTGCGGGACGGCATTTCGCACCGGGGTTGGGATCAATGATCAGAATACGTATTCCGGGATGATCGGCAGGGCCTTCTATGACACGCTCGGTCACCGCAGGTGCCGGCGGGGGTAACACGGGTTCATTGGGCCAGTTGCGAATATCGTCCAGGGAGTCGAGTGTTGCAGGCAGGGGCTCGAAAGACTCGAGAAATGGCCGAAGGTCGCGTGGAACCAGGCTGAAAGATCTGCATTCAGACGCTGAAGACACTGCCCCGGTCGGCTTTGTCATTTGTTCTTTTTCCAGCTCTTTCCCAGAAGAAAAGCCGATGCCGGATCAACCATGGCCCTGCCTGCGATTGCAGATCGCCCCAGCACCATTCGAAACATGAAATCCTCGCGCGCCACAAGATTGATCTGAATTGGCCATTTTTGATCACCAATGTGCAAATCGGTCTCGATCACCCACCGATCCTGTTGCTGGTCTTTCGAGCGCGGGGCGTTTCGCTTTTCAATGACCTCTGCAATGGACTCAGTGACGAACTCGTCATCGCGCTGTATCGGATGAATTTTGAACCGAACAAATGGTTTGTCATCAAACTCGAATTCCTCCACTTCGAACGCATGAAGCGTTGAGGTCAGGGCCCCAGTGTCTATTTTGGCCTTGATCCTGGCGATGCCGATTTTAGGCAACCCCACCCATTCGCGCCAGCCGAGTTTCAGGTGTGGTTCAGCAGACATGAACGAACGCCGCGTCGAAGCTCATGGGCACAACAAAAGGTCGCATAAATTGCCACCCAGGTTTACGCCGCCTGATATGTTGTTGGAATTGCCCGCAAATACATTTCCCCGGTAACCGGAATTATTGTTCAGCTGCAGTGCATCACCATCGTTGGCAACAAAAGTTGAATCTGAAACAAGCGTTCCGGACAGCCCCAAAACACCATTGGTCTCGTTATCCGCGAGAGTGCAGTTGCTGACCACCGTGCCACCCGATGCCCGTATGCCATTTCCGGCATTGGATTGAGTAGTCGAGGCGCGAATGACTGAATTTGAATCGACGTCTATTCCGTCTTCGGCATTGAAGCTGCTGACAACCCGTTCGACGATTGTGCCTGAGCCGAGATCAAGACCATCACTGGCATTGCTCATCACGCGCAAATCCCGAACAATGGATTGATCGCCGAGATCAATGCCGTTGCGTCCGGCACCACTGACGATGCCATTGCTGACTTCAACCCCGACAATTGAGCTGCCGTCGGCCCTGATGCCGTCTCCGGTGCCCGTGAGATCGCATACAACGGATGCGCCCTCGCAAACAACCGGCCCATCAATGTGGTGCCCACCCAGATCTACGGTGATGTGATTGGTTCTGATCAGGACGCCAGTTGTGTTTTCATCTGGCAGGATCAAGTCACTGGTCAACACATAGCTGCTGCCATCTGCGCCAGTGATGCTTACAGGATAACCAGGCAGGTCACCAGTAAAGCATCCCTGTGCTGCGCAAACCGCATTGATTTCAAGCACTCCATCGGATGCCAGCAGCACACCGCCAGGTACAGAAAAGGCGATCGAAACAATTACAGTTCTGATGAAATGATGTCGTAAACGGGCCATAAATGTCTCAAACAGCAGTGATTGCATTTCAGGATTTTATCAATCCTCAATACACCAGACTTCAAGACCATCACACTGAGCCGTATCAATCACCCATGGGCCGAAATTGGCTGCATTTGTGGCCGTTAATTGAATGGTCGTTCCCTGATCGGTAATGAATGACGATCCCCACCCATCACAATTGGCTGTTCCTGCGCCGGCGCCTGAATCTGCAAAAGGAAAAGCAGTTCTGGCATAGCCCTCTGTCAGCGGCGGGCCGCTCCCCTGGTCAGTGACGTCGACAAATCCTCTGAGCGTGTCGTACTCAAGATTGCCTGGGTCGCGAAGTTCAAACAATGAAGCCATGTGGAAACCGGCAGCGCAGGCTGTCAGTGCCTCGTCTGCCGGAAAAGCAGTTTTAGTCAGGTAAAAGCGTCGAATACCCCGAGTGGAGCAACTGCCGTCACCACAGATGTTCCCGGCTGTGGGACGCCCTCCAATGATCGCAAAGTGATCTTCTTCAATCTGGTTGGTCTCGGTCACCGTATTGTGGGCGTAAACGGTGGTGGCGTCGCCTGAGAGATTGATTCCTTCCTTGCCAACAGAGCGGACGCGATTGCCAATGACGATGCTGCCTTGTGAGGCAACAATGCCCCAGTCACCACAATCGACAACATGGGTGTTTTCTACCCGACCACCCGGCGCTACTGATATACACCGCTCATGAAATCCATTGACCTGCCCATTGATCACAGTGAGATGTCGCGGAATGCCCAGCGTCGTGATCCCCGATGAGTTTCCCACGCCCGTGCAGTCACCGGGGTTGCATTCGAAAGGGCCGGAAATCGCAAAACCGTTCAAATCAATGGTGACTTGTTCTGCCTGGACGCTGATTCCCGTGGTGCTCGCCGGGACAGTCAGGTTGCCGGTGAGTATGTAGCTCCCAGATGTTGTGATGACGTAGGGAAAACCGCCGCTTTCGGTTACAACCGTCTGGTTGATTTCAAACTGCCCGTCCTTTGCAAGAAGTGGATTGCTAGGCACTAATGCAAGCAGAAAGCATCCGGAAAGAAACGCGACAAAGCGCCTTAGTATCATCATAGAAAAATCCTCCCTTTTCCTGGACCCTAGCTTAAACCATATGGCAGACATCGGGATGGACCCTGGCTTCTCAGGCTTAAACCCCTGGTTTATCTCCAGTGGTCAGGGACCGGCCACGCTGAATTGTGATTTCAATTCTGGATTACGAGTAATATGTTCGCGTCCCAGAGAATTCCCTGGTGACTTGATTGAATCGTATTCCGAAAACTCTTATCGCCATGATGCTTGCCATGACAATTGTCATGGCTGCATGTACGCATCAAAAAACCGTCGATTCAATCATCTACAACGTCACGATAGTTGATGTCGCTGATGGGTCTTTGCTGCAAGGCCAGGCTGTTGTTGTGGAAGATGGCAAGATTAGCTCGCTGATTAATGCAGCTGGCCTGGACAACTTTTCCAGTGATCAGGTCATCAATGGAAAAGGCGGATATCTGATCCCGGCGCTGGCGGACGCCCATGTTCATATCCAGTCCCGCTCAGAATTGTTGAGTTACATACGACATGGCGTCGGCCTGGTGATTAATATGTCAGGTTCGCCGCTTCATCTTCAGATGCGTGAAGAAGTCAATTCACACTCATTGCCGGGTCCAGATATTGTGACGGTGGGTCCGACTCTGGACGGTGAGGACCCGACCAACCCGCTTTTCACCAGTGTCAGTCCTGAGACGGCTTCAGATTTGGTGGCCTGGATCAAAAACCAGGGCTATGACGCCGTCAAGGTCTACCAGCAGATGGATGCTGCAACCCTTGAGGCCGTAATCGAAGCTGGAGATGACCAGGGGCTGATTGTGACGGGTCACGTTTCCCGCGAAATCGGGATTGAAGGTGTCATTGCGACTGGCCTGAAATTTGTGGCGCATGGTGAGGAGCTCACTTTCGAGGCTTTCGATGAGACATCGAGAGCTTATGATCAGGCGGCAATTCCAGCCCTGGTGAATCAACTGGTTGAGGCGAACGTGACCGTCACACCCATGATTGATTACCTGGAAACCATTCCGCCACAGGTGGTGGGGCTCAGCGAATTCCTGGATTCACCAGCCATGCAATATTTGCCGGTCTAAACCCGCATGGCATTTGATGCCAGGCAGGGTTGGTTTTCTAATCGGGACGAACCCGAGCAATTCGTTGGGCAGAATGAAAACCTGGCGAGTTTTGTTTCCGCACTGACATTGGAGTTGCAACGCAAAAGCGCGAACCTGATCCTGGGAACCGATGCGGAATTTGGCGGGGCAGTGCCCGGCTATGCGGTTCATGAAGAACTTCAGGCACTGGTGGACAGCGGCCTGAGCGAACTTCAGGCGCTTCAAACTGCAACACTCAACGTTGGCGACTATCTGAATGTCATTGATCCGAAAAGCGCATCGTGGGGACAGATTCAGCCTGGATTCGAGGCTGATTTGTTGTTGATCGGGGGCAACCCATTGGTAGATATTGCATCGACCCGTGAAATTCGCGGGATGATGGTGAATGGTCAATGGTTCGATGCCGGGGAATTCCAATCCATCGATCGCCAATTGGCAGACAAGCAGGAATCATTGCTTCCACTGGCGCGGCAATTTGAGGAAGCGCTGGTTGCTGGTGATATTGATGCTGCAACTGATGTGGTCGCTTCGGTTCCGGCCGACCTGGCGGAGGAGCCTCTAATCAACGCTGAAAATTGTATTTTTCTGGGATACCGTCATTTTTACGGTGGAAATCGTCCGCTGGCCGGGCAACTGTATGAGCTATGTGCGCGAATGCACCCTGATTCATCTCCACTCTGGATTCATATCGGAATGGCCGCAGAGCAGACTGGTGATACTGAAAAGGCGATCGATGCTTATGCGAAGGCTTCAGGCATCAACCCCTGGTATCGCGATCCAGTGGGAAACATTGGAAGACTGAATGGGGCAGTTGTGAATGAATAAGACCAGGCGACAAACACTGCCGCCGCAGACTCAGGTGCAGTCTTCGGCGAGTTGTTCCGCGTTTTCCTGGTATTCATCAGCCTGACGTAATCCAGCGTCCCAGTTAATTGAACCCGCCACAATTTCTGCTCGCCGATAAATTTCGGAAGATTGGCAGTGGTCTTTGATTTCATCACGAAATCGACCGTTGATCATCAGGTATTGATACTCGCCATAAGGTGAATCCAGGTTTTCGAGAACCGATTCCGAGTATTCCAGCAGGGCAGGGATGGCATCGAGGTTGCCAAGCGCCAGTTGCTGGCTGGCCAGTGTGTTAGCCGCAAACAGGCTGGCATCAATTGCACCAGCTTCAATTCGGGCATCAAGAGACCGCTCCAGGTGTGGGATAGCCTCTGAAGGGTTATCCTGGAAAATGAAGACAAAGGCGACATGACGTTCGTATTCACCCAGGAAAAAAACACGGGCGCCTCCCTGTATGTCCAGCCTCAGTGATTCATCAAACAGTTCCCGGGCAAGGTCGAGCTCCCTCATTTGTAGATGAATCAGACCTTGAAGGTGCACGGCCTCAGCGCGATCATGAAAATTACTGACGGGAAACAGTCGCAGAGATTCATTGAGCAGTTGAATCGCAGTCGGGAATTTGCGTTCGCTCATCTCGGCCCGGTAGTAGTAATTGGCGCGAGCCAGCTTGGCTCTTGCTTCATACACATCACCCAGGTCTGCTGCTAATTTTGTCGCCGTGTCAATTTCATCCAATGCAGCCAGGACCGGCCGGCTCCTGAAGTGCAAACCGAAACGATCGTAAATTCTCGCTAACTCCAGTCGAATGTCAAACGCCTCACCAGGAGATATTCCGGTTTCAAAAATGGTCTTTTCTGCCAGCGATTGTGCGGCCTCCAGTTTGCCCTGCAATCGCAACTCGCGAACCTGAGCTGGCGTGTCATCAGGGGTTTCGTTTGCCTGAACACCAAACTGGCCAACAGCAAGCGTTAGGGTCGCAAGCAAAAACTTTCCTGGCAAATCAATAAAAAAACTATTCACAATGATCCTAACAATCCATTCGTGAATAACCAGACCCGCCTTCGGGCGGATTTATTACCTGACAAAAAAGGCGTAATAGATCACATAGAACCATGAGAACAGGCCATGCAGGATGGCCCAGCCGATGGATTGGTTGATATTGAACGAAATGGCCATGGCCAGTGCAGAACCGAAACTGGCACCCTGCCAGCCGATGGTTGTGACATGTTTGGACATTGATATGCACTCCGGGAATTGGAGCGCACAGGTTATCAGGATGTAAAAAGGGGGGTCAGAGCACATGGTGCCGCTCTGACCCCTCTCTCACCCGTCTGGCTCAGTCAAGACAATGATCTACACCATCTTCTGGTAAAACCGCGACTGAGTTCGACGCTCCCTCATCCAGAACAATAACGCTGGATCTTTCCGTTACAGAAGTATTACTTGAGCTGAAATCAAGCCATACGTCCCTTTGTATTCCGGGGTCCCCGGCAAGATTTCCAGCGTAGGAGTTGTCTGCGATATCGAATCCTGAGCTGGGAAAGCCAAACCCTCCAACCTGGATGCCTCCACCGCGCAGGAAAGACAGACCTTGAGTGCCGCCGTCACGAATACAGTTACGTGTCAACATGAACCCGGTTGAATCGCCCCACAGAACCATGCCAATGGCACCACCCTGGGTGGTGTTTGAATCCACCAGGACATTGCTGTTGGTGCCGTCAACAAAGAGCGGGACCCCGTCGAAAGCGGATGGCGATGTTGCGAGATAATTATTGGAGATGACTGTGTCACTGAGATTAATTATCAGAATTCCGTTAGAAACCGCCCCGGTGATGTGATTATCGACAATGTGGATATCCGTGGGTCGTCCTGCAGATGTGCCAAAAACTGATACGCCAGTATTTGTGGCATCAATCACGCTATTGTTTGCGATCAAAACGTCTGACGCGGCACCTATGGCAGTAACACCGAAAAACGAGTTTTCAATGTGGTGATTTTTGACGCGAACATCACTGATTTCATTTTCCTGACCCCTGATAAAAACAGGGGTTCTGAATCCACTCAGTGCCAGGTCCTTGATCTCAATGTTCGTCAGTGGATTGACGGATTCGACCAGGAAACCCCGATTGGGAAAATTATCGAAGTCGTCGATGGGCTGGCCATCCTCACCCAGTTTGCCGAGTAGTGTGGCGCCGCCCCTGACACCCTTGATCACAAGATCAGAGCGGTCAACGATGATGTCCAGTCCATCGAGCTGAAACGTACCAGACAGCTTAATGGTCAGGCTCTTGCCAGGGGCTGAATCAATCGCGTCCTGGATTGCCGAGCGGTCGATATCTGCGTCGTTCTTGCCTTTCAGATTGACCTGGGCCTTTGGTCCGGCCCAGGCAACGTTTGCCAAAAGAAAGACAAGAACCGCAGCACTGAAAACACTCTTGAATTTAATTGACTTAAGGTTCACTTCTGATCTCCTCAGTCAATGTCATCAATGTTAATACGGGTGACCTGGTACTCGGTTGGAAGGCCAGGGAAATTGAGGTAACGGGCATTGTTCACGTACAGCTTGTCACCGTGCATGGCGCCGCTGGCCACACCATCCATATCAGAATCAGAAATGGTTCCCACGAGCGTGCCGCTGAGCATATCGTCACTCAGTGTTACAACCTGGATCACGTCCAGGTCAGGGGTATCGCCAGGGCTGAGGATATAAAGAACGCCCTCGTACATCACGATTCCATCCAGAAAGCTACCGTCCAGCAGACCCAGAAGAGGCGGATCAACAATGATTTCATCTGCGTGGCCGGTGTTGGGGTCGACTTTGAATATTTTTGACCTGCCAGAGTTGCCAACGATCAGGGTGCTTCCATCGGGCGTCGCAACAATCCCGTTAGCGAACCTTGGGATCAGATAGTCGCCATCATTAAAATCCCCTGTCAGCTCAATTTGAGTGGCAGCATCAGGGTCAGACGGCATGCGACCGTTTTTGGAAAGCGGCAAACGATATAGGAAAGGCTGGCCGAAATCGGTGAAATATACGGCGTCCCTGGTGATGGCCAGGTCATTGATGATTGAATTTCCTGAATCATCAAGCTGATACTTCATGACTTCAGCGCCACTATCAGCGTCATACACATAGGCATCGCCGTTTCCGCATCCTGCAACAATCAGATTATTCGAGCGGGGATCGACCCGCATACCCAGCTTGTAACAGTCGCCGGCAAATATGTCGAAATCTTCCTCAGCCGCAACCAGGATTTCACCTTCTCCGCTTCTCAGGTTCATCTTGTAAATCGAACCATCGACCGATCCGTTATAGGCAGTGGTCCCTTTGCCGATGGTGAAACCTTCAGGCGGGGCACCGGCGAGCGCATCGACATTTTTTGGAAAGGCCGGTCCGCCGGCATTGAGTAGTTGCATCGGCACGGTGCAGGCGACAAAAGTCGCTGTCAGTATAAAAATTGATTTACGCATTTTTCTTTCTCCGAGATGAGCAGGAATACAAACGGGATTTTTCTTCTCCGTTTATAATTCCCGGGTGACGAGATTGATTGGCACTGCTTAAATCTCTGTGCAATCGAGATTTTCACGTTTGGCGGGGTGGAAAGCCTTATCAAGTGCTGATTTATTGCTGATGAATTGCTGATTCTTGCAAGGGGAAAAAAGGGAAGGTTTTGAATTTCAATTGGATAGAGCAGATTTTTAATTATTGACATGACTGCCGACTCAAATCGGGTTTTGTTTGGCAAGTGGCAGTTCGATCCTGCAAGCGGTGATCTGTCTGACGGTCTGGTTGACCTTCGCCTGGAACCACAAGTGGCAAAGCTGCTGGCCTATTTCCTAGATCATCAGGATACGGTGATCAGCCGAGCGAAATTGATCGAGGTGGTCTGGGAAAACCGGACGGTATCGGACGATGCAATCAACCGTTGTATATCCATTCTGCGGCAGACCCTCTCCCCGGAAGAGACTCACGCTTATATAGAGACAGTCACGCGGCGAGGATACGTGGCGCACTTTCCGCCGCCGCCCGAACTAGCCATCCCTGAAGAGGTAAAAACTTCTCGTCCATTTTTCTGGGTAGCCCTTGCCGTTCTGATCGTGATCACTGTTCTTGCAGTTGCCTATCTATTTCGGGATGTTGATGTACGCCTGGAACAGTCAGAACAGACCGAACAGGTACAAACCGGGACCCCCGTTATCGCCGTTCTGCCATTTACGACTTTCGGCGAAAGTGAAGAGGGCTCATTGTTCGCCAGCGGTATTCATGACGACCTGCTGACACAACTTGCGCAAATCCAGGGTTTGCGTGTCATCTCCCGCACATCGGTGCTGGAATATCGCGACAGCATCAAAAACATTCGTGACATTGGTCTGGAATTGGGGGCCAACGCGGTGGTTGAGGGAAGCGTCCAAAGGATGGGTGATCAGGTTCGTATCAATGCCCAGCTGATAAAGGTGTCAAGTGACGAGCACTTGTGGGCCCAGACCTACAACCGTGAATTGACGACACAAAATCTCTTTTCTGTTCAATCGGAGATCGCCAGGGCGATCGCTAAAGCAATGCATACAGAATTAACAGAGCAGGATGCCGAACAGTTGGCTGTATTGCCTACCCAGAATATGGCGGCTTACCGGGCTTATCACGAGGCGATGAACATTCGTGACACACTCGGTTTTACTGATCCTTCATACATCGAACAACTGGAAAGGGCGGTATCGCTTGATCCGTCATTCGTTCGCGCCTGGGCTGAACTTGCTGGTTTCTTTAGCCTTCAGAATTTTGGTGAGCAGGATCCGGAATCGATTGCTCGTCTTGAGGGTATGCTGGAAAACATCCGGTCATTGGCACCGGATTCAGCCGAATACCTTATTGCCCAGTCGTACTACACCTACTATGTTTTGAGGAACTACGAACTGGCTTACGAACTGGTCAACCGTGCGCAGCAGATGCGTCCAAGTGATGTTCGAATTGTCGAGCTAAAATCATATATTCAGCGTCGCCTGGGAGATTTCGACGGCAGGGCCGAGAGCTTGCGCCTGGCCCAGACGCTGGACCCAAGGAATCCACACTGGACCCGAATCACCTTGCTTTCCCTGATTGTTGCTCATCGTTACACCGAGGCGCTTGAGGAAATAGAATCTACCGATTTTGAGGGCTACAGACTGTCGGTTCATCGTAGTGTCCTGGAAGTTCGCAATCATGGAAACCTGGAACGCTGGCTTACCGAAATCAAAGCGCTGCAGGCGGAGTTTCAGAATCCCAATGGAGCACTGGATGTCTGGGATGCCATGGTTGCGAATCGGGAATTTGAGTCAGCCAGAACGGTTCACGAGTCAATGTCGGAGAGTATTGCTCGACCTTATGGGCCTGCTCTGGATCTGATCACAGAATACGAATTTCGTGGTTTGCTGACTTCCTGGTTTCTGAACGATGAACAGGCCATTGGGAAGTATGTGGTCCTGCTTGCCGAGGCGGTTACTCAGGCCCCGATTGGTGACAGACTGGGTCAAACTACGGAAAGAATGTTGGCAGAGGCGCTGCTAAATGCCATTCAAGGCAATACTGAGGAAACCGAGGGGCTTATTCGGAGATGGCAGCGAACCGCCAGCGCTGACATTGCAGTATTGACCAACAAATGGCATTTTGCCTGTCGTTTGCTGGGAATGGCCGCTGCTGCCCAGGCAGCGGTGGAGTGCATTCGAACTGGTATTGAGGAACCCAGCAATGTGATGCCATTTATAGAGCCACACCTGCCGTATTACGACCCCATTCGTGATGAGCCCGAATTCATCCAATTGCTTGCCGAGGAAAGCATTCGTGTAGACGCATCCTGAGTGCAAGAACGATATGGATTGGTAGACTCACGCCAATTCAAAATTTAAGCGAAATCATGCATCAAACAACAAGGCTCGTTTTGCTTTTTACCGTTCTCTCATTCAGCTCCTGGGCAAATGCTTTTGCACCCATCGCCAGCGAACGACTGGCATTTTGTGTCGAGGAGGTTGCCGGTGATATCAGGCGCGCCCTGAGCTTTGCTTTTATTGATGACAAACACGTCCTGGTTGGTGACCGGGAACCTGGAATTCTGCGTTTGCTGGATGTTACGAACGGGAAGGTTGTTGAGGTTGAAGGGCTGCCTGAAATGCTTCGCAGCGGTCCGGTGAGCTCGGGATTATTTGATGTTCGGCTTGCGCGGGATTTTGCAACTTCAAAACACATTTTCCTGGCCTATGGAATTGGGACAGAGGAGGCCAACGGCCTGGCGGTTTCCCGATTTGAGCTTGACGGCACCCGCCTCACCAATCCGAAAGAAATTTTCCGCAGCACAACGTTAATCGCAGGCAAGTGGCATTTCGGCGGTCGACTGGAAGTGGGCGAGAAGCATTTGTATCTGTCCACCGGTGATGGATATGACTTCAAAGATGAGGCGCAAAATCCAAAACACTACGCCGGAAAGATTCTGCGGTTTAATCCCGATGGAAGTATTCCACCTGACAATCCTTATGCAGATGGTGAAAACGGTTTACCGGAAGTCTGGGCGCTGGGTGTGCGAAACCCGCAGGGCATGACCATCGATCGTTCAACCAAAACGGTCTATATCAATGAACATGGGCCCCAGGGTGGCGATGAGGTCAATATCATCCGGGGTGGGGTCAATTACGGATGGCCGGTGATCACTTACGGGGAAGAATATGGTGGTGGGCCGATTGGTGATGGCATCACCCATGCGGGCGGGATGGAGCAGCCCCTGTTTTACTGGACACCGTCTATTGCCCCCAGTGGTATGGCGTATTACGACTCAGACCGCTTTCCGCAATGGAAAGGCAATCTGTTTAACGGTGCCCTCGCTCAAACCCACCTCAATCGATTGGTGGTCGAGGATGGCCGTGTGCTTCACCAGGAACGTCTGCTTGATGACAAAGGCTGGCGCATTCGGGGCGTGGAACAGGCACCGAATGGTGATATCTACATCGGTGTTGACGAGGAAGGTGTGATGCGCCTGACGACTCCAAATTCTGAGAATCAATGTGCAACTGACCAGGGTGTTGAAGAAAATAACGATGAGGCACCGGAGGAGTAAATAGACTCCTCGCAATGTGGTTAGAATATCGGCGGGTTTCAATAAGCAGGTTAAACAATGAAAGTCAGTCTCAATAGATTGGTTTTATGCCTGGCTCTTGCCCTTTTGTTTGCACTGGCAGCCTGCGCGGGTAGTCAGCCGGCTGAGCCATCCGTGAACACCCAGATCAATGAATGCACCAAAATTGCCGACCGGGAAGAACGCACCCGTTGTATTGATGCGGCGCATCGAACCAATTGATCAGAGCATTGAAACGGCCTGGCTGACATCGCGGGCCACTTCCTGAACCAGGCTGGCTTCTTCAGGGCCGTATTCTTCCTCATCCAGTCGGTAGGCCTGTGACCAGAGGTATCGGCTGGTGGCATTTTCAATCAGGTGAACAACCAGGACTGGTCCAAGGTCGCAGGCCACGATCGCGGGCTGCAGCGTGAGGCCAGAATGAATCCCGGCAGGTTGACCGGTCACTCGTCCTGGTAAACGATTCACCAGTTCGTCCAGCAAGGTCATCTCTATCGCCGAGTGGAGAGGCACTGGCTGATCAGCCTCGGTCAGATCTTCAAGTGGTTCAACCACCACCAGGCTGTCAGCATGGGTCAGCTTCTGACCTGATTGCCAGGAGTAGGTACCAAATGCAGTGATCGCAACAAGCGCAAAAATGATGGCAGGCATGGCGCCCCCCCGCCAGTTGGGAGCAGACCTGACCGGTGCAACCAGGCGGTAACCCTGGCGGCCTTCTGTTTTGACGTAAGTGGGTTGCTGACTGTTGTCACCCAATGCCTGTCTAAGCTGGTAAATCGCCGTACTCACCGAGTCCCGGCTGACCACGCGGTTTGACCATACCTGGTCGAGAATATCGTCAACTGACACCGTTTGTCCGGCCTGCTCGGCAAGTTGCTGAAACACCGCGAGCACTCGTGAATCAAGGAAAATGCGGCGTCTAAGAATACTTCGGCGGTTTTGTATCCAGCCTGCGTCCCAGTTGACCCGCCAGTCTCCAATCGTTGATAGACCCTTCATCCCAGCTCCTCAATTCAGGCTAATTCAGCCTAATTCATTCAGGAAAACAAGACCAATCTACACCTCTGATGTCAGTTTAAGCACCTGTGTATGGACCACTGGAGAGAATACTCATGACCAGCCGACCTATTTTGTTCGGATTCATCGTTCTTGTTGTCATTTTTTCACCCCTGGAGCGGGCCAGTGGAGCAGAGCCTGATCTGTGGCCCAGTGAAGTGGTTACGCTGATGAACCAGGCGATGAAATTTGAGCCCACCGCCGAGCGCAGGTCGATTTCCGAGCCTCTAATCGCAAGAATGCGAACCGAGGGATTGAGCGAGATCGAGCAGTTCTTCAAAGCAGAGGCACATTTCATCAATCTGGAACCTGAGCCAGCACGGGACGGATACTGGAAATTCCGCGATCGTTCAGATGCACTTGGCCGGGTGGCTTCCCAAAGGCTGATGATCATTCGAATCAATGCATTTGAGATGACGAAAGAGATCACAGAATCCGATATTCCTGGATACCGGGAGAGGTTTCCGATTGAGCCATACGACCGATATGGCATTTCCTACCCACTGAGCCAGACTGCACGGGTATTGATTGACAATGACCAGGCTGAGCAGGGCCTGGACCTGATTGTTGAAGAAGTCCGCCTGCATGACAATTTTGATTCAGCCTACACGGCGTACCAGCTACCAGGACAATTTCTTGCCGCTGCCAGAGAAAATGGGCGAGCTGACGAATTTATTGCCCTGCATCAGTGGGCAGTTGATGGCCTCAGTGTGTCGATTGAGAATCGTTTGAAGGCGCAAGCTTCAGATCTCAGGCAAATTAACGCGGTTCCCGGTGAGGTGTTTTTCAGTTTGTTTGCCGATAAGTCATTTGATCACTATCGCTGGACGGCCGAGATGATGAAGCTCAGGGACCAATTAAAATCGGCGGCCAGCAGGGATTGACGACTCTCATGGAGGAGGGGGCTGGTTTGGGTCTGGTGGCTCGGCGTCTTCACAGTTTTCGGCGTCGGTGTAAAACTTTCCGACATCCGGGTCCTCACATTCGATGATCCTGGTGTCGTCTCCGGCGAGATTGCTGGTATCAGGTAAACCTGCGCTGTAGTCAGGGTTGCCCAGCGCCGCTTCTGCAGCCCTTGGGCGGTGCTCAAAAAAATAGTACTCCGCAGCGACCAGCGCGCCGATCACCACGACAACTCCAACCAGTGTGGCTACAGATCCTTTATGCATACTGACCTAGTCTACCAGCAGGATTGGTCTGCTCCTTGCTGCAGCCCGGAGTCCGGTGGTTACTCTTCCATGCTGAGCCTGCGATCCAGTCGTTTGCGCGCCGCTTCTGCATAGGCAGCACACACCGTTTGGTCTGCTTCAGGCTCGGGAACCTGGTCGGGGTGTGCGGCGATGGCAATGTCGCAGGGCAATTTTCCAATGCGTTTGATGCTGGCTTCCAGTTCAGCCAGCGTTTGCGGGTGATTGGTGAACCGGTATCCGTCTGCCGAGACTGCATTCAGGCTGTCGAGGAAGACAACGTCCAGGCATTTTGAATCCTCGTTGCAGGACTTCCACGTCCAGCTCATTCCACCTGGTGCATGACCCGGAGATGCCACTGCGGTGATTTCCAGGGTACCCACTGTGATCACATCACCGTCATTGACCGGGTGAACCTTTTCAACAGATGGATACCGCGCTGACTCACCAAACCGGGCCTGAGGGTCTTCCGGATGATAGGGCCCCTCGGTCAATGCAATTACACCGCGTTCGCCTGCGGCTACCCGGGCACCGGTGATTCGCGCCAGGGCTGCGATGCCACCAGCATGGTCGTAGTGGGCATGTGAATTGAGAATCCAATCGATGTTCTGCGGGTTGAAGCCAAGTGATTCGATGTTCTCAATGATTTGCTCGGCTGATTGAGGTAACGCCCCGTCGATCAAAGCCAACTCTCCTGAGTCAACGATCAACACTGAAGCCAGCCCCCTGGTACCGACGTACCAGCTGTTTTCTGACAGTTGGAATGGTGCTCTGGGCTGGTTCCAGTGTTCACACCAGTTGCACTCAAACGGTTGCTGATCAGGCGGGGTTTGTGCAGCAGCTGCAATGGGGAAGAAAAGCAGGATCACAAGAGAAAGAAATGGCATCTGGCAAATCTCAAACAGGGATGAATCATGGTAGCAGTTCCTTGCGTCAGAAGCCTGCAGGACCTGTGGCGAAAGAATGACAAATTCTGACGGGTGCCAGGCGGGCTATGGGGAATCTTTGCATTGTATGGCCAGAGCAATCTGCTTCGCCCTGAACTCTGTAATCTCGCCAATGCCAGGCGCCGGAAACTGCTGGTGAAAAGATGCCGCATCGCCCTCATCGAAATCTACTTGTTCATACCGATAGGTAAAGACCCGATCCCCATGAAAAATCGTCAGCTGGTAAGGCAGGGAATTTCCGTATTCATTAGCGCGCCAGTCATCCAGGACGACCTCGATGGGCGTTTCGTCAGGAAGCAACATCAGAAAGCCTTTCGGCTGGCGGGATTGATTGCCTTCGATCAGGCTGATTTTTCCACCGAACGGATAGTCCCCGGTGTGCCCGCTATGAGATTCGTTTCGGAAAGTGATATCGGGATCAGGTTGGACATTGACCATGATGTCATCGAACGCAACAAGCATCGCGTGGTATTGGTGACCGATGGCGAATCGTTTCTCGGTTTCTCCGGCCAGGCCGGTTTTCTCACCCTGCCTGTACCAGGCATATGGTCCCTCCGAAACAATATCACTGGCATTTGGACCCTTGAATGAGACGACAGATTCCTCAACCGAGCGGTAGTAAGTTTCTACCTGGTAGCTGGTCCCGTCGGATACGCTGACTTCCGCGCGGCTTGTAATGACCATGCCTGGGCATGGCCCTGCGGCATGGGTGAAAACGGGCAACAGCAGCGCTGCAGTCATAAGGTGTTTGATCATACAATCCTACATGCATGATTCGAGCCAAACAGATAACTCGCTGAATTTATTGGCTTATGTAAAAACGCTGCTCAACCGCAACAAGTTCGTTTTCCCGCTGCCGGGAAAACGATTCCCACTTGCGAGGAAGCTATTCTTCCGCCAGCAACTCATCAAGCATTTTGATCAGTCCTTCACGATCATATTCATAGGGCTGATCCTCATTCAGTTCGAGCATCCTTTGCATTGCAGAGCGAATGGTAATGTCTGCCTGCTCTGCATTCGGGGTGACCATGTAGCGTCGTTTCGGATTGTCCGTGGTCATGAGTGTGAGCACAGCCTCGGCTACCTCGGTGGGTTCTTTCATGGTCTGGCGGTTGGCTGCGCTTTCTTCCAGGGCCTTGCGGGTATCTTCGTCGAGCTCCATTTCTCCTGATTCTGCCAGCTCGAATGCACGAGCTTTCAATTTATCCACGATTTCGGATTTGAATGCGCCAGGCTCCACAGCACTGACGTGCACACCCTTTGGTTCAAGCTCATTGGCCAGGGTGTCCGTGTACCCCTCGACTGCAGCCTTGCTCATTGAATAGCTGCCCGAGTTGCCCGGAATGAAAGCCGAGATCGAGCTGATGGTGGTGGTGCGTCCGCCACTCGCAATCAGCATTGGTAAAAATGCACGATTGACGCGGTAAGGGCCATAAACATTGATGTCGAAAGTCAGCATGAGTTCGGATTCGGGTCCGTCTGACAATGGGCCATAAAAAGCCACACCGGCATTGTTGACCACGCCCCAGAGGCCCCGGCCCTGAGACTCTACAAAAGCCGCGGCGGCATTAATCTGCTGAGGAATGGTGACATCAAGGCGCACTGAGGAAACGTTTTCCATGGCATCGAGGCGCTCGAGATCCTCGTCTTTTCGGGCGGTGGCGTAAACATAGAAGCCATTGTTTGCCAGGGTCTCGGTGATTTTTTCTCCGATGCCGGAGCTGGCGCCGGTGACCAGGACAGCTTTCATGCTGTCATGTTCGTCGGCAATGACGGAAACGCTGGTCATACACAGCAAAGTAAAAGCGGCGAAAATCAGGATTCGATGCATGGTGGGTACTCTTTTGGAAGCAGGGCAGTGCAGAAATTTACCACTCAACTCAGAACCATGCCATTTTTGATGACAACTATTGACCCAGCGCGGCCAGGTCAAGCACATCTCCGGGTTTTGGAATCCGTACGTCAGCACCATTTCGAGCCATCATGTAATCGGCAAAATCTGACTGCGCGTCGTCTTCGCCATGCACCAGGTAAACAGGCGGGCGCCCCTCGAAACATTCATACCACTTTGCCAGGTCATCCTGGTCGCCGTGTGCTGAAAGTCCGCCAACCGTGTGTACAGTTGCACGAACCCGGTAATCATCGCCGTGGATCCGAATTCGCTCTTTTCGGTCGACAAGCTTTCGGCCCAGGGATCCCCTGGCCATGTAGCCCACCACGATGACCTGGTTGTGTGAATGCTCAATGTTGTGCTTGAGGTGATGAACGATTCGACCGCCATTGCACATGCCACTTCCGGCAATGATGATGGCGCCCGAGCGAATGCGATTGATGGCTATTGAGTCCGCGGTTTCCTGCGTCAGGCGCAGGTTGGGCAATAGTGGCATACCGCCGTTTGCTTCGCTCAGCCGGGTGGCTTCCTCGTCGTAGAGATTTTGGTTGTTCCAGTAAACGTTTGAGGCCGCGATCGCCATTGGGCTGTCCAGGAATATGTGGAACCGGTGCAGGCCCCATTCCTCGTAATGCTTGCCGAGCTGGTAAAGAATTTCCTGGCTGCGACCAATTGCAAATGCAGGAATCAGGATATTGCCTTTGCCAGAACCAGCGCGTGAAATGATTTCTCCGATTTCGCGGATGGTTTCGCTTCTGTCGCGGTGACGCCGTCCACCATAGGTTGACTCCATCAGGACCACGTCTGCGCTTTCGATGCACTCCGGATCATGCAGGATCGGCGTGTCGTACTGGCCCAGGTCGCCGGAAAAAACCAGGCGCCGCTTTAGTCCTTTTTCGACCACTTTGACCTCAACAGCACAGGAGCCAAGAATGTGGCCGGCATCCCGAAAACGAACATCAATGCCTGGTACGACCTCAAATGGTTTTCGATATGGCTGAGGATTCAGCATTTCCACCGCTGCGAAGGCCTGCTGCTCGGTAAACAGTGGTTTTACGTTTCGTTTTTGCTTGCGACTCAGGTAATCGGCATCTCTTTGTTCCAGCCTGGCAGCATCGGCCAGCAATATACCAACCAGGCCGCAGGATGCCTCCTGAGCAAAAATTGGCCCCTTAAAGCCGCGTTTGACCAGCAGTGGTAGGCGTCCGCAATGGTCAAGATGCGCATGGCTGAGCACCACCGCATCTATTCTTGAAGCTTCAAAAGGGAATGGGTCAGCGTTGCGTTCTTCATCTGCGCGGCTGCCCTGGATCAGTCCACAGTCAAGAAGTACGGTCTTGCCGCCTGCGCGCAGGATGTGGCAGGAGCCGGTAACTTCGCCTGCTGCTCCGAAGAATTCAAGTTTCATATTTTCTCAGGATAAAGCATACGGGTTCAAAGCGTTCCAAGCTCTCCGGTCGACATCCCGGAAATTCCGAGCGTATCGGGTGTTCGCAAGGCTTCGCCATTATAGTCACGGGCCATCACCACAGAGGCAATCCTGATGACAGCATCAATACTGGGCGTTCCGACACCAACCTGTCGGCCCAGGGCAGACATGAAAACCAATCCATAGCCCACATCTTCGTGCAGGTAGCGATGATCAAGTTGTGGCTGGGCGCCGATGCCGAGAAATCCCGGTGCTTTGCGATAGCCTTCACCGTAGTTGTTGGCGTGCATGTAGCCCTGGCGCATCCCCAGTTCCGGGTCGCTCAGGATCTCGACGCCAAGCTTTCTGCCAATTTCAATACGCTCATTGTCCAGTGCTTCGATCAGGCGACCGACCCCATCGCCCACGCCTTCCTCGTAGAATAGAAAATCTCCGCCGGCCAGTTCGATTCGAGCCGCATTACACAGTGAGACCGAGGGATGAATGATCGGATTGGCGTTCTGCAGGCTGGTCTGCATGATGCTTTTGGCCGGCTCCATACTGGGATATACGTCTGCAATCAGGTCGAGAACCTCCTGGGTGTGGTTTCCTGGTAAAGCAGCCAGAAGGTTACCGGCTTTGAGTTTCAGGAATACCCTGATGTGGCCCGGACTGGTCAGCCTCACTGCATAATGCAGCGTTGATGTTTCGGCGACACGAATGGAGTCGTCTGCAACATCAAGCCCCGCCGCTCTTTTAAACGCCAGTGCGCCGCCGCAGGAACCGGGAGTGACAACAACGGTTTGTCCTTCACTCAGCCTGCCGGCGACCGCCTTACCAAACGGTTCAGTGCTGTAAGCAGGGCCGACCACGTAGATCAGACGCGCATCCTGAAGCGCAGTATCGAGGTCATGGCCTGCATAGCTAATGCTGCCAAATCCTTCAATGTCACCTTCAGCCCTGATGCCACCCGCCTCGTGAATTGCTGCAATGTTTTCGGGGAACTGTTCAAAATCGAACAATCGCACTTCATGTCCATGCGAAGCACAGTCAAATGCAACGGCTGTACCACCTGCTCCGGCGCCCAGTACCGTAATTTTCATTCCATTAACCTCAGCCATTTTTGTGTTGCGTTGGTGATCTTCCTGATGATGATCACAAATTGCAAAAGCATTTAATCATGCCATGAGTGAATAGAGGTGATCTGAGTCAACCTGTCATCGTTATGTCAGTACGGATCTGTAGAAAGATCTGGCATGTGGAGGCAGAGCGATCAATGCCCCGCCCGGAACCATCTGCTGATTGATGCGCGCTTCGCAGTCCACTGAACTAACCAGCATTTGCTAAATTGATGTTCCCAGGACCTGCTCTTCTGACACCAGCTTCCAGGTCCAGGTGTTTGTCTGCTTCCAGTCGCCGTTTTCGTCCTGCTCAAACACATTGGCCTGATGACTGCCATCGTCATAGAACACGTTTTCATGCCTTGTTTGTTTGCTCGTACCATCTGGTGCATACATGCCTGTATCCAGTCGTTCCACTTCACCGAATGCGAGTGGCTCTTCACGCACAGGGTGTTCACCCTGGATATATGCGCCACCCCAGCCAACCTGTTGGAAGATCACGGTCCGCGTGGCTGGATTGAAGGTGGTGTACATGTTCCAGAACAGGGCAGTTCTTCCGTCGTCTGTCACGCCAAACAGCTTGCCAAGCAGTTGTTCGTTAAAAGGGCCCCAGTCCCAGTAAACGCGAAACTCGGCAAAGCTGTTTTCATCTTCCGGGTTGTGATCCGGGTTTGGCGTGGTCCATTCCCGGGACCCAACCAGCCACTGATTCATGTGGATAGCAAGGGGATTTGATTGCTGTTCATCCTGGGCAAGAATTTGAGTTGATGGGAAGAAAATTGCCAGGAAAATGGCCGACAGTAATTTCGCTCTGAGTCTGCTCATGGGTCTTTACCTTATGTTCAGCGATCCATGAGAGTGACCGGATCCGGGACAGGATTCCAGACTAAAGCGCTGAATTCACATGGATTTACGACAAGGTGGAGTGATCAGAGAGAGAATGCGGGGCCAGATTCGAATCCTGGATCTGTTTTGGCAGTATCAGGCACTTTCTGGCGGCGAAGTGCAACTTTTGGAGCCGTGCTCAGCGATTCTGACCAGGCTACCAGCGCGCCCTGGTGCCGCGAACATCGATATGAACAAAAGGTCCATGTGCCGAGTTGCTTCCATAAACACCGACACCGCCGACCCTGGGGCCAAACGAACCCTGTTCATACATGTTTTCAATAAAGTCAGCCAGCCACCGGGCATCAGCCCGGTTCACCTTTCCGTCCTTATTAAGATCATCCATTTTTCCATCTATGGGGGAATTGTTTATAAAGACATCGGCGGCACCACCCCATACGTGGCGGCTGTATTGCACATTGCCGATCGCACGGTTGTAAAAAGGTGTCCGGTACCCGCTCATGATGACGAAACCGTCCGTGGGATATCCCTGCAGGTTCAGCGTTGCCAGAATATTTTCCAGTTTCAGCAGTAAAGATGACCGCAACACCACGTATTTCGGGTAGCCGGATTCCTGCTTCGAGACAAATTCACCAAGCGTGAAATTGGGCGAAACTTTGGTGTGCCTGTTCTTACTGGTCACTTCCACGAAGCCGTTCGGGGGAAGATATATATCCAGGCCCCGCAAGGGCTCATCTGGATATCTGCCAATTCGGTAGCCGTTTAGCCTGCCGTTCTTTCCGACATTGGCAGCCGGAACCATGGTAAAGACGCTGATCACGCAACTTTCCCCGGTGGCGTGATCGGTAATTTCCAGTACTTCGAGGCCGGGATTGTCGGGAGCGACCAGTTGTCTGGAAGAGTGGTTCATCACCTGATTCGCCCACCTGACACTGGCGCCCCCGCCGGAATCGACAAAACCCGCGGAAATTGGTGTCCCTGGCATCACGAATATTGCAAATTCCGGGTACGGAATGATGTGCCCGTTCACCATCACCGGGACTGACAGCCTATCGTCATTCCATCCAAGTGCTGATGATGAAAGGACAAGAGCTGTAAGAATTGTAATCAGGCGGGCGCGGAAGGTTATCATTTTTGTTCTCTCAGGGCGTCGATAATCAGGCGGTCTCTCCCGTAGATATCACGGCGAAAAGTTACAGCGCCATCTTCCATTGAAAACGCGGTGAAGTATACGATGTAAGCAGGCATTGGCTGAGCCAGGTATATGGTCCGGGTCTCAAAGGAATCCAGCATGTTATCGATCTGTTTCGCGTACGGGTTGCCTTCCCTCGAAAGCAGCCATTGAGCCAGCTTCAATGGCTGTTCAAGCCTGATACAACCTGAACTGAATGCACGTTCCTGGCGCGAGAATAACTCCCGGTTTGGCGTATCATGTAAATAGACCGCATAAGGGTTTGGCAGCATGAATTTGATGCGCCCCAACGCATTGGCAGCTCCGGGGCGCTGACGCAGCAGGTACCTGAATGACCGGGGTGTGACCTCTGTCCAGTTGATCTGGTCTACAGTCACAAACGATTCAGACCCGTCAGTTCGCACTTCATAACCATTCAGCGCCAGAGGCGCCGGATCGGACTTTAAAAGGGGCAGCTTATCCCTGGTCGCGATACTGAAAGGCACATTCCAGAAAGGATTGAGAACCAGGTACTTGATGGTCTCGGTGAATACCGGAGTGCGCCGATAGGGTTGACCGACAATCACATCCATGGATAATGCCGCCCGACCGTTTTCCATTGCTCTTAAAACAAAAGCGGCAATATTGACGCGTATGTAGGCATCCGGCGTTTCTCGTGGCAACCATCTCCAGCGTTCCAGGTTGGCATCTAAACGATCAATCCAGGACCCTCTGGTCGCATTCAGCATCTCGAGCGTATGGTCTCCCACAATACCGTCCGGTTCCAGTCCGGAAGACTGCTGAAAAGCCATCACTTCCTGCCTGAGATTTTCATTGTAAACCGCGGTGTGTTCACCAGCGCCCATGAGTCGCTCTTTGAGCAGCACAATTCGCTCACCCTCATGACCAGGCTTCAGCAATGGTCCGGGTGGAACCTGAACCATTGTCACTTCACCGGAGGCGAAGACCTCTGCCCGCCATTGCAGAAGCCGGCCATACTCTTCATCTACAGGCCATAGTTCATTGAGCGCTGCCTTGGCTGGGCGTTTTTCGTCAACCACCTGGTCGAGGATTGCGACAACATCCACTTCTGTATGCGGGAGTTGCCATTCGGGGTCCAGGGTCTGTGGATTGACGGCGCCCACGGTTCGATGCAGCGCCTGGCCAAGAAATGCGTCAGTCAGCAATAGTTCGAACGCGAGTAAAGCAGTTCCATCGGAAGCCAAACTCAGTTGCTCGATGGCCGTCCGATGGTATCGCTCCGGGGAGAACCCGTGATTGACAGATTCATCTATCGCATCAAGCATTCCGGGCCACTCATTCTCGAGAGGCCCGCCACTTAGCCAGATGGGCGCATGGTTTCGGGTTTGGTAAATGCGTTCAATCAGCTGCGGTGCGATCAACTCGCGGCCGGCAACCAACGGCTTGTTTCCAGCTTCAAGGCTTTCTACAAAACTGCGGATCTGAAGGTTTGGGTCGCTGGGCGCAGCAAAACCCTCGTCTGCCAAACCACTTAGTATCAGGACAGCTGCCAGATTCAGTGCACGCGTAAATTTTATCATCCGGTATCGTTAGTTCCGGCCGTCAAACAGAACTTTGCGGCGGTTTGAAACGAATATCACCAGAAGGTCAGTCCGAATTGACCGACGGGTCATATTTCCTGAACCAGCCCATGATGTTGTCCGTCTTTGAAATCAGGCGGCTGGGTCGGGAGGCGATGGAGTGCGGTGCCCCGGGCACCCTGACCAGTACCGTGTCGATACCTCTTAGTTTCAGCGCGCCATAAAACTGTTCAGACTCCCAGGTTGGCGTCCGCCAGTCTTCCTCCCCAACCATCACCATTGTTGGTGTTTCCACGTTACCGACTAATGAAAGTGGCGACAGTTTCCAAAAAGCGTCCCGGTCTTCCCATGGATACGCGCGAATCCAGTGCCGGGTGACGTAGGCGCCAATATCGCCGGTCAAGGCCATGGTTGACCAGTTGATGACTGGCTTGATGGTTGCGGCTGCGGCAAATCGGTTGGTCATACCCACGATCCACGCGGTCAGGACGCCCCCGCCTGAGCCACCTGTTACGAACAGGCGATCAGGATTGACATAATCCTTTTCAATCAGGGCATCGACCACGCTGATCAAATCGTCGTAATCATTTCCGGGGTAGGCCTTGTCGATCAACAAGGCGAATTCCTCTCCATAACCGGTCGATCCGCGCGGATTGACATACACGGTGACGTATCCTTCGGCAGCAAATCTCTGGATCTCAGCAGCAAAGCTCGGGCCATACATGGCGTACGGTCCGCCATGAATTTCCAGGATCATCGGGTAACTGCCGTCTGGGCTAAAACCGGGTGGCAGGGCAACCCATGCTTCAATTTCAAGCCCATCAAATGATGATGGAGTTTTGAACTCTTCAATGGTGGCCATCTCGAGATGAGCCAGCAAATCTTCGTTAAGAGCAGTCAGCACCTGACCACCCCTGCCATTGTTGAAACCCACCTCGGCTGGCCTGTCCGGGCTGGCGGCGGTATAGGCAATCGCGCCGGATTCTTCAGCAACAGAGAATGAGCCGGCGGCATATGGGCGGCCAATCGAGGTGCCGCCTACGCCACTCTGGACAGTCGAAATCTTCCCTCGCAGGGTGATTTCATTGATGACGATGTCGCCATCGACTTCGACCTGAGCGAGCAATGAACCGTCACGCCAGGCAATCGAGTCGATGCTGCGGTCATATTCGTCAGTCAGGTTCCGGATGTTTTCTCCGTTGGCGTCCATGACATAAAGATCAGTTTGCTGGTAAGACAGGACCTTGTCGTCATAGCCACGGTAAGCAATCAGTTTTCCGTCTGGTGATACGTTCGGATCAAAATCAGGACCGTCACGCGTGGTCAGCGCGCGGATTGAAAGATCGGCCAGTTCCACCGCATGGATTTCGTTTTCCACCGGGTCAAGCTCGGCATCGGGTGCCGGGTTTCCGACCACCAGCACGGTGTCGTTATCGAGCCAGTCGGGACTGTCATAGCCATTGGGGCCGCTTGTGATCTTTCGGGGAGTGCCACCTTGTGATGAAACCACATAAACCTGGCTGGCGCCTTCACTCAGGTAACCCCTGCCGTCAAAACGGTACTGAACATCGTCCCAGATTCGAACAGGTTCGTTCCAGTTTGCGCCCTCCGGTGCCTTCGGGGGCGTTGCAAATTTCGGAGGCTCACCAGGTGTGAACATTGAAAAGGCAACCTGCGTGCCATCAGGGGACCATGCAGGCGCGCTCGGTGATTCATCCAGGAAAGCCAATGAAAAGCTTCTGCCACTATCCAGGTACATGATTCGCAACTGTAGTCTGTCGTTAACGGACCCGAGGTAAAGCAGGCGGTCGCCAGAAGGTGACCAGCGGGGAGAAGATATCGATCCTTGACCGGTAATTAATGGTTGCTGCCTGCCAGAATCAGTGTCCACGGACCAGACCTCACCGACCATTCTGTCCGACAGCCGATCCATCGAGGTGCGGGCGTAGGCGATGGTTTTACCATCAGGGGAGATTTGCGGGTCCCTGGCAAATTCCAGGTCGAAGACGCGTTCTGCGGTGAATTTGCGGTTGGATGAATCGCTGTTCTCTGCAGCAATGACGCTGGCAGATGACAATATAAAGGCAAGACAAAAGGACAGGTATTTCAAGAGAGACTCCGTGGGTTCATGGAACGTATTCGAATAAGCCGGGTTCAGCATCTCACTTTACCATTTCACAAACCCTGGAGCCGTCTGTTGAACGATATTATTCAACCGCGAACCCTTACTCCCCGGCTGCCAGTTGTTCGCATCGCGCAACGTTGTCCAGCGCGATTCGCTCAATCGGAATCTCACCCTGTTGATCGATGGAGGGGATATCGTAAGTCACCAGGCCGTTCTCGCAGTCACTGAATTCCAGTGTGATGGTGCCGTCGTTGCTTTGAGTTGGCACGGGCGATGCTGCATCGAAAATTCCGCCTTGCGTCAGTTCGATTTCAAGGACTGCAGTGTTGTTTTCATATTCTCCGAAGGCAGTCAGCCAGCGGGCACCCGGAGCACCCAGAATGGCCTGGACTGACTCTGGCGGGCGCTCGGTATCGTAGGTGAACCAGGCAAGAAATATCTCGCCCCTGTCAGGAAACACAGTAATGAAGAACCCTTGTCCCGCCGTTGCTGAATTAAACCAGGCATCGTTAAGGCCAGCGTTAATAACGAAATCCGGCAGGACACTGATATTGGTGAATACGATGTTTTCCTGCAGAATATTTCCGCTTCCAGGGTAGTCAATCAAAGGCAAACGCTCGAATGGAGCGAACAAGGTCAGGAGAGGAAGGTCGTTGATCGCATCGACCACCAGCATTCCATCGCCAATGACCTCCCCGAAAACAGTAAAACCACCATTTTGGTCGTCCAGGCTTTCAGAATTATCGGCAACATTGATAAACCACTGGCTGGTCGCACTGTTCGGGTTGCCAGGCTGCTTGGCCATCGCGATGGTCCCGCGCGTGTTGGATATGCCAGGCTCATTAGGAATGGGTATGCCGGTCAGGACATCCGATGCGACGCCATCTTGAAATATGAAGCCACCACCCTGTACAACGAAATTCGGCTCGCTTCTATGGATAAACGAGTCAACGTAAAGGTCAGTAGCCACGTAGTTGAGAAAGTTTCCTACCGTGAAAGGCGTCTCCTCATCAAATAATTCGACCTTGATGTCACCCAGCGGTGTTTCAATCAAGACATTGGTTGCAAATGCAGACGACGATACAAACACCGCAAAAAAAAGCGTGAAGAGGCCGGTATTAAAAGTTGATGGGCAGGGTGTGGTGCGCACGGTTTTCTCCTTATTTTGGCGACACCATACATGTGTTGGTGGCTCCATTGCCATCCTTAACCGCTAGTAGAATTCATAAAGCAGGGTCAATGGTGTTACAGGAAACTTCAATTTTCGCTTCGAAGGTGCGGGCGCGCTTCGACAGACATATTCTTCTCATGACCGGACTGGAATTTCCTGAGTGCTGAAGACTTAAAAGTTTGTCGACTGACAGTCAGCAGACCGGCTTTGTCAGTGAGAAATTCACTCTGAATCCCTGGCTTCTTTAGTTTGCTCTTTCGAATTCAGTTGGGCCTGTTCCGCAACCGTTTTATATCTTGGTTTTTGACGCCGTGGTATTTTTTTGAATCCAAAGTAAGTCAGAATGATCGCAAGTACGATCAATCCAGTAATGACTGCCAGAGTCGTCAGGCTCAGGTTCTCTCCCATCGTTTTGTATCTCCACTAATTGCCAACATCAGGCTAAGTATTTTACCAGTCATTGGCGAATTGGCAGGAGAATTTCGTTTCGCCTCAGAAACCACATTGTGAACGGTCCGTTGTAGCGCGCCCAAACAGGCTCGCCAATCGTCTCGAAACCGTTGCTTTCAACCCACGATTCCAGGTTGTTCAGATGGTCATTGTATTTATCGCTGCTCCAGGTTCCGGAATAACGAATCACGGCCACCCGCTGTGCAGGGACGGGTTTTAATACAACATTCGAAGTGGTTGGCTTTGGCAGTGATTCAAGCGCAGATCCTTCAGGCATGATAAAGCGCACAGCCCAGCCTTCATCTGCAGCTTCCTGGGTGACAGGCGCCGTCATCGAAATGTCGTTGTCGGAAATGTAATTGAATAATCCTCGAAACGCGCTGTTTCCGGCTCTTTCAAAAGGCGCTGCCACAATGGTTTCTGCCACCACCATGGCTTCGTAATCACGTATCTCGATGGGCCCATCGGTTTGAATAACCCGGTATTCCGGCTCTTCAACAGCCATAAGGCTTGTCCCCGAAAACAAGATAATCAGAATAAGGAGTATTAGCTTAACTAATGATTTATATAGGATTTTCATTGTCTGAACTTGACGCTCGATACTGAACCAGGGATGCAGATTAAGCGGCCGTCAGTCAAAGAAACGTGAAACCATTCTGACCTCTTCTTCAGTGTTGTAATAATGGGGAGAAAGCCGTAGTGCCCATGGAACGCCTTTTCGGTCGAAATCCAGCACGGCATATTCTCGAAGACTGATCGAGGCATTGATTCGGTGGTCGTGCAACCGGGCCATCAGTTCACGCGGTTCGAACCCAGGCGGATAAACCGTCACAATCGCGCCGGGATTCTCACCCAGATCAAGCACCTCAAGGTCCCGGGCTTCCAGTTGGTCTCGAAGGTCATCTGCCAGTTGACAGGCTCTTTCAGAAATTGCGCCCAGGCCGATTGCCATGGCGTATTCTGCTGCAACTCCGGTGCCGAGCACGAGAGCATAGGCGAATTCCCAGTTTTCAAAGCGACTGGCTGAGTCCACCGGTTGATAAACGTCCGGATCTGTCCAGCGAGCGCCACGCATGTCGATGTATAACGGTTCCAACCCGGAATCAAGAACCCTGTCAGAAACATACAGGAATCCTGCGCCTCGTGGCCCACGCAGAAATTTGCGGCTGGTTGCACACAAAAAATCACAACCAATTGATTCAGCATCGACATTGCGCTGTCCAACCGACTGGCAGGCATCAACAAGGTAGAGAAGGTCGCGTTCGCGACAAGCCTTGCCGATGGCTTCGACTGGCTGAACCAGTCCCGAATTGGTTGGAATATGTGTCAGGGTTACCAGTTCCGGGGAATACTGATCCATCATCTGCTCCATGGCCTCAGCATTGACTCCGCCTGTTTCCAGTACCGGTGCGCGTTCGATCCTGACGCCAAGTCTGCGTGCCAGCGAGAGAAACATGATCTGGTTGGAAATATAGTCATCCTCACTGGTCAGGATGACGTCGCCAGGCCTCAGGGCTATTGAAGACAACGCCTGTGAAAAAGCGACCGTCGCGTTTTCAACAAATGCAATGTTTCTGGGTTTTGTTCCCAGCAGGTTTGCTACCGAGGCATAGGATGCATCGAGTTCTTTGGCTCTTGCCGAGTGTGCTTCGTATCCCCCGATGCTGGCTTCCAGTTCCAGGTGTTCCTGTATGGCATCCAGAACAGGTTGCGGCATCAGGCCGGCACCGGCGTTATTGAAATGAATACGCTTGTGGCAGCCAGGTGTTTCTTGCCTTAGCCGTTCTATTTCCTTCGTGCAAATGGCCATTTATGGATTTTAACAAAGCGATTGTCGGTTTTACTTGTACAGAATGGCCTTCATGTAACTCCCAATGAATATCACACGGTTGGCGGATTTTTGATGAAAGGGCTGAATCACGTCCCCAGAAAGGGTGACAGCGTGATTGAACTCGACCTGAAGTTCACAGCCGAGGAATGCGACGACCGAATGGCTCTGAAGGTCAGGATAGAGCGGGATGGCCCAGAGTAAATAGCGCCGGCAACCGGATTGTCAGGATATCCTGGCTTCAGGTCTCGGCCGCGATTCCAGCAGCCGCTCAAAGTGTCGTTTCATGAAATTGGTGGCGTAGCCTTTGTGCAATACCCATCGCATCTGGTCAGGTGTCAGGTAGAAGCCGCCCCGGATTTGCTTCAGGCACTGGTCAGCGCCGCATTGACACTCGAAAGACTGTGAAAGCTCAACCTCGGATCCGGGGTAGAAAAATGTTACCGCCTCACCCTGCCTGATTTCACGGACAGCGATCAGCGTGAGCTTGTCGGAGTCAAGTACGGCATTGGGGTCACAGCTATGATCCGCGAAGTTCAGAAACTCATTTCTCAGGTGACGATTCTCGCCAACCTGAAGGGTTCGCCAGGTTCTGTCCTGTTGGACTTCTCTTTCATTGCTCCTGACGATCACTTCGCCTTTCGAAATTCGTTCACTTGCAACAAGTTGCAGTCGCAACCGGGGTACGACATGTGCCGTGACTACATCAACTTTTGTCATTCGGTGATTACCTCGTTTCTATCTTGCTCCTGGATCAGGACTGCATTCTGCAATTCGGTTTTCGTTACCCGCGCATACGACATCTGTCAGGAAATCAAAACGTGTCTGGAAAAAGGTGACGTTGTTGCGCAATCCGGAGACCCCGTGGCCCTGGCCCTCGAATTCGACATAGGTCACCGGCTTGTCCAGTTCCTCTGCGATTTCCACGAACTGGCGGCTTTCCGAAACCCCGACACGGCTGTCATTTTCGCCATGAGTCAGGAGGATGGGTGAATCCAGCAGGTCCACATGATTCATCGGTGAGCGGTCTTCCAGTTTCTCGCGCTCGGTTGCCGGGTCGCCGGCTTCCAGAATGATCCAGTCAGGAATGTTGGTGGCATCGTAAAACGTCACGATGCTTGAAAAACCGGCATGGCTCATGCCGAAACCGAAATCGTATGACTCATTGCGATTGTTGGTGTGCGCTGGAAAGGTCAATGCGCGCATTGTGGCGTACCCGCCATGTGAACCGCCAGCCACGCCGATCTGCGATGGATCCAGTCCCAGTTTCCCTTCCAGGAACTGTGCTGCGTAGAACAGATCGATGATCTCATCGCCACCCAGGTCACGATCATTCAACGCCATGAAATCCTTGCCAAAGCCAAAGCTGCCGCGAACAGAAGGTGAGAACCAGGCGATGCCTGCTTCGCAAAAAATCTGTTGCGTGGTGCTGAAGGAATTACCACCACCATAAAATGAGGTGATCACCGCCAGGTTCAGATCCTTGTTGTCGCGTGGGTTCCTGGGTGTCATCAGGAATGCATGGAGCATGCGGTTTTCACCGGTGGCTGGATCAATATCGAATGTTGAAAAACTGACGCGTTCAACATTGCATTGCTGGATGGCGTTGGCGTAATCCTGTGGCAGGCGGATGCCTGGTGCCATCGAGAAGGTGGCTTTGCCATCATCAACTCCGATACTCATGCGATCAGCACTGAAAGGTGATGCAGCCGAAGTCATCGACAGCATGAACTGGTTCTTGTCATCAAAACCGACAGCACCGACATTCTGGTCGAGCACCATTTCGCCGATTTTCTCACCGTCCATGGTCAGCACCTGCATGGCGTTTTCATAGGGGCGATCCAGCACCTGAAAAATATAGCGCTCTCCATCGATTTCCAGTCCGGCAAACCAGGCCTGTTCTTCAACTGAAGTCAGGGGTCTTGCGCTTCGGGATTCAAGGTCATAAACATACAGGTTGGCATAACCGGTTTCGTCAGACTGGTAGATAAATCGGTCGTTATCCAGCCAGCCGTCGGTATCGCTGAATAGTGACTGGCGCTCGGTGCCTTCCGGAAGCAGGATGTCGATAGACGGGTTTTCAAGGTCGATCCAGGCCAGGTTGCCGTTACGCCGATGACCGTCCTTGTTCAGCCTAACCACCACACCACGATCATCCGGTGAAAAGTTAACCGTGGTCCAGACAATGCGATGCTCGCCATTCTCTTCGCAAAATACCTCGGTGTTTTCGCCAGATTCCAGGTCCAGGAGTGTCAGGCAATTACGATAAGGCTGTTGTGCGCCGTAACGAGCGATATAGCCGATTTTCTTTTTGTCCTTTGAAAAATCCCAGCCATAAATGTAGGGAACATCGGTCAGTTTCTTCAAAGACCCATCGGTCAGCGACATTCGGAACAGGTTGAGTACCTCGTCATTTCGCTCATCGCCCAGCACGATCATGTCACCGCCCAGTTCGTCGTAGCGCATGGTCCACAGGTTGCGCGTCGACAGGTCAATGTCCATCAATTTCCTGCCGGCTTCAGGATCGATCAGGCCATCGTCTGTGAAATCCTGGATCATCATCCAGGTGCCTTCCGGGGTTGTATGCCTGTACAACAGTTTTCCGGAATCAAAATTCGCGTTCCAACTCCCATAGGGATAGCCCTGGAAATAGGGTTCGAGGTTGATCGAGCGGCCGAGGAAATTAACGCTGTAATCCACATCTTCCGTTTCCGCCCATAACAGGGTGGAAGGGGTGAGTGTGGCAATGGAAATAAATATCGAAATGATGAATCGCATTGTCAGAGTTCTCTTGATTGGGTCCGGTTGAACGTTGGTCTAGGCAA
>Ga0102946_1000075_pt1 | contig 32716 bp, 24 predicted proteins | sample SalPon2A_A_D1_MG_FD_78209 | JGI IMG/M metagenome (GOLD analysis project Ga0102946, IMG submission 78209) | Soil microbial communities from South San Francisco under conditions of wetland restoration - Salt Pond MetaG R2A_A_D1_MG | ecosystem: Environmental > Terrestrial > Soil > Wetlands | place... | reverse complement strand
GCCAGCGTCTCGCTCCCGGCGCCCGGGGAGACGTGGTGCTGACCGACGCCGACCCCCTCGGCCGGTCCGGTCGGGCCGGCCGGCCCTCGGGTGAGGTGGCCGAGAGCCTGCGCGCGATGTCCGTCGCTGCCACCGTCATCGGGGGCACGGTGAGCGTCGGCGAGTCGTTGCTGCGCTGACCTGCCGTGCGCTGCTGCTTCGCGGGCCCGACGGCGTCGGGTCGGCGATACAGTGAGCGCCATGTCCGTCATCGCAGCCGGGGCACGCACCCCGATCGGCCGACTGCTGGGCTCGCTGAAGGACTTCTCGGCGGCCGAGCTGGGCGGCATGGCCATCGCCGGGGCGCTGCAACGGTCAGGCGTCGCCCCCTCCGAGGTCGACTACGTGATCATGGGGCAGGTCCTCACCGCCGGCGCCGGCCAGATCCCGGCGCGTCAGGCTGCGGTGCACGCCGGCATCGGGATGGACGTCCCGGCCCTGAGCATCAACAAGGTGTGTCTGTCCGGCCTCGACGCCATCGCTATGGCCGACCAGCTCATCCGAGCCGGTGAGTTCGAGGTCGTGGTGGCCGGCGGCCAGGAGTCGATGACGAACGCCCCGCACCTGTTGCCCCGTTCCCGTGCGGGGTACAAGTTCGGCGACGTCACCCTGCGCGACCACATGGCCGTCGACGGCCTCTGGGACGTCTTCACCGACCAGGCGATGGGCAGCCTCACCGACGCGGTCAACCGTCCCTCCGCCGACACACACCGGTTCAGCCGCGATGAGCAGGACGCCTACGCCGTGCGCAGCCACCATCGCGCGGCGGCCGCCCGGGACGACGGGAGGCTGGCCGAGGAGATCGTGCCGGTCCCTGTCCCGCAGCGCCGGGGAGACCCTGTCCCGTTCGAGAGCGACGAGGGCATCCGGGAGAGCTCCAGCGTGGAGGCACTCGCCGCTCTGCCCCCCGCCTTTCACCCTGACGGCACCATCACGGCGGGCTCCGCCTCGCCCATCAGTGACGGGGCCTGTGCCGTGGTGGTGATGAGCGAGTCCAAGGCCGAGGAGCTGGGCGTGCAGCCCCTGGCCCACATCGGCGCCCACGGCGTGGTCGCGGGGCCGGACTCCAGCCTGCAGAGCCAGCCCTCCCGGGCCATCTCGGCAGCCTGCGCCAAAGACGGCATCGACCCGGCCGGGCTGGACCTGGTCGAGGTCAACGAGGCCTTCGCGGCCGTGGCCCTGGCCTCGATGACCGACCTCGACATGGACGCGGAGCGGGTCAACGTCAACGGCGGGGCCATCGCGATGGGCCATCCGATCGGCGCGTCGGGAGCCCGGATCACCCTGCACCTGGCGATGGAGCTGGCCCGGCGTGGGGGAGGGACCGGTGCGGCCGCCCTGTGCGGCGGTGGTGGGCAGGGCGACGCGCTCGTCCTGCGCGTCGGGCATGCGTAGAGCCCGGGAGGTCGATGTCCGTGCGTGGGTGGCCTCGGCTCGGGAGGGTTCGCCCCGGGCCGTCGCGCGGCTGATCACTCTGGTCGAGAACTCCCACCCGGCCCTGCCCGAGGTCATGGCGGTCCTGGCGCCGCATACCGGTCACGCCTGGCTCATCGGGCTGACCGGGAGCCCAGGCGTCGGGAAGTCCACCACGACGACCATGCTGGTGCGCGCGTTCCGCGACGAGGGGCTGCGGGTGGGGGTCCTCGCGGTTGACCCCTCCTCGCCCTTCTCGGGGGGCGCCCTGCTGGGCGACCGCGTCCGGATGAGCGACCACGCGCTGGACACGGGTGTCTACGTGCGCTCCATGGCCAGCCGGGGGCACCTGGGTGGGCTGGCCGCGGCGACACCCCAAGCGTTGCGGGTCTTGGACGGGGCCGGATGTGACGTCGTCATCGTCGAGACGGTGGGCGTGGGGCAGAGCGAGGTGGAGGTGACCGGCCTGGCGGACACCACCGTCGTGCTGCTCGCCCCGGGCATGGGCGACGGTGTGCAGGCGGCCAAGGCGGGCATCCTGGAGGTCGGGGACGTTCTCGTGGTGAACAAGGCCGACCGCACCGGCGCCGACTCCACGGCCCGCGAGCTGCGCCAGATGATCTCCCTCGGCGACCGCACCCAGCCCGGGATGTGGCGACCGCCGGTGCTCAAGACGATGGCCGACCGTGGCGAAGGCCGCGAAGAGCTGGTGGCCGCCTTGCGCAAGCACCGCGACCACACGCGAGCCTCGGGGGAGTGGCAGCGCCGGCGGGTGAGCAGGGCCGAGCGCGAGGTCGAGGCGATCGCGCTGGCTCGTCTGCGCGAACGGATGCGTGGCCTGCCCGACGGTTCCTCGCTGCATGAGGTGGCCGAGCGGGTGGCCGCCGGAGACCTCGACCCCTACGCCGCCGCTCGGCAGGTGCTGGATGGCTAGGTTCTTCGACGCCGCAGACGGCGGACCGCTCCGCCTCGAGCTGCGCAGTCTCGACGGTCGCGACTTCACCGTCCTGCGGCGGATCGGCTACGACAGTGACCGCCACGCCGAGCCGTTCGTGGTGCCCGCGGACCGCGAGACGTTCGCCACCGACCTCGCGTCGGTACCCCGGCTGCTCACCTGGCTGGTCCCCCGCAGCGGGGTCTTCCTCCCGGCCGCGGTGCTGCACGACGCACTCACCGAGCCGGGTCAGCACCTCGGCCCCGAGGTCGACCGGGTCGAGGCCGACCGGCTCTTCCGGGAGGCGATGATCGGGCTGGGCACCGGCACAGTGCGGGCATGGCTGATGTGGTCGGCGGTCACGGCCACCACGATGTGGCTGGCGCCGCAGCTCACCCGCCGGGTCGCGCTCGTGCTCACGCTCGGGTTGGTGCTCGTCCTCGGGGGACTGGCCACCCTCGACCTGTTGGACCTGTGGGACGTGCTTCCGTGGATGGGGCAGCGGCCCCTCGTCGCCGAGCTGGTGTGGGGTGCCGTGTTCGCCGTGTTGGTGCCCTGGGTCCTGTCGCTGACCTGGGGCCGGCTCTGGCCGGCCGGAACGATCCTCGGGGTGGCCCTGGCTCTGCTCTGGCACATCACCGCCGTGCTGGCCGGGCTCTACTTGACCTACCTCGCGTTGGAACGGGCGGTCAGCGGGCCGGCCGGGGCCCGCGGCGAGCACGCGCGCTGGTCGCCGCCCGGCTAGCGCAGGCGTCTAGCCGACCAGACCCAGGAAGTTGAGCACGAACAGCACGGCGAAGCCGCCGAGGTAGACCAGACCTGCGTAGGACAGAACCCGCAGCCCTGGGCTGAGCGTGCTCTCACCACGCACCAGACTGAAGTTGAGCCACGCGAAGATCGGGGCGGTGATGAAGGCACTGATCATGGCGAAGGTCAGCATCGCGGCCAGCGAGGAGCTCATGGCGAGAATGATGACCAGCCCGAGGCCCGCGATGACCGTCAGCCAGATGTTCAGCGACCGCTTGCTGAAGTCGGACTGCCCGCGCAGCAGTCGCAGCGACTCGGCGCACGCCCGTGAGTAACCGTCGACCACGGTGATCACCGTGCCGTACATGCACGCGAACGCGATCACCGACATGAGCGGCACGGCCCACTGGCCGATGGCGGTGCCGTACATCGCGAGCAGCTGGCCGACGTAGGCGCCCCCTTCGTTGGCCACCTCCACGCCGGAGCCGTACTGCACGAGCGCCCCCAGGGCCAGGAAGAACAGGGCCAGCCCGGCTGAGGTCACATAGCCGACGTTGAAGTCGAACAGGACGTCCTTGATCTTGCTGGGACTGATCTCCTGCTTGGCCCTGATCCACAGCGAGTTCAGCGCGCTGATCTCGATCGGCGCCGGCATCCACCCCATGATGGCCACCAGGAACGGCAGGGTCGCCCAGGTCCATGGTGAGGGCTCGACGAAGTCGGCGGCGCGGGCCGACCCCGCCGACGCCGCCATGAACGTGGCCACCACCGTGGCGAGGGTGAGCGTGAGGATGATCAGCTTGGTGACCTTGTCCAGCGCCCGGTAGTGCCCGGCGACGAGCAGCAGCCACGCGGAGGCCATCATCACCGTCGCCAGGACGGGGATGCTGCCGGACAGGCTGTCCGGCAGCATGAAGCCGAGGATGACCGCGCACAGCAGACCGACCCCGGCGGTGGAGATCACCGAGGAAACCGAGGCCAGTGCGAAGAAGATCCACAGGTAGGCCCGCCCCTTGGCGGCGTATCCCTCGACCAGGGATCGGCCGCTCTCCATGGTGTACTGCGGCCCGAACCGGAAGAAGGGGTACTTCAGCAGGTTCGCGAGCACGACCACGAACGCCAGCTGCCACCCGAAGCGGGCCCCGGCCTGGGTCGAGGAGATGAGGTGGGACCCGCCGATGGCGGCCGAGGCCATGAGGATCCCCGGACCCAGGGCGGCCAGGCGAGCTGCCCACACACCGGGTTCGGCCGTGCTGGACGGGGAGGAGATGGTCGCGTCGGTGCGGGCCATGTGGGAAACCTAGCAGCGGGAGCCAGGCTAGGGTGGCAGGCGTGTCCAACGGCGCCGTTGACTCCGACCATGCACCCACGCCCCGGGCCACCGGGCGCGCGGCCTGGGAGGCGCGCTACGCCCAGGCGCTCGCCGAGGGGCGGGTCCGCGAGGCCGACTTCACCACCCTGTCCGGCACCCCCGTGCAGCCGGTCTACGGGCCCAGCAGCGAGGTCGAGGCGGTCGACGAGCGTATGGAGCGGATCGGCTGGCCGGGTCAGTTCCCGTATACGCGGGGCCTGCACGCCACCGGCTACCGGGGCCGGGCGTGGACGATCCGGCAGTTCGCCGGCTTCGGCAACGCCCGGCAGACCAACGAGCGGTACAAGATGATCCTGGCCCACGGTGGGGGAGGGCTCTCGGTGGCCTTCGACATGCCCACCCTCATGGGCCGGGACAGCGACGACCCGCAGTCTCTGGGCGAGGTCGGGCACTGTGGGGTGGCGATCGACTCGGCGTCGGACATGGATGAGCTCTTCCGCGACATCACCCTGTCGGACGTGACGACCTCCATGACCATCAGCGGACCCGCCGTCCCGGTCTTCTGCATGTACCTGGCGGCGGCCGAGCGCCAAGGGGTCGATGTCTCCACGCTCAACGGCACGCTCCAGACGGACATCTTCAAGGAGTACATCGCCCAGAAGGAGTGGCTCTTCCCGCCACAGCCACACCTGCGGCTGATCGGGGACCTGATCGAGTACACCTCCAGCACGATCCCGGCCTACAAGCCGCTGTCGGTCTCCGGCTACCACATCCGGGAGGCGGGGGCCACGGCCGCCCAGGAGCTGGCGTTCACCCTCGCCGACGGGTTCGGCTACCTCGAGCTGGGGATGGCTCGGGGTCTGGACATCGACGTCTTCGCCCCCGGCCTCTCGTTCTTCTTCGACTCCCATCTCGACTTCTTCGAGGAGATCGCCAAGTTCAGGGCAGCTCGCCGCATCTGGGCGCGGTGGACTCGCGACGTCTATGGCGCGAGGACCGCCAAGGCCATGTCGCTGCGGTTCCATACCCAGACGGCGGGGGTCTCGCTGACCGCGCAGCAGCCGATGAACAACGTGGTGCGGACCACCACCCAAGCCTTGGCCGCGGTACTGGGCGGGACGAGCTCGCTGCACACCAACGCCATGGATGAGACCCTGGCTCTGCCCAGTGAGCAGTCCGCGGAAGTGGCGCTGCGCACGCAGCAGGTGTTGATGGAGGAGACCGGGGTCGCCAACGTGGCCGACCCGCTGGGCGGGTCCTGGTACGTCGAGGCCCTCACCGACGAGATCGAGCGGCAGGCCGAGGAGATCTTCGCGACCATCCGAGCCATGGGTCAGAGCGAGGCGGACGGGGGCGGCGCCGACGTCGGCAAGGCCGCGCACCCCGTGGGGACGATGACCTCGGGCATCCTGCGGGGCATCGAGGACGGATGGTTCTCGGCTCAGATCGCCGAGGCCGCGTTCGACTACCAGCGCCGGTTGGAGGCGGGGGAGAAGAAGATCGTCGGGGTCAACTGTCACACCGCCTCGGTCAGCCACGAGCTGGAGATCATGCGAGTGAGCCATGAGGTCGAACGCGAGCAGAGCACCATGGTCGCCGCCCGCCGGGGGGCCCGGGACGAGGCTGCCGTGCAGCACGGCCTGCGGGCGCTGCGGGACCGGGCACTGGGCACCGGCAGCATGATCCCGCCGATGTTGGACGCGGTCCGCGCCGAGGCCACGCTCGGTGAGATATGCGACATTCTGCGCGAAGTGTGGGGCACCTACTCCGAGCCGGCGAGATTTTAGACGAGACGAATTTCGTGGCCACCGCGGGCGGTGTCTACCCTCGCTGGGTGACACGTTCTCGCCTCGCCGCCGCCGCGGCGCTGTCCGCCCTGTTGTTCGCCTCGGCCTGCAGCGATACCGATGACGGAGGCTCCGAAGGCTCCTCGTCCGGCTCCGGCGGCTCCGACTCCGGCTCGCAGACCTCCTCCGCCGCAGAGTCGGACACCGTCACCGCCGCACCCGAGGGTGTCGCCTCGGTGAGCCTGGAGGAGGCTCAGGACATCGCGACGAACCTGTTGAGCACGGCGGCTCAGGTGCAGAACGGTGACGGCGAGGAGATCGCGGACGACGCCGAGTCCGCCTACCGGGGGCACACGTACTACGCCGCCTTGGCGGCTGACGAGCTGGAGGCCGTCGAGGGCAAGCCGGAACGCCGAGACCTCATCTCCGACCCCGTCGAGCCCAACGTGCTGGCCATCAGCCGCGAGGACGGTCAGTCCCCCCTGCTCATCCTGGTGCAGACGGTGCCCGACTCCGGCGCGCCAGAGCTCTTCGTGCTGTCCAGCCCCGACGACGACCCCGACAGGTTCCGGATCGCGTGGTGGGCTCCGATGCTGCCGGGCACCGACATCGGGTCCTTCGACCGGCGCAGCGTCGGCAGCCCGGTGGTGCGCCAGGGGGCGGGAGACCTGTCGCGGTCCCCGAGGCGGGCCTTCACCCAGCTGGCTGAGCTCGTCGACTACCCGCGCGCCGAGGACCCTGCGCAGATCAAGACCAACGGCTACGCCCCGCAGGTGCGTGAGGCGGCGCAGAAGCAGGCCGATGAGGTGTCCGAGCAGGCCCGGTTCAGCGAGAAGAACGCGCTGAGGACACAGACGTACACCTTCTACCGTGAGGACGGCTCGGCCGTCTCGTTCGCCGCCCTGAAGCGCGAGTCGGAGTTCGATGTGCGCGACGGGATGGAGCTGACTCCGCCGGAGGCCTTCCTCGCCTTCGAGGATGATGAGTCCATCACCGCGCGAGCCCGGCTCGACTCCTATGTCTACGCCGCACTGACCATTCCCCAGGACGACTCGCGGCCGGAGATGATCGCCGCCCGTGAGCAGCTCATCAACGCCGCTGGGTCCTGAGAGCCCAGACTCAGGCCTGCAGCCGCGTTCGGCTAATGCGGGCCGGATCGGCGACAATGGGAACATGACACAGCAGCCCCTGAGTGCCGCGGCCATGCGCGGCGCGGTCGACCTGTCCTCCCTGGCCAAAAAGCCCACGCCCGACGCGTCGGGCTCCCAGGCGGGCGCGGAGGGCATGGTCGAAGCGACGGACCAGACGTTCGAAGCCGTGGTCAACGCCACCACCTCGGTCCCGGCGGTGATGGTGGTCTGGAGCCCGCAGGTCCCGGAGTCCCGGCAGCACGCGGAAGCGCTGGTCGGACTGTCACGCGAGTACGAGGGTCGCTTCCAGGTGGTCGGTGTCGAGCTGGACCGGAACCCGGGGATCCTTCAGGCGCTGACCCCGATGCTGCAGCAGACCTTCGGCCAGGTCGACGCGCTGCCCATCGTGCTCGGCCTGGTGCAGGGGCAGCCGATGCCGTTCTACCTCGGCGTCCAGGAGATGAGCGCGTTACGCCCGCTGATGGACAAGTTCCTCGAGGCGGCGGCCCAGCAGGGGGTGACCGGGCGTGCGGACGTCGGGCTCGCAGACGACGCGGCCGACGAGGAGCAGGAGCCGGAGGTCCCGCCGCTGCACGCCGAAGCCGTCGAGGCCATCGACCGTGGCGACTTCGAGGCGGCCGCCGCGGCCTACAGCGCGGCTCTGCGACAGGACCCTGCGGACGAGGAGGCCCGCCTCGGCCTGGCGCAGGTGACGCTGATGCAGCGCACGGCGACGATGGACCCGGTGCAGGTGCGCCGCGAGGCCGCGCAGGCGCCCACCGATGTCCCGGCCCAGTGTGCGGCCGCCGACCTGGAGCTCGTCGGCGGCCACGTCGAGGATGCCTTCGCCCGGCTGGTCGACCTGGTGCGCCAGACCACCGGCGACGAGCGGGCCGCCGCTCGGGATCACCTCTTGGCGCAGTTCGACGTCGTCGGCACGACCGACCCGCGGGTGAGCGCGGCCCGTCGCGCCCTGACCAACGCGCTGTTCTAGCTCGCGCGGGCTAGCCGGACGAGGTGCCCAGGGCGTCGTCCACCACCTTCTGGGCGTCCTGCTGGACCCGCTCGAGGTGCTCGGGGCCCTGGAAGGACTCGGCGTAGATCTTGTAGACGTCCTCGGTGCCCGACGGCCGCGCGGCGAACCAGGCGTTCTCGGTCAGCACCTTGATCCCGCCGATCGCCTCGCCGTTGCCGGGAGCCTCGGTCAGCACCTGGGTGATGCTCTCCCCAGCGACCTCGGTGGCCGTGATCGAGTCGGCGGACAGCTCCTTCAGCTTGGCCTTGGCCTCCCGGTCGGCGGGCGCGTCGATGCGGGCGTAGGCGGGGTCGCCGTACGTCGAGGTGAGCTCCCGGTAGCGCTCCGAGGGGGTGGAGCCGGTCGTGGCGAGGATCTCCGAGGCCAGCAGGGCCAGGATGATCCCGTCCTTGTCCGTGGTCCAGACCGACGCGTCGTGGCACAGGAACGAGGCGCCCGCTGACTCTTCGCCACCGAACCCGATCGTGCCCTCGAGCAGGCCGTCCACGAAGAACTTGAAGCCCACCGGCACCTCGACGAGCTTGCGGCCCAGGCCGTCGGCGACGCGGTCGATCATGCTGGAGGAGACGAGCGTCTTGCCGATCGCCACCTGGTCGCCCCACTGCGGGCGAGCGCCCCCGTAGAGGTAGTCGATGGCCACGGCGAGGAAGTGGTTGGGGTTCATCAACCCGCCGTCGGGCGTGACGATGCCGTGCCGGTCGGCGTCGGCGTCGTTGCCGGTACTGATCGCGAAGTCGTTCTTCGCCTTGATCAGGGAGGCCATCGCGTGGGGTGAGGAGCAGTCCATCCGGATCTTGCCGTCACCGTCCAGCGTCATGAACCGCCAGGTCGCGTCAACGAGTGGGTTGACCACCTTGAGGTCGAGGTCGTAGGTGTCGGCGATGGCCTGCCAGTACTCCACGGCCGCGCCGCCGAGCGGGTCGGCACCGATCCGCAGGCCGGCCTCACGGATGGCGTCCAGGTCGAGCACCCGTGGGAGGTCCGCCACGTAGCGGCCCATGAAGTCGTAGGACTGCACCAGGTCACCGGCCTTGGCCCGGTCTGCGCTGATGCGGTGGACACCGTCGAGGTCTGCCCGGAGCAGGTCGTTGGCGCGGTCGGCGATCCAGCCGGTGGCATCGGAGTCTGCCGGCCCACCGTTCGGTGGGTTGTACTTGAACCCGCCGTCCCGCGGCGGGTTGTGCGACGGCGTGACGACGATGCCGTCGGCGACGTCCTTCCCGCTGCGCTCGGCGTTGGCGACCAGGATGGCTCGAGAGACCGCCGGCGTCGGCGTGTAGCCCCCGTCGGAGTCCACGAGCGTGGTCACCTCGTTGGCGGCCAGCACCTCCAGGGCGGTCGTCCACGCCGGTTCGGACAGAGCATGGGTGTCCCGTCCGAGGAACAGCGGCCCGCCGATGCCCTGCTCGCGCCGGTAGTCGCAGATCGCCTGTGTCGTGGCGAGGATGTGGTCTTCGTTGAACGCGGTGTCCAGTGAGCTGCCGCGGTGCCCGGAGGTGCCGAAGGAGACCTGCTGGGCGACGTCGTCGGGGTCGGGTGTCTGTGCGTAGTACGCGGTGACCACGTGGGCCACGTCGATGAGGTCTTCGTCGCGTGCCTGCTGGCCGGCGTTCTCGTGGTTGGCCATCACTGTTCCTTCGTGGTCGTGTCGGTGCCTGCCGCCTGGCTTGACGTGTCCTGGGTCTCGTTCTGGGATTCGGGTGCGTCGGGGACCAGCCAGATCGCCCCGAGCGGCGGGACGGTCACCTCGGCGCTGTAGTCCTGGCCTTGGTGGGGCTGGTCCTGCGCCGTCACGCGCCCCATGTTGCCGACGCCGGAGCCGCCGTAGGTCTCCGCATCGGTGTTGAGCACCTCACGCCACTCGCCGCCCTGCGGCAGACCGAGACGCACGCGGCGGTCGCCGTCGCCGAAGTTCACGGCCACCACGACCACGGGTCGTTCACCGGAGTCGTCCGGGTTTCCGCGGCGCAGGTAGGCGTAGGTGTTGCCCTCGGCGTTGTCGGCATCCAGCCACTGGAAGCCCTCTTCGGTGTGGTCGAGCTGCCACAGCGCCGGGTGGGCCGTGTACGTCGTGTTGAGGTCACGCACGAGGTCTGCCACGCCCCGGTGGTCCGGCTGGTCCAGTGTCCACCAGTCCAGCCCGCGACCGTCGGCCCACTCGGCCTCCTGGGCGAACTCGTTGCCCATGAACAGCAGCTGCTTGCCCGGGTGGGACCACATGAAGGACAGGAAGGCCCGGACATTGGCCAGCTGTTTCCAGCGGTCGCCGGGCATCTTGCGCAGCAGGGAGCCCTTGCCGTGCACCACCTCGTCGTGGCTGATGGGGAGCACGAAGTTCTCTGAGAAGGCGTACACGAGGGAGAAGGTCAGCTGGTGGTGGTGGTACTGCCGGTAGACCGGCTCCTTGGACATGTAGTCCAGCGAGTCGTTCATCCAGCCCATGTTCCACTTGAACCCGAAGCCCAGGCCGTCCGCGTCCGTGGGCCGGGTCACGCCCGGCCAGGACGTGGACTCCTCGGCGATGATGACCACGCCGGGATGCAGCCGGTACGCCGTGGCGTTCGCCTCCTGCAACAGGCGCACCGCGTCGAGGTTCTCGTTGCCGCCCTGCTCGTTCGGGATCCACTCTCCGTCCTCACGCCCGTAGTCGAGGTAGAGGATGGAGGCGACCCCGTCCACCCTCAGGCCGTCGGCGTGGAACTCCTCCAGCCAGAAGACCGCGTTGGCGACCAGGAAGTTGCGGACCTGAGGGCGGCCGAAGTCGAACACGAACGAGCCCCACTCCTCGTGCCAGCCCTTCCGGGGGTCGGGGTGCTCATAGATCGACGTGCCGTCGAAGCGCGCCAACGCCCAGGGGTCGGTCGCGAAGTGCCCGGGGACCCAGTCGAGGATGACGCCGATGCCGGCCTGGTGCAGCGCGTCGATGAGGTGCTTGAGGTCATCCGGGCTGCCGAGCCGAGAGTCGGCGGCGAAGTAGCCGGTCACGTGGTAGCCCCAGCTCGGGGCGTAGGGGTGCTGCATCACGGGCATCAGCTCGACGTGGGTGAAGCCCATCTGGCTGACGTACTCGACGAGCTCGGTGGCGAGCTCGCGGTAGCCCAGCCCGGGGCGCCAGGAGCCCAGGTGCACCTCGTAGGTGCTCATGGGTGCCGAAACGGCCGGGGTGGAGTCCCGGCGCTTCACCCACTCGGCGTCCCCCCACTCGTACTGCGACTCGGTCACGATCGAGGCCGACGCCGGCGGCTCCTCCGCGGCGCGGGCCAGCGGGTCCGCCTTCATCGTGCGGGTGCCGTCGGGCCCGGTGATGTCGAACTTGTACCGGCTGCCCACCTCGGCGGCAGGGACGAAGAGCTCCCAGATGCCCGAGCTGGCCAAGCCCCGCATCGGCAGGGTCGAGCTGTCCCACTGGTTGAAGTCGCCGACGAGGTGCACGCTGCGGGCGTTCGGCGCCCACACGGCGAACGAGGTGCCCACCACCTCGCCCATCGGGCCGTCGTAGCGGCGGACCTGCGCGCCGAGCACCTTCCACAGCTGCTCGTGCCGGCCCTCGTTGATGAGGTGCTGGTCCGTCTGGCCCACCGTGGGCAGGAAGCGGTAGGGGTCGTCCTGGGTGTGGGTGAGGCCGTCGCTCCAGGTCACCTCGAGGCGATAGTCGCTGACCTCCTCGGTGTCCAGCACGACCGTGAAGATGCCATGGGACTCGTGCTCCATGGTCTTGCGCTCCTCGCCGGGCAGGAGCAGTACCACCGACTCCGCCAGCGGCCGCATCGCCCGGACCGTCACCCCACCGTCGTGCGGGTGCGCACCGAGCAGCGAGTGCGGGTTGCCGTGCTCACCGTTGAGGAGCTGCTCCACCTCCTCCGCGGGCAAGGGCTTGGCTTCGGGTCCGCTTCTCGTGTTCACCGTGGTCTCCTGGTGGGCGTGGCTGGGCTGGTCCGGACGGGGCGATGGGGGTGGACGGTCGTGATCGGGCGGCAGGTGGGGCTGTCCCCGCAGCAGTCGGTTGACCGCGGTCGCGGGGATCGTGACCCATCGCGGCCGGTTGCGCGACTCGTAGACCACCTCGTAGAGCGCCTTGTCCAGCTCCAGGGCGGCCAGCAGGGCCCGGTGCTCTCGAGGGTCGGACCCGGCGGCGGCGGCGTAGCCGTCCAGGAACGCCTCCTGCACGCGGGCGGCCCACTGGCCTGAGTCGAGGTGTTCGCCACCGCCGACGGCGCCGGAGACGTAGTCGAACGAGCGCAGCATGCCCGCCAGGTCTCGCAGTGTCAGGTCCGGCACGGCTCGCTGGGCCAGCGGGCGCAGCGGCTCACCCTCGAAGTCCAGCAGCACCCAGCCCCGGTCGGGCACGTCGAGGACCTGACCGAGGTGGTAGTCCCCGTGGATGCGCTGCATGCTCGGCCACGGCTGCTCCGCCGCCGCCTCGAAGGCCGCGGCGATGCCCGCTTCGTGCTGCTGCAGCTCGGGCATCTCGAGCAGCGCCTCCGCGCTTCGCGAGCGCCACTGCTCCAGCAGCTCGTCCTTGCGTTCCGGTGTGGCCGGCTCCTGCCCGAGCTCGGAGCGCAGCAGGGCGTGTACCTGCGCCGTCACCTCGCCCAGGGCCCGGGCGCGGTCGGTGAAGTCGATGTCACTCTGCGCTGCCCCCAACGCGGTGCGCCAGGCGTCCTGCACTCCGGGAAGGAACTCCTGGGCGAAGACCAGATGGCCGGACTGCGCTGCGCCTTCCGCCCCGGTCCAGGAGCCCTCGAGGTGTCCTACCGGGGGCGGCACATGCGGTGAGCCCGCCCGCGCCAGGGCGCTCTGCACGACCACGTCGGGGTTGGCTCCGTCGTGCAGGATGCGGAAGACCTTGACGATGCATCGCGCCGGGGCGTACTCGTGCTCCGCATCGTCCAGACCCCGGGCCTGCACGATGATCGAGGTGTTCGACTGCTCTCCGGTGAGGACGGCAGCCCGCTCCACCTCGGCGGGCCCCTGGCCGGAGGCGGCGTGGTGGCCCTCGACAACGAGCGAGCCGTCCTCGTCGCTACCGGAGACCGACTGCTGCCCGGTGATGAGGTCGAGCACCACCTGGGCGTAGGCCGGGTCGTGCGGACCGTCGTAGACGTGCTGGCCCTCCGTGCTGGTGATCAGGGCGTCCAGCAGGTCCGGACGAGCGTGCTGCCGGTAGGTGAGCGGCACCTGGTACAGCGTCGGCGGTGTGGACGACTCGTCCAGCAGCAGGTGCGTGCGCACCGCCGGCGCCGCCTCGGCCTGCCCAGCCTGCCCCCCGCGGGCCAGGGTCAGCGCGCCGAGCTCGCGCAGCTGGGGCCGCCTGCCCTTGCCCGCGTACCAGCGCTGGGTCGGGACCCACTCGCTCAACAGCTCGCCGAGAAGCTCCGGCAGGGGGGGCACCTCCGGCGCTTCAGGCATCGGGCACCTCTTCGTCGGCCTCGAGTCCCAGCCAGAAGAAGTCACGGGAGCCGAAGGTCAGGTGGATGGTGCCCTCGGCGCTGACGTTGGGGAAGCCGATGCCGCCGAAGAGGTCGTAGGTCAACACTGCGCGCAGCCGGTCCGGGGTCGTGACTACCGCCGCCTGCGGGCGCGAGGACAGGTTGTGCACGCACAGCACGGCCTGGTAGCCCTCCCGGGACTTGGGGTCGCCGGGGGGCAGGATCCGCACGAAGGCGAGCACCGCGTCGTTGTCCGCCTCGCAGAGCACGAAAGCGCCGGTGCCGAACACCTCGTTGGCGGCGCGGACCGAGAGCATGCCGCGCATCCAGTGCAGCAGCGAGCTCCCCGAGGCCATCTGGGCTTCGACGTTGACGCTGTTGTAGTGGTAGACCAGCGAGGAGACCACCGGGGAGTACAGCTTGCCCGGGTCGGAGGTGGAGAATCCGGCGTTGCGGTCCGGCGTCCACTGCATGGGTGTCCGCACCGCGTCCCGGTCCTCCAGCCAGATGTTGTCCCCCATCCCGATCTCGTCGCCGTAGTACAGGCACGGCGAGCCCGGCAGGCACAGCAGCAGGGCGTTGATCAGCTCGATCTCGCTACGAGAGTTGTCCACCAGGGGGGCGAGCCGGCGGCGGATGCCGATGTTGGCGCGCATCCGGGGGTCGGGGGCGTACCAGCCGTACATGGCCGAGCGCTCCTCGGTGGAGACCATCTCCAAGGTCAGCTCGTCGTGGTTGCGTAGGAAGGTGCCCCACTGCGTTCCGGGCGGGATGTCCGGCGTCTCCTGCATCACCCGGATGATCGGCTCGGCCTTCTCCTCCCGCAGCGCGTAGTACAGCCGCGGCATGACGGGGAAGTGGAAGCACATGTGGCACTCGGGCGCTTCCGGAGTGCCGTAGTAGTCCACCACCTCGTGCGGCATCTGGTTGGCCTCGGCCAGCAGCACCCGGCCCGGATACTCGGCGTCGACCATGGCCCGCAGCGCCGCCAGGAAGGCGTGGGTGCCGGGGAGGTTCTCGCAGTTGGTGCCCTCCTCCTCGAACAGGTACGGCACGGCGTCGAGCCGGAAGCCGTCGATACCCATGCCCAGCCAGAAGCGGACGACGTCGAACATCGCGTCCTGCACCGCGGGGTTCTCGAAGTTCAGGTCCGGTTGGTGGGAGAAGAAGCGGTGCCAGAAGAACTGCCGTCGCACCGCGTCGAAGGTCCAGTTCGAGACTTCGGTGTCCACGAAGATGATCCGCGCGTCGGCGTACCGGTCGTCGGTGTCGGACCACACGTAGAAGTCGCCGTAGGGTCCTTCGGGCTCGCTGCGCGAGGCCTGGAACCAGGGATGCTGGTCGCTCGTGTGGTTCATCACCAGGTCGGTGATGATGCGGATGCCACGCGCATGCGCCGCGGAGATGAGCTCCTGGAAGTCGAGCAGGGTGCCGAACTCCGGTAGGACGGCGGTGTAGTCGGCCACGTCGTAGCCGCCGTCCCGCAGCGGTGAGGCGTAGAACGGCGGGATCCACAGACAGTCGATGCCGAGCCACTGCAGGTAGTCGAGGCGTCCGATCAGGCCGCTGAAGTCGCCGGACCCGGTCCCGGTGGAGTCGTCGAAGGCCCGGACGAGCACCTCGTAGAAGACGGCCTTGCGATACCAGTCCGGATCGTTCCGCAGCCCAGGTTGGTACAGGTTGAGCCCACGCACCATGGGCTCAGAACCGCCGTACGTGGATCAGGTGGGCGGGCTCTCCCCCCACGCCGAGACGTACGTAGTTGCGGCTGCCCCAGTTCCACTGCTCCCCGGTGATGAGGTCGTGGGCGACGAAGCCGTCGTGCCAGTCCAGGCCGAGGGCCGGCATCGCCAGGTTGACCATGGTCTCGCGCATCGAGTGCGGGTCGAGGTTGACCACGGCGATCACCGTGTCCGTGTCCGAGCCGTCGTGCGCCCCGCCCCCGGTCTTGGAGTAGACCAGGACGTTCTCGTCGTCGGCGCTGTGGAAGGTGATGTTGCGCAGCCAGTGCAGGCAGGGGTGGTTCTTGCGGGCCTCGTTGAGAAGCTTCAGGTACGGCCCGAGGTTCGGCCGGCCCTGGGCCTCCCCGGTTCCGCCGTGTCCGGCGTCCAGGTCCCACCGGCGGTTCTTGTACTCGTACTTCTCGTTGTCGATCTGCTCCTCGGCGCCCGGGCGGGCGACGTGCTCGCAGTGCTCGTAGCCCGCGTAGATGCCGTAGGTCGGCACCAGCGTCGCGGCCAGCGCCGCCCTCAGCTTGAAAGCGGTGGGGCCGCCGTACTGCATGTAAGGGGTGAGGATGTCGTGCGTCGTGGGCCAGAAGGAGGGGCGCATGTAGGCCGCTGCGTCCCCGGAGAGCTCGGTGAGGTACTCGCGCAGGTCGGCGGCCGTGTTCCGCCAGGCGTAGTAGGTGTAGGACTGCTGGAAGCCCACCTTGGCCAAGGTGTGCATCATGGCCGGTTTGGTGAACGCCTCGGCGAGCCAGATCACGTCGGGGTAGTCCTGGCCGATGTCGGCGATCAGCCACTGCCAGAACTCGACCGGCTTGGTGTGCGGGTTGTCGACACGGAAGATGCGGATGCCGTGGTCGAGCCATACCTGCATCACCCGGCGCATCTCGGAGTAGGCCAGCTTCGGGTCGTTGTCGAAGTTGAGCGGGTAGATGTCCTGGTACTTCTTGGGCGGGTTCTCCGCGTAGGCGATGGTGCCGTCGGCCTGGGTGGTGAACAGCTCCGGGTACTGCTCCACCCAGGGGTGGTCCGGCGAGGCGGACAGCGCGATGTCCAGAGCCACCTCGAGGCCCTCCTCGCGTGCCCGGTCCACGAAGGCGTCGAAGTCGTCGAAGTCACCGAGGTCGGGATGGATCGCGTCCTGGCCGCCGTCGGCCGACCCGATGGCGTACGGCGATCCCGGGTCGTGCTCGCCGGCCTCCAGCGAGTTGTTCGGCCCCTTCCGGTTCGTCTCGCCGATGGGGTGAACAGGCGTGAGGTAGACCACGTCGAACCCCATATGGGCGATGGCCGGCAGCCGATCGGCCGCGGTGGCAAAGGTGCCGGAGGTCCACAGGCCGGTCTTCGGGTCCTGCTCGGCGCCCTCGGAGCGAGGGAAGATCTCGTACCAGGCGCCGTTCAGGGCGCGCTGGCGCTCCACCCACCAGACGTACTCGCGGGACGGGCTGACCATGTCGCGCAGCGGGTCCCGGGTCAGCACGTCGGCGGTGGCCCGTCCCGCACCGGCGGCCAGACGGGCCTCCTTGGGACGGCTGTCGTCCCGCAGCGCCGCGATCGAGTCGCTGAGGTGCTGGGTGTCGTCGTCACTGCGCTCGACCTCGTCGCGGGCCCGCTCCAGCAGGCGCGCTCCCTCCTCCAGCATCAGCTCGACGTCGACGTCGGCCTCGACCTTGATCTGCGCGTTGTGTCGCCACGTCGAGTACGGATCGGACCAGCCCTCGACCCGGTAGCTCCATCGGCCCTCCCGGTCGGCGAAGACCGGCGTGGCCCAGTGGTTGAGTCCTTCGTTCAGGCACCTCATCCCCACGGGGTGCTCCGCGCCGTCCGGGTCGGTGAGCACCACGGTGGCGTTGACCGCGTCGTGACCCTCGCGGAACACGGTGGCGCTCACGGTGAACAGCTCGCCGACCACCGACTTGGTGGGCCGGTCCCCGCCGTCCACGGCGGGGGCGACGTCCTGAACCGGAATGCGGTCGATGGGCACCTGGCCCACGGTCGCGAGAAGGTCACGGTCGATCGGGTCATCAGAGCTTGGTGACGTCACGGGTGAGACGCTACCGGCTCCCGGTCATCCAGGGCACCCTTGACATCGGCATCTGCTCTGGACCGGTGCGGGGGATCGACCGCCGGCTGACGTGCCCTAGGGTGTGCCAGCGTGAAAGCGATTCGCCGGATGCACGTGCGCACCGTCCTGCCCGACTCCCTCGCCGCGCTGAGCGGCCTGGCCCAGAACCTGCGGTGGTGCTGGGACCGCCCGACCCAGGAGCTCTTCGCCAGCATCGACCCCAAGCTGTGGAAGACGGTCAAGCGCGACCCGGTGGCCTTGCTCAGCCGCCTCACGCCACAGGACCTGGACGCGTTGGCACAGAGCACCTCGTTCGCCGAGCGCCTGAGCGACGTCGCGGCCGGCCTTCGCGACTACCTCACCGAACCCCGCTGGTACCAGGAGCAGGCGCAGGCCTCAGCCGAGCCGTTCCCGGCCGCCATCGGCTACTTCTCGCCCGAGTTCGGTATCACCGAGGCCCTGCCACAGTATTCCGGCGGTCTCGGCATTCTGGCCGGTGACCACCTCAAGAGCGCCTCCGACCTGGGGGTCCCGATCGTCGGGGTGGGTCTGTTCTACAAGAGTGGGTACTTCCGGCAGCGCCTGAACGCCGACGGGTGGCAGCAGGAGAGCTACCCGCTGCTCGACCCCGACGACCTGCCGCTGTCGCTGTTGCGCGAGCAGGACGGGTCGGCCGTGGTCATCGAGCTCGCGATGCCCGGCGGTTCACACCTGCACGCTCACGTCTGGAAGGCCAGCGTGGGTCGCGTCCCGCTGCTGCTGCTGGACTCCGACGTGGAGACCAACGACGCTGCCCGTCGAGACCTCACCAACCGCCTCTACGGAGGGGGTGGTGACCAGCGGCTGGAGCAGGAGATGCTGCTCGGGATCGGAGGCGTGCGGGCGCTGCGCGCCTGGAGCCGGATCACCGGCGCCCCGGCTCCGGACGTGTACCACACCAACGAGGGGCACGCCGGGTTCCTCGGCGTCGAGCGCATCAGCGAGCTGGTCAGCAGCGAGGGCCTGGCCTTCGACGAGGCAGTGCGCGCCGCGCGTGCGGCGACCGTCTTCACCACGCATACCCCGGTGCCCGCGGGGATCGACCGGTTCGGCGCGGACGCGATCCGCGCCCACTTCAGCGGTTCGGCCGAGCTGCCCGGGGTGCCGGCCGAGGACCTGCTGACCCTCGGAGCCGAGACGTACGACGGCGGCGTGCCGGGCATGTTCAATATGGCGGTCATGGGGATGCGCCTGGCCCAGCGGGCGAACGGCGTCTCGGTGCTGCACGGGGCGGTGAGCCGGGGCATGTTCCAAGGACTGTGGCCGGGCTTCGACGTGAGCGAGGTGCCGATCGGCTCCATCACCAACGGTGTGCACGCCGCCACCTGGGTGGACCCCAGGCTCGTCGAGCTGGCCGAGGACGTCCTCGGCCCGCAGGCCCTGCAGACCGGGCAGATGTGGCACCGCGCGGCCGAGCTCCCGCGGGAGCGCTTCTGGGCGCTCAAGCGCGGGCTGCGCGAGCAGCTCGTGGCCGACGCCCAGTCCCGGCTGCGCAGCTCGATGAAGGGCCGCGGCTCCACCTCGGCCGAGCTGGGCTGGGTCGATGACGTGCTCGACCCGGACGCGCTGACCATCGGCTTCGCCCGACGCGGCGCCACGTACAAGCGGCTCACCCTCATGCTGCGCGACCCCGAGCGGCTGAAGAAGCTGCTCCTGGACCCGCAACGCCCGGTGCAGGTGGTGATCGCCGGCAAGTCGCATCCAGCCGACGACACCGGCAAGGCGTTGATCCAGGAGATGGTGCGCTTCACCGACGACCCGGAGGTCCGCTCCCGGATCGTCTTCCTGCCGAACTACGACATCGCGATGGCCCGGCGGCTCTATCCGGGATGCGACGTGTGGCTGAACAACCCGCTGCGCCCCTTCGAGGCGTGTGGCACCTCCGGGATGAAGGCCGCGCTCAACGGGGCGCTCAACTTGTCCATCCTCGACGGGTGGTGGGACGAGTGGTTCGACGGCCGGAACGGCTGGGCCATCCCGACGGCTGACGGGGTCCAGGACCCCGAGCGTCGGGACGACCTGGAGGCCGCCGCTCTCTACGACCTGTTGGAGCAGTCCGTGGTGCCCACCTTCTACGACCGGGGATCCGACGGGATCCCGCACCGGTGGCTGGACATGATCGACCACACGCTCACCACACTGGGGCCCAAGGTGCTGGCCGACCGCATGGTGGCGGACTACACCCAGCAGCTCTACGTCCCGGCCGCGCGCGCGGGCTGGGCCGTGGGCGCCGAGGGGTTCGAGGGCGCTCGCGACCTCGCCGGGTACGTCCGCCAGGTCCGGCAGGCGTGGCCCGAGGTCAGCGTCGACCATGTGGACGCCGACGGTGTCTCCGACACCCCTCAGGTCGGCGACGTGGTACGGGTGGATGCCTGGGTGAGTCTGGGCAGCCTCGCCCCGGAGCAGGTCGCGGTGCAGATGGTGCTGGGTCGGGTCAGCCGCAGCGATGAGCTCAAAGAGGTGGAGACCTCGCTGCTGCAGCACGCCGAGGCCTATGAGGGCGGGCGGCACCGCTTCAGCGCCGAGCTGGTGCTGGGGCGGACCGGTCCGGTCGGCTGGACGGTGCGGGTGCTGCCCGTGCATGCCCAGCTGAGCACCACCGCCGAGCTGGGCATGGTGTCCACGCCGTAGGTCTGGCCCCCGAGGTGTGCCCGCCCTCGGCCCGGGCGCGCGACCCCGGGCTCAGTCGAGGGTGGCGGACAGGTCGAGCCCGACCCGTCGCGCCCACTCGGCGGGCCCGACGCCGGGCAGCCGCATGGGCGTGGGGTGGGCGCGGGCGTCGATCGCCAGCAGCACCGCGGGATCCGGCGAGCCGTCGTGCTCGGTGTCGAAGAGCGCCTGCACGCAGCGGCGGTGCGGGTCGACCCATTGGGCCTCGGTCATCGTCTCCCCCCGCTCGTCGAACCAGCGCAGCCGCACGTGCCCGGGGACGGGTTCGAAGGTCGGGAACCGGCTCGGTCGCAGCACCGCATACTCCGCGCGCAGCGCGGCCAGCTCGCCCACCTGACCCAGCAGCTCCCGCTGCCACGGCGCGAGGTGCCAGCTGAGCCACGAGATCTCGTTGTCCTGGCAGTAGGCGTTGTTGTTCCCGCCCTGGCTGCGGCCGAGCTCGTCACCCGCGGTGATCATCGGCACGCCGGGGGAGAGGAGCAGGGTGGCCATCAGGCCGTGCATCGCAGCGCGCCGTGAGGCCAGAACCGACCGGTCCTCGCTCGGCCCTTCGTGGCCGTGGTTCCACGTGCGGTTGTCACCGTGTCCGTCTCGGTTGCGCTCGCCGTTGGCCTCGTTGTGCTTGCTCTCGTAGGCCGTGAGGTCGGCCAGCGTGAACCCGTCGTGGGAGGTGATGAAGTTCACCGACGCGATGGGGCCGCGGTCGCCGGCCGCGAAGGCGTCGCGAGAGCCGGCGATCCGCGTGGCGAGGTCGCGGACGCCGTGGCCGCCGTGCCCGTCCCGGTCGCGCGCGAGGTCGGGGCCCCAGAAGGTGCGGACGGTGTCGCGGAAGCGGTCGTTCCACTCGGCGAACGGCGGCGGGAACTGGCCGCTGCGCCAGCCGTGCACGCCGACGTCCCACGGCTCTGCGACCAGCTTGACCTCGGCGAGCACGGGGTCGCTGCGCATCGCCACGTGCAGTGCGTGGTCGGGGTCGAACTCGTGGTCGCGACCGCGGGCGAGGGCGGGGGCGAGGTCGAAGCGGAAGCCGTCGACGTGGAACTCCTCGACCCAGTAGCGCAGCGAGTCCAACACCATGCGCGTCACGATCGGCTCCCGGGTGTCCACGGTGTTGCCACATCCGGTGACGTCGATGTCGCGGCCGCGCTCGTCCAGCCGGTAGTAGGTGCGGTTGTCCAGGCCGCGCCAGCTCAGGGTCGCGCCGTGCTCGGCGGACTGCTCGCAGGTGTGGTTGTAGACGACGTCGAGCAGCACCTCGATCCCCGCGGCATGGAGAGCCTTCACCGCGGTCTTCAGCTCGCGCACCACACCCTCCGGGTCCTTCGCGGCGGCGTAGCGGGCCTGGGGTGCGAAGAACCCCAGGGTGTTGTAGCCCCAGTAGTTGCGCAGACCGCGACGCCGCAGGTGCGGCTCGTCGGTGGAGGCATGGATCGGGAGCAGCTCCACCGCGGTCACGCCGATCGAGCGCAGATGCTCGATGACGGCGGGGTGACCGAGTGCCGCGTAGGTGCCCCGAAGGTGCTCCGGGACCTCGGGGTGGCACTTGGTGAGGCCCACGACGTGCGCCTCGTAGATCACCGTCTCGCTCCAGGGCACGCCCGGGGCCGTGTCCCCGGCCCAGTCGAAAGCCCCGTCGACCATCACCGCGCGAGGCATCCACGCCGCGCTGTCACGGTCGTCTCGGACGTCGCCCGGGCCGTGCCAGCTCGCGTCGACCCGGTGGCCGTAGATCTCCGGTGCCCAGTGCACCTCTCCTTCGAAGGCCCGGGCGTAGGGGTCCAACAACAGCTTGGCCGGGTTGTGCCGGTGACCGCGGTGAGGGTCCCACGCGCCGTGCACCCGGAAGCCGTAGCGCTGCCCGGGGTGGACGCACGGCACCTGGTCCCACCAGATGCCGTGGGCCGACCGGGTCAGTGGCACGCGCCGCTCGCTGTCCGGCGAGGCGTCCGGGTCGAACAAGCACAGGTCCACCGCCTCGGCGTGCCGGGCCCATACCGCCACCTGGGCGCCGGTGGCGTTCAGCCTCACCCCCAGGGCGGGAGGGGTGTCGCGGGATGCGTGGAGGGGTCGAACGGCGTGCGTCACGGGCGACACCCTAGGTCCGCCCCGCGGAGTCGGTACGTTGGGGGCATGACCGACCCCACCGCCGTGCCGAGTTTCCCCCCGCCTGCACCGACGCCTCCTCTGCGCGGGCGCGTGCTGGACGCCTTGCAGGAGCTGGAGTTCGGCCCCGACCTGGACGGTGAGGGTGACGTCGGCTTCACGGCGGCGGAGCACAAGATGTTCGTGCGGTGTCTGGACAGCGAGAAGTTCGACATCATGCGCGTCTTCGGTCAGTGGGCGATCTCCGACCGGGTGCCGAGCGACCTGCAGACCCGGCTCAACGCCTGCAACGACGTGACCCTGGGGATGAACCTCGTCAAGGCGGGCATCGCCGGCGGCAACCTGGTGCTCACCGTGGAGCAGGTCATCGCGAAGAGGGAGAACCCGAAGGCCAAGGTCACGATCGCGGTGGGCCTGCTGGTGCAGGCGGTCGCGCTCTGGCACAAGAACGTCATCGCCAAGTCCGGCACCCAACCCCCCGCCGAGTCGGAGGAGGAGGGCCAGCCGCGACCGGAGCCGCAGCCGTGGCTCTCGGAGGCTGCCGTCCGCTCCGGCGGGTCGGCCCCGCAGGAGCAGGTCGAGCGGGCCGCGGCCGACGAACAGGACGAAGCAGCTTCCGCCGAGGCCGAGCCGGAGACGCAGGACCGTGGCTGAGATGTCCGAGAGCTCGGTCGGCTGGGAGGCCAGAGACGGCGTCGCCACACTGCGGATCGACCGTCCGCCGATGAACGCGTTGTCGACGGCCGTGCAGGACCAGATCGGTCAGGCCGCCCGGGAGCTCTCGAGCCTGCCCGCGTCCGAGGTCGCGGCGGTCGTGGTCTACGGCGGCGACACGGTGTTCGCGGCCGGTGCGGACATCACCGAGATGCAGAGGATGACCTACCCGCAGATGGTGGACCGCGCGGCTGTCATCCAGGAGTGCTTCCGCGCCGTGGCCCGGATCCCGAAGCCGACCATCGCGGCCGTGACCGGCTACGCGCTGGGCGCCGGGTGCGAGCTCGCCCTGTGCTGTGACTTTCGCGTCGCGGCCTCGGACGCCCGCCTGGGTCAGCCCGAGGTGCTGCTCGGCGTGATCCCTGGAGCCGGGGGTACCCAGCGTCTGCCGCGGCTGGTCGGCCCCGCCCGCGCCAAGGACCTCATCTTCACCGGCCGGATGGTCGAGGCGGACGAGGCGCTGCGCATCGGGCTCGTGGACGAGGTGGTCGATCCGGAGCAGGTGTATGCCGCGGCGCAGGCCCGGGCCCGGCGCTTCGTGGGCGGCCCGGCCTACGCCCTCCGAGCAGCCAAGGAGGCTATCGACCGCGGGCTCGAGACGGACCTCGACACCGGCCTGGCCATCGAGGCCAGCCAGTTCGCCGGCGTGTTCGCCACCGAAGACCGCGTCACCGGCATGACCTCCTTCATGGAGTCCGGCCCGGGAAAGGCCTCCTTCGACGCCCGCTGACTCGGTGGCAATCGGGGGTGCGCCGGTGGCGGAGGCGACCGTACGGTGAACCGGGTGATCGAGGCGCGGGGCTTGCGAAAGACCTACGGCGAGCTGGCCGCGGTAGACGGGATCGACTTCGCGGTCGAGCCCGGCGAGAGCTTCGGTCTGCTCGGTCCCAACGGAGCCGGCAAGTCGACCACCATGCGCATGATCGGGGGAACCCTGGACCGCACCGGTGGCGACCTGCGGGTGGCCGGGCTGGACCCGGGCCGGGAGGGGCCTCGTGTCCGTGCCCACCTCGGGGTCGTGCCGCAACAGGACAACCTGGACGAGGAGCTGCGGGTGGCCGAGAACCTCGTCATGTACGGACGCTACTTCGGGTTGCCTCGGCGCCACCTGACGGCCAAGGCGGCCGAGCTGCTGGACTTCGTCGAGCTGAGCGCGAAGGCGCGGGACAAGGTCTCGAGCCTGTCCGGAGGGATGAAACGGCGGCTGACGATCGCCAGGGCACTCGTCAACGACCCGTCCATCCTCCTGCTCGACGAGCCGACGACCGGCTTGGACCCTCAGGCTCGGCACACCCTGTGGGACCGGTTGTTCCGCCTCAAGGAGACCGGGACCACGCTCGTGCTCACCACGCACTTCATGGACGAGGCGGAGCAGCTCTGCGACCGGCTCATCGTCATCGACTCCGGAGTGATCATGGCCCAGGGTTCGCCCCGCGACCTCATCCGCGAGCACTCGACCCGCGAGGTGCTGGAGCTGCGCTTCGGGTCGCGGCGCAACGCCGAGGTGGTCGACGAGCTCGTCGAGATGGACTGCCGCCTCGAGGTGCTGCCGGACCGTGTCCTGCTTTACGCCGACGACGGCGAGGAGGTGCTCGGAGAGGTCCACCGTCGCGGGCTGGCTCCGGTGACCTCCCTCGTGCGCCGTTCCTCGCTGGAGGACGTGTTCCTCCGGCTGACCGGGCGAAGCCTCGTTGACTAGGGTCACGCCGTCCCCCGAGCGCAGTGCCGAGCGCGCCCGCCGGCTCGGCTGGTGGTACGCCGCGGAGAGCCAGCTGCGCAGCATGCGGGCCTACCTGGGGGCGATCACCCTCAGTGCGGCTCTGGAGCCGCTGCTCTACCTGCTGGCCATGGGCGTGGGGTTGGGCACCCTCGTCGACGCGCAGAACGGGCCCGTGGACGGGGTCGACTACCTGGTCTTCGTGGCGCCCGCGCTCTTGGTCGCCTCCGTCGTCATGTCGGTCGGCACCGAGATGACCTACCCGGTGATGGACGGGTTCAAGTGGCACCGGCTCTACTACGCGCCGGCAGCGACGGCGGTCACCCCCCAGCAGGTCGCCACCGGCCACTTCGTCGCGGCCATGATCCGGTTCACCGTGCAGGCCCTGGTCTTCTACCTGGTCATGCTGGCCTTCGGCGCGGTGACCCTCGGGGCCTCGATACTCGTCGTCCCCGCAGCCGTGCTGGCTGCGGCCGCCGCCGGCGCACCGCTGCAGGCCTTCGCCGCCACCCGCCAGGACGAGGGCGGCGCCTTCGTGTTCGTCCAGCGCTTCGTCGTGATGCCGATGTTCCTGTTCTCCGGCACCTTCTTCCCGTTGGCGTCGATGCCGCTCTGGCTTCAGTGGGTCGGCTGGGTGTCCCCGGTCTGGCACGGCAGCCAGCTGGCGCGCCTGGCCGCGTACGGTGCTCCGGTGCCCGGCTGGTTGGTCGCCGTCCACGTGCTGGTGCTTGCCGCCCTGGCCGTAACGGGGATCCACGCGTCTCGCAGGGTGTACGCCCGGCGGTTGGCGGCCTGAGTGTCCGCGGCCCGGACAGCCCTTCCTCCCCGGACCGCGGGGAGGTCCGCCACGCGGGTGCGCGGGGTCTACTCGGGCAACACGCTCGCGGTGCTGGAGCGTGGCTGGCGCGCCATCGCGGGTCAGAACTGGACCATGCTGGCCTCGGGGTTCTTCGAGCCGGTGTTCTACCTGCTGGCCATGGGGATCGGGCTGGGCGCCCTGCTGGACGCCGTGCCGGGGCCGGGCGGAGCGCCGATGTCGTATGCGGCCTACCTGGCACCTGCGCTGCTGGCCACGTCGGCCATGAACGGCGCGATCTACGACTCCACCTGGAACGTCTTCTTCAAGCTGCGCCTGTCCCGGTTGTACGAGGCGATGATGCAGACGTCCCTGGGGCCGCTGGACGTCGCCCTGGGCGAGATCGCGCTCGCCCTGTTCCGGGGACTGCTGTACGCGACCGGCTTCTTGGCCGTGATCACGGGGATGGGGCTGGTGACCTCGTGGTGGGGACTGCTCATGGTGCCGGCTGCCGTGCTCGTCGCCGCCGGTTTCGCCAGCGTCGGCATGGCCGTGACCAGCTTCCTCAAGACCTTCCAGCACATGGACGTCATCACGGTGGCTCTGCTGCCGATGTTCCTCTTCTCCGCCACCCTCTACCCGATTGAGATCTACCCCACCGCGGTGCAAGGTATGATCATCGCGTTGCCGCTCTGGCACGCGGTGGAGCTGATGAGACAGCTCAGCGTCGGATACTTCAACGCCTGGACGCCGGTGCACGCCGCCTACTTCGTCGGCATGACCGCTGTGGGCATGTGGGCGACGACGCTCCGGCTGCGTGTCCTGTTCCTCCGCTGACGGCGCCGGGAACCGCGGATGCGACGATGCCCAAACCGTGGGCCGGAAGGGGACGAGCCAGTGAAGGTCGTTGTCTGTGTCAAGTACGTGCCGGACGCCCAGTCCCAGCGGACCTTCTCCGCTGACCACACGGCGGAGCGCGCCTCGGTCGACGGCCTGCTGTCCGAGCTCGACGAGTACGCCGTGGAGGAGGCCCTCACCATTGCCGAGGACGCGGGCGAGGGACAGGTCATCGTGCTGACCATGGGCCCCGAGGAGGCAGCAACCGCGATCAAGAAGTCGCTACAGATGGGCGCCCACGAGGGAGTCCACATCAACGACGAGGCGATCGCGGGCTCAGACTCCATCGCCACCTCGCTGGTCCTGGCCGCCGCCGTCGGCAAGCTGGGCGAGGACGAGCCGGTCGACCTCGTGCTCACCGGCTTGGCCTCCACCGACGCTGTGATGAGCGTGGTGCCGGCGATGCTGGCCGAGCGGCTCGGGCTGCCGCAGGTCACCTTCGCCTCCGAGCTCACCGTGCAGGACGGCGCCGTGACCATCCGGCGCGACGGGGACGTGGCCAGCGAGACCATCCGAGCATCGCTGCCCGCGGTCGTCTCGGTCACCGACCAGATCAACGAGCCCCGCTACCCTTCGTTCAAGGGGATCATGGCGGCCAAGAAGAAGCCGGTGCAGACCTGGAGCCTGGCCGACCTCGGGGTCGACGCCGGTCAGGTCGGCCTGGACGCCGCGTGGACGCGTGTGGTCTCCGTCGACGAGGCGCCGCCGCGCAGCCAGGGCGAGATCGTGACCGACGAGGGGCAGGGTGGCCGGGCTCTGGCCGACTTCCTGACCGCCCGCAAGTTCGCCTGAGCCACAGCGACCCGAGGAGGAGAACGATGTCCGAGGTACTCGTCCTGGTCGACCACGTCGACGGCACCGTGCGCAAGACCACGGCGGAGATGCTGACCGCGGCTCGCCGGCTGGGAGAGCCGTCGGCGGTGTTCGTGGGGTCTCCCGATGAGCAGGCGCGCGCCGACCTGGCTCGCTTCGGTGCGGTCAAGATCTACCGCGTCGAGGCCGCCGAGGTGAGCGAGCACCTGGTGGCTCCCACCGCCGAGGTCCTCGCGCACCTCGTGGCGCAGACCGCGCCCACCGCGGTGCTGATCGCTTCCAGCAGCGAGGGCAAGGAGATCGCGGGCCGCCTGGCGATCAAGATCGGCTCCGGTCTGGTGACCGACGCCGTGGACCTCGAGCCGGGACAGGACGGCGTGCTCGTGACCAAGGCGGCGTTCGCGGGGTCCTACGTCACCGTCTGCACGGTCACCTCCGGCGTCCCGGTGCTGACCGTCAAGCCCAACTCGGTGACGGCGCAGGAGGCGGCGGTCGAGGAGCCGGTCGAGGAGCAGGTCGAGACCGACATCTCCACGCAGGCGAGGGCCGCGCAGGTCATCCAGCGAGAGACGAGAAAGGCCAGCGGCCGCCCGGCTCTGAACGAGGCGGCCATCGTGGTCTCGGGCGGCCGGGGCACGGGGGGCGACTTCGGGCCGGTGGAGGCGTTCGCCGACCACCTCGGCGCCGCCGTCGGAGCCTCCCGGGCAGCCGTGGACGCGGGCTGGTACCCGCACTCCAACCAGGTCGGGCAGACGGGTGTGTCGGTCTCCCCTCAGCTCTACGTGGCCGCAGGCATCTCGGGGGCGGTGCAGCACCGCGCCGGGATGCAGACGTCGAAGACCGTGGTCGCGGTCAACAAGGACGCCGAGGCCCCCATCTTCGACATGGTCGACTTCGGTGTCGTCGGCGACCTCTTCACCATCCTCCCGGACGCGGTCGAGAAGCTCTCGGAGTGAGGTGGTGAGGCTGCATCCGGGCCGTTCGCTGACCACCGCAGCCCGCGGAGGGCGTGCCTCATCGGTGCGGGGGACTGAGCCGTAGAATCGGCTCTCGTGAGCGTCTATCTCGACCACGCGGCCACCACGCCGGTGCTGCCCGAGGTCATCGACGTCGTCGCGCGCACGATGCGCGACGTCGGCAACGCCAGCTCGTTGCATACCGCCGGACGCTCGGCACGGCGGGTGGTGGAGGAAGGGCGCGAGTCGATCGCGGAGGACCTCGGAGTGCGACCCTCGGAGGTCATCTTCACCTCCGGGGGCACCGAGTCCGACAACATGGCGATCAAAGGGACGCTGTGGCGACGGTCCGCCGGCGACCCTCGCCGCCGCCGGATGCTCATCAGCGCGATCGAGCACCACGCCGTCCTGGATGCCGTGGACTTCCTGGTCACCACGGGGCAGGCCGACGTGACCTGGCTGATGCCCGATGAGGCCGGGGTGGTCACCCCCGACGTGCTGCGCTCGGCCGTCGAGGCCGACCCCGACTCGGTGGCCCTGGTCTCGGTGATGTGGGCCAACAACGAGGTCGGGGTCGTCCAACCGGTCTGCGAGCTGGCCGCAGTGGCCCGGGAGTACGGGGTTCCGATGCACACCGACGCTGTCCAGGCGGTCGGTCATCTGGACCTCGACCTCGGCTCCTGTCGGGCCGACCTGATCACGGCCACCGGTCACAAGCTGGGGGCGCCGGTCGGTATCGGGGTGCTCCTGGCCGCTCGCGACCAGGACCCGGTGCCCCTGACGCACGGAGGCGGTCAGGAGCGCCAGATCCGCAGCGGAACGCTCGACGTGCCCGGGGTCGCCGGGCTGGCGCGGGCGGTGCGGATCGCCGTCGCCCGCCAGCGCGAGGAGGCGCCGAGGCTGGCCTCCCTGCGTGACGAGCTGATCGAAGGAGCCCGTGCCATCGACCCCTCGATCAGTGTCAACGGATTCTGGGTCCCCGGTGAGGTGCACCGGCGCCTACCCGGCAACGCACACCTGCGGGTGCCGGACTGCGACGGCGACTCGCTGCTCTACGTGCTCGACGCCGCCGGGGTGCAGTGCTCCACCGGCTCGGCCTGCCAGGCCGGCGTGCCGCAGCCCAGCCACGTGCTGCTCGCGATGGGAATGAGCGAGTCCGAAGCCCGCGGCGCGCTCCGGCTCACGTTGGGCCACACCTCGAGCGCCGCGGACGTCCGCGGGTTCCTCGAAGCCCTGCCGACGGGCCTGGAGCGTTCTCGGCGTGCCCGTATGGCGACCGCCCGGGCGAGCTGACGTGCGCGTCGTCGCCGCGATGAGCGGGGGGGTCGACTCCGCGGTGGCTGCCTCACGGATGCTCGACGCCGGGCACGAGGTCGTCGGCGTACACCTGGCGCTGTCACAGTCGGCCGCCACCCTGCGCGAGAGTGCCAGGGGATGTTGCACGATCGAGGACGCCGGCGACGCCCGTCGCGTGGCCGACCGGCTGGGCATCCCGTTCTACGTCTGGGACATGGCGCAGCGGTTCGCCGACGACGTCGTGGCGGACTTCGTCGCCGAGTACGAAGCCGGCCGGACGCCGAACCCCTGCCTTCGCTGCAACGAGAAGATCAAGTTCGCCGCGCTGCTGGACAAGGCCCTGGCCCTGGGCTTCGACGCGGTAGCCACCGGGCACTACGCGCAGGTCGTCGAGACGCCCGACCCCGCTGCTCCGGCAGGCGTGCGCCGCGAGCTCCACCGGGCCGTGGACCAGGCCAAGGACCAGTCGTACGTGCTGGGGGTGCTGGACGCCGACCAGCTCGCCCGTGCCTTCTTCCCCCTCGGCGACACGACCAAGACCGACATCCGCGCCGAGGCCGCGCAGCGCGGCTTCTCGGTCGCCCGGAAGCCGGACAGCCACGACATCTGCTTCATCCCCGATGGCGACACCCGCGGATGGCTGACCGACCGGCTGGGACGCCGGCCGGGGCCCATCCTGGACACCATGGGCCAGCAGGTCGGGCGACACGACGGGGCCTACGCGTACACCGTGGGGCAGCGGCGCGGTCTCGGCTTGAGCGTGCCGGCGGCGGACGGCGCGCCGCGCTACGTCACGGCCACCCGGCCCCAGAGCAACACCGTCGTCGTGGGTACTCGCGAGCTGCTGGGGGTGGACCACATCGTCGGCGACCACGCGCGATGGTGTGGGGCCGCTCCCGAGGGCGTCGTGGCCGTCGGCGCGCAGATTCGCGCGCACGGCCACGAGCACCCCGCCACCGCCTGGGCGGACGGTGAACAGGTGCAGGTCCGGCTCGCCGAGCGCATCCGCGGAGTGGCGCCCGGCCAGTCGGTGGTGCTCTACGAGGGCACCCGGGTGGTGGGCTCGGCGACCATCACCCACGCCGACCGCCGCTGATCACCAGCCCTGTCGACGCTGATCGCCGGCACCGCGCGGCACCCGAGGGGCCCCATACTGGCGGGATGGTGTGTCTTCCATGGTGACGGTCAGCGGAATCGGGTCGTGGCCCGGTACCGATGCGCGCACCACCTTGCTCACCCTGCGCGAGGAGCTGACGGGTGAGCCCGGCGACGGCGTCGCGGGGATGCCGTACCTGCCCGAGCTGGCCGACCGAGGCCCCGGCGCCGACATGCTGGGCCGCACCGCGCACCTGCTGGTCGACCTGCCGGTGGACCTGCAGCCCCAGGGGTGGCGGCTCACGAGCCGGCCCGGCAGGGACGCCCAGCGCAGCGCATCCTGGTGGCGGGAGGATCTGGACGAGCTGGCCGAGGTCTTCAGCGGTTGGACCGGAAGGTTGAAGCTGCAGGTCGTCGGCCCCTGGACGCTGGCCAGTGAGCTGTGGCTACCGAAGGGCGAGCGGGTGCTCAGCGACGCCGGCGCCGTGCGTGACCTCGCCGCTTCGCTGAGTGCCGGGATCGACGACCACCTCACCCGGGTGCAGCATCTGCTGCCCCAGGCGTCCCTGGTCCTGCAGATCGATGAGCCCGGCCTGCCCCGCGTCCTGCAGGGCCAGGTTCCGTCCGCCTCGGGCTATCGTCGGCTGGAGTCGCCGGACGCCGACTACGCCGCTGCTCTCCTGCGCGGACAGACCACCGCTGCACGCCAGGCCGGTGCCGCGGTCACACTGATCCACTGCTGTGCCGACCGTCCGCCGCTGTCGGTGCTGCGCGAGGGTGCACCGGGGGGCCTGGCGGTCGACATCGTCAGCCTCGACGCCGCCACCTGGGAGTCGGTGGCCATGGCGGTTGAGGTGGGGACCGGCCTCGTGGCCGGAGCCATGGCTCCGGACGCCGACCCTGCCTCCTACCGCGAGGCGCACGACCTGCTCGTCGACCGGTGGCGCCGGGTCGGGCTGCCCCTGGCCGCTCTTGCCCAGGTGTGGGTCACCCCCGCCTGCGGGCTGGCCGGGACCAGCCCGCGCCAGGCGCTGGCGCTCACCCGCGCCACGGTGCACCTGGCGCGGGAGCTGGCTCAGACCGCGGCAGGGTAAGCCGATAGGTCACTGACGTCCCAGGCGCACCAGCAGGTAGACGACGGCGGCGCCGAGGCCCATCACGAGGACGCCCATGACGATGAGCAGCGTCAGCAGCATGTCCACGCTGCCCTCCTCGGACGTCTCTGCCGCCGAGGCGTCACCCTGGTCCTCCCCGGTCTCCGCCTCGCCCTGGTTCGCCGCGGTCTGTCCGTCGGCCTGCTCGTCCCCGGCGAACGGGTCCGCCGCGGCGGAGTCGTCGCTCTGCTCCGGCGAGGCGCCCCCTCCGACGTTGACCTTGACCTGGTAGGGCAGCTCCCGGTCCAGCGGGCCGAAGTCGTCGAGCTCGACCGAGACGTAGTGCGTCCCCGAGGCCACCGCGCCGTCCTCACCGGTCTGCGTGCGGTAGATCTTGGGCACGCCTTCGCTGTAGCCACCCTCCCGGCCGTAGTCGCGCTCCTGGTCGGGGGCATACAGCCGCAGCTCCACGCAGCAGCCGTAGTCCAGCGTTCCGGGTTCGGCCATCTCGACCTCGACCTGCTGGCCCTCGCCCACGTAGACCGCGTACCACCGGGCCTGCTCGTCGGCCACGGCGTCGGAGTAGGTGACTCCCGGCTCGATCGAGGTCGCCTGCGTCACCAGAGCCCCACCACTCACGGCCCGCGCGTTGTCGACGAGCAGGTCTTCGGGGCTGCCCTTCCGGGCCGTCGCCGACGGCGGCATCGTCGCCATCGCGATCAGCAGCAGGAGAAGGGGCCAGAACTTCATGCACCCTCCGCGAGGGCGAGGGAACAGGGGTCGCCCACGATAGCAGCGGGCCCCCGGGGGTGAGCCGCGGAGCGTGTCGGCCCCGTGGGCGAGAATGGGCTCGTGGGTGATCAGAGGACCTCACCGGCCCCCGGCGTGACCGGCGGCGCGGCGGAGG
>Ga0102946_1000073_pt1 | contig 33274 bp, 25 predicted proteins | sample SalPon2A_A_D1_MG_FD_78209 | JGI IMG/M metagenome (GOLD analysis project Ga0102946, IMG submission 78209) | Soil microbial communities from South San Francisco under conditions of wetland restoration - Salt Pond MetaG R2A_A_D1_MG | ecosystem: Environmental > Terrestrial > Soil > Wetlands | place... | reverse complement strand
GAGACGATAGCGGTGTTCTTGCGATCAAGTTCGCAGGTATCCATGGCCCGGATCAGGCCCTTCATAACGATGCCGTGACCGCAGCCGGGGCACCAGATGTGCGGCAGCTTGCCGGGACGGATCGACTTTTCGTAATCGTAAGCCATTAGAAGACCTCCTTAACTTTGGCCATGATCTGCCCGGGGTTGATCGGCTCGCCATCGACCCGGCCCTCATGGACCACAACACAGTTGCCTTTGGCAACGCGTTCAACTTCAAAGACCATCTGGCCAAGGTTCATCTCGGCAACCACGATGGCTTTGGCCTGTACTGCCAGCTCGGCAGTCCGTTTTTCCGGGAACGGCCAGAGGGTGATGGCGCGGAACATGCCGGCCTTGATCCCTTCCTTGCGCAGTTCGTTGACGGCATAGCGGGCGGAACGGGAGGTCGAACCGAAGGCCCAGATGATCACCTCGGCATCTTCGGTCATGAATTCCTCGTATTTCTCGATGTCAGCGACATTGTCCATGACCTTGGCAATCTGACGGCGCTCTTCCGCCTCAACCAGGCTGGCCTTGGTGGTCGGGAAACCGTCATCTGCCTTGTTCAGGCCGGTAACGTGATATTTGTACTCGGAACCGAAGTCTGCCAGAGGCGGAATCTGACCCTTGGTGGAATCGTAGGGCTTGTAGTCTTCCGGGCTGACCGTAGGAGCTTCGCGATCGATGACTTCCAGTTCGCCCGGCTCGGGGAACACGATGCGCTCGCGCATGTGGCCGACGATCTCGTCGAACAACACCTGGACCGGCATGCGGTATTTCTCGGCCAGGTTGAAGGCGCGGACCGTCTCGGTAAAAATTTCCTGACAGGAGTTCGGGACCAGGGCAATGGCCGCATGGTCACCGTGGGTTCCCCACATCGCCTGCATGACATCGGACTGGCCGGGGCCGGTCGGCATGCCGGTCGAAGGACCACCACGCATAACGTTGATGATCACGCAGGGAACTTCAGCGATGCAGGCATAGCCGATCAGTTCCTGCTTGAGGGAGACGCCGGGACCGGAGGTCGCGGTGATCGACTTGGCACCGGTCAAAGAAGCGCCGATGACCGACGCCATAGCACCGATTTCGTCTTCCATCTGAATGAATTTGCCGCCGACCTTGGGAAGTTCGACTGACAGAACTTCTGCGACCTCGGTCGAGGGGGTGATGGGGTAACCACCGAAGAACTTGGCGCCGGCATAGACTGCACCCATCGCACAAGCTTCGTTCCCCTGTAACAGAGCAACTTTCTTAGCCACGTTCACTCTCCTTGTATAGAAATGGGTCGTTTACTCGTCATGGACCTTGATAGCGAAGTCCGGGCAGAGCAGCTCACACTGCATGCATTTGATGCAGTCTTCCGGTCTTGGAACTGTGACCAGGAAGACATCCATCTCCAAGACATCCTTCGGGCAGAATTCGACGCATATGCTGCAGCCTTTGCAGTTGCGCTCGATAACTTCGAGTCTTGCACCACTCATTCTGGTTCGTCTCCTTTGTACATGAATTTACGCTGAAAACAGCTGATTTCGCGGCGAAAACATATCACAAGTGGCCAATCTAAGCCACAATATTATTTGTATACAGTATATTTTTTCGGAGTATTTATTATGGTTTAAAAAACACCCGTAATCTATGCGAAAATACAGTCTGGATAAGAAAGAAGGGCAATGTCGCCATTGCCCTTCTTTCGGGTACGACGTGAAAAGCGTGTGCTTACAGGAGACCCATCTTCTCGAGGTCTGCAATCAGTCCCTTGACCGCGTTAACCGAGTTGTCCATCAGGGCCTGCTCGGTTGCGTCGAGCTTGAACTCAACGACCTTCTCTACGCCACCGGCGCCGAGAACACATGGGACGCCGACGTAGTAGCCGTCAACACCGAACTCGCCTTTGAGCAGGGCACATGTCGGCAGGACGCGTTTCTGGTCCTTGAGGACCGACTCGGCCATGGCAATCGCTGCGGATGCCGGGCTGTAGAAAGCACTGCCGGTCTTGAGCAGGGCGACGACTTCGCCGCCGGCTGCCTTGGTACGCTCGACCATGGCGGTCATGACTTCTTCAGCCTTGGCTGCGCTGCCGTACTTCTGCTCGAGGAGTTCCATGACCGGAATGCCCTGAACGCTGGCATAGCGGACCAGAGGAACCATGGTGTCGCCGTGGCCGCCGAGGGTCATCGCTGAGACGTCCTTGACCGATACGCCGAGTTCCCATGCGATGAAAGCCATGAAACGGGCTGAGTCAAGAACGCCAGCCTGACCAAAGACGCGCTCTGCCGGGAAGCCGGTAACCTTCTGGCAAAGAGTGACCATGGCATCGAGAGGGTTGGAGATGACGATCACGAAAGCGTCCGGAGCGTTGTCACGGATACCTTCGGCAACGGACGTCATGATCTTCGAGTTGACTTCGATCAGGTCGTCGCGGCTCATTCCGGGCTTGCGTGGCAGGCCGGCTGTGACGATGACAACGTTGGCGCCAGCGATATCCTTGTAGGTGTTGGTGCCGGTTACGGAAACGTCGAAGCTGTCGATCGGGGATGCCTCGGCGATATCAAGGGTTTTGCCCTGAGGCATATCCTCGACGACGTCGAACATGACTACGTCACCCAGTTCGCGCAGGCAGGCCAGCTGAGCAAGCACGCCACCAATCTGTCCACCACCAATCAGTGCAATTTTTGGTCTCGCCATTTTTTCTCTCCTTAGGATAATTGTTGAAATAAAAGTGTGGGACGGAGCCGAAAGCCCCGTCCCATCCTTACACAGTTACATGCTGTCAATGATTGCGTTCAGAGTTGAGCAGGGACGCATTGCTTTGTCGGCCAGAAACGGGTCAGGGCGGAAGTATCCACCAACGTCAACCGGGGCCCCCTGACAGTCGATCAACTCCTGGTCAATCTTGTCAGCATTCTCTGTCAGCTGCTGAGCAATCGGAGTAAAACGCGCCTTTAATTCAGCGTCCTTGTCCTGTGCGGCCAGAGCCTGAGCCCAGTAGAGGGCGAGATAGAAGGAGCTGCCACGGTTATCGATTTCCTTAACCTTACGGGAAGGCAGCTTCTGGTTCTCAAGGTACATGCCGATGCCTTCATCCAGGGTCTCTGCGAGGACGGCGGCCTTGGAGTTGTTGTCCGCCGCCGCAGCCTGCTCAAGCGAGGGAACCAGAGCGCAGTACTCACCGAGGGAATCCCAACGAATGTGCCCTTCCTTGAGGAATTGCTGTACGTGCTTCGGAGCAGAACCGCCGGCGCCGGTTTCGAACAGGCCGCCGCCGTTGATCAGGGGAACGATCGAGAGCATTCGGGCCGAGGTGCCGAGCTCGAGGATCGGGAAGAGGTCGGTCAGGTAATCTCTGAGCACGTTGCCGGTCACCGAGATGGTGTTCAACCCTTTTCGTACGCGCTCAAGAGAGAATTTCATCGCATCAACCGGAGGCATGATGCGGATGTCCAGCCCCGTGGTGTCGTGCTCAGGCAGGTACTTGTTGACTTTTGCGATGATCTGCTGGTCATGGCCGCGTTTTTCGTCGAGCCAGAAGATGGCCGGCTCACCGGAAGCCTTGGCGCGGTTCACGGCCAGCTTGACCCAGTCCTTGATCGGAATGTCTTTGGCCTGGCTGGAGCGGTAGATGTCACCAGTCGAAACCGGCTGTTCCATCAGAACGGTGCCATTGGAGGCAACGACCTGGAACTTGCCGTTCGAAGGTGCTTCGAAGGTCTTGTCGTGCGAGCCGTACTCTTCTGCCTTCTGGGCCATCAGGCCGACGTTGGCGACGCTGCCCATGGTGGCCGGGTTGAATTGACCGTTCCGGTTGGCGTCCTCACAGATCTCGCGGTACATGGTGGCATAGCAGCGATCAGGAACCATGGCGATGGTGTCCTGCAGTTCGTCCTGCAGGTTCCACATCCGGCCGCCGTCACGGACAACGTTCGGCATCGAAGCATCAACGATGACGTCGTTCGGCACGTGCAGGTTGGTGATGTTCTTGCGGGAGTCGACCATGGCCAGGGCCGGGCCGGTCTCGTAGCATGCGTTGATGTCAGCTTCGATCTCGGCTTTCTTGTCGGCCGGAAGCTTGTTAAGCTTGGCGAGGATATCACCCATGCCGTAGTTCGGGCTGGCGCCGATCGACTTGAGGGTGTCAGCGTGCTTCTCGAGAGCGTCCTTGAAGTAAACTTTTACACAGTGACCGAACATGATCGGATCGGAGATCTTCATCATGGTGGCCTTGAGGTGCAGTGAGAGCAGTACGCCCTTTTCCTTGGCCTCTTGGGCGGTCTTGGCGTAGAACTCTTGCAGCTTGGCAACCTTCATAACCGAGCTGTCGAACACTTCGCCGGCTTGCAGGGCAACTTCCTTTTTGACCTCGACATTGCCGGCTTCGTCAACAAACTGGATATTGACGGTGTCAGCAGCGTCCATGGTCACTGATTTTTCGGTCTCGTAGAAGTCGCCGCCGTCCATGTGAGCAACGCGGCACTTGGATGTGCCCGGTGCCGGCCAATCCTGCATCATGCGGTGCGGGTTCTTTTGGGCAAACTTCTTGACGGAATCTGCGGCGCGGCGGTCGGAGTTGCCTTCACGCAGAACCGGGTTAACGGCTGAGCCAAGGCATTTGGCGAAGCGTGCCTGGAGCTCTTTCTCTTCAGGAGTATTGGCTTCTTCGGGGTAGCTGGGGATGTCGTATCCCTTTTCCTGCAGCTCCTTGATACAGTCCTGCAGCTGGGGAATCGATGCGCTGATGTTCGGCAGTTTAATGACGTTGGCTTCTGGCTTGAGAACCAGTTCACCTAGTTCCGACAGGTAGTCAGAAATTTTCTGTTCTTCGGTCAATTTGTCGGGGAAGTTTGCTATAACGCGACCGGACAGGGAGATGTCCTTGGTTTCAACGTCAACGCCGGTTCCTTTACAGAACGCCTGAACGATCGGCAGGAACGCGTAGGTGGCCAACGCCGGTGCTTCATCAATTTCAGACCAGATAATCTTTGCCATTTTTTCTCTCTCCTTAAGGATTGGTTATATCAAGTTTTGCCAGAGGCGGAAGTCAAAATAAAAAACGCGCAAGGAAGCCTTGCGGAAGGTGTATACAGTATACAAACGGCTTTTGGGCTGTCAAGGAAAAAGTGTGACGTGTTTCCTGATCAAAACTGTGGTGAAACACAATCGAAAGATAACATATTTATAGCTGATAACAGGAGAAGCGCAACAGGGGGTCCGATCCTGTAAAAAAGCCCTCTATGCATAGCTTTTTAATCTTTGTGCGCAGTTGTGAAATAAGCTGGAATTGAAGCAGGGTGGCGATCTTTCGGGCCGAAATATAACCAGGATGATAACAGTTTTTTACTGGCCCTGGGGAGTTGCTCCGGAGACAGGGAAAATGTCAGATTCCCGTGCTCTCTGGCGGGCCTCTTCCAACTCTTCATTGGTCATGTCGCGACGGATGCCGAGAATCTGTCCCGGAAATATCTGGCGGGGGTCCTTGATCTGGTCACGGTTGGCCTGGTAGAGCAGGGGCCATAGCAGTCCTTCACCGTAAACCTGTGGTTGTGCTGAAATCGTCCAGAGGGTTTCCCCTTCCCCGACACTGTATTCATTGACCAGTTCAATGCGTGGCTTTGGCTTGGGTTCGGGTTCGGGGGCCGGTTTCGCGGCAGGTTTCTCGGCTGATTGTTTTTTCTCCTGTTTGGTTTCAGCTTTTTTGTTTTGAGCTTTTATCCGCTCGGCCTGCCGGGCTTGCTCTGCCAGGATAGCCTTCTTTGCCTCTTGCTGCTTGAGCCTGGCCTTGCCTTCCTCAGTAAGAGAAGCAGCACGTCGGGCATGTTGAAGGGCATACTCAATCGAAACCCGGGCGTCTTCATAGTCGGCTTTGCCCATTGACCTGCGCGCATCATTCAGCGCCTTATGCGCAGCTTGGTATTCGACCGGGGCGAACTCCATTGCTTGCATCTCCCAGGCTCTTTTGACCATGTATTCTGCCGCATCCATTTCCTGGTGTGGTGGCTTGGCACAGGAAACCAGCGATACAGCAAGAGCAAATGTAAACAGTAGGCGCAACATATGATTGGCAATCCGTTTCAAATCCGTAATCAGTCCTGTTTTTGTTGTGCACGCACTGCTAGGCGGATGCCCAGTTCGCGCAGTTGTTTTTCATCGACTGTTCCGGGAGCTTCCGACATCAGGTCTGTTGCTTTCTGGGTTTTCGGGAAGGCGATGACGTCGCGGATCGATCCTGCTCCGGTCAGGATCATCATGATCCGGTCGAGACCGAAGGCGATGCCGCCGTGTGGCGGGGCGCCGAATTCCAGCGCGTCCAGCAGAAAGCCGAACTTCTCACGTGCCTCCTCTGCGCCGATGCCGAGCAGATTAAACATCTTGCTCTGTATCTCCTGATTGTGAATACGAATGCTGCCCCCGCCAATTTCAGAACCGTTCAGGACCAGGTCGTAAGCCTTAGCCCGTGCCTTGCCAGGGTCAGACTCGAGCAGTGGTATGTCTTCGTCAAGTGGCGCCGTAAAGGGGTGATGAACGGCAACATGTCGACGTGTTTCACCATCCCATTCAAGTAGCGGAAAGTCGGTAACCCATACGAACTTGTACTCTTTCGGGTTTGCCAGGCCGAGTTTCTGCCCAAGGTGTCCTCGAAGACGTCCCAGGGATTCGTTGACAATTGCCGGTGTGTCGGCACCGAAAAGTAGCAGGTCGCCCGGCTTCGCATCGAGAGCTGCAACGATCCGGGAGAGCTCTTTTTCGGTGAAAAACTTGGCGATCGGTGACTGCCAGTTGCCATCTTCCTGGATCTTGACCCAGGCCATTCCTTTGGCTCCGTAAATGGCCGCATAATCGGTTAGATCGTCGAGCTCCTTGCGGGAGAAAGTGGCACAGCCCTTGACGTTCATGGCCTTGACCAGTCCACCGTTTTCGGCAACGCTGGCGAAGACCTTGAACCCGCAGCCTCTGACGATTTCGGTCAGGTTGACCAGTTCCATTTCGAAGCGCAGGTCGGGGTTGTCGACACCGTAGCGATCCATAACCTCGGCATAGCTCAAGCGCGGCATCGGCAATGGCAGCTCCACATCGAGCGCGCTCTTGAAAATGGCCGCGATCATCCCTTCCATGACGGTCATGACGTCGTCTTTGTCGACAAAGGAGAGTTCACAGTCGATCTGGGTGAATTCGGGCTGTCGATCGGCGCGCAGATCCTCGTCACGGAAGCAGCGGGTGATCTGGAAGTAACGATCGTAACCTGAGACCATCAGGAGTTGCTTGAAGATCTGCGGAGACTGTGGCAATGCGTAGAAGTTACCCGGGTTGACGCGGCTCGGTACCAGGTAGTCGCGAGCGCCTTCCGGAGTACTCTTGGTCAACATCGGGGTCTCGATCTCCAGAAAACCTTGCTCCGAGAGATATTTGCGGGTGGTCTGGGCAACCTGGTGGCGCATCATGATATTCTGTTGAATCGAATCACGACGCAGGTCCAGGTAACGGTATTTGAGCCTAAGGTTCTCGGCAACTTCAGTATATTCGTCGAGCATGAAGGGTGGTGTCTTGGCGACATTGAGGATACGCAATTCGCTGACTTCAATTTCAACTTCACCGGTTTTCATCTTCGGGTTGACTGTACCCTCCGGGCGTGGTGAAACAGTGCCGATCGCTGCGATGACAAACTCATTGCGGACGGCTTCGGCCTTTGCGTGGGATTGGGGGTCGCGATCCGGGTCGAGAGCCAGTTGGGCAATGCCGGTACGATCGCGCAGATCGATGAAGATCAAGCCGCCATGGTCACGACGACGATGCACCCAACCCATCAAGCAGACTTTTCTGCCGATATCTTCTTTGCGCAGGTCGCCGCAATAATGACTTCTTTTCCAGTCTCCGAGTATGTCGCTCAAGGGAGTAACTCCTTATAAATATTGATTATTTCACTTTCCTGAAGAAGCCTGTCCGAAAGGACAAGCGAACATTATATCGATGCCGGCAAAGGGCGTCAAGCACCATCAATCTCTTTGCTGAGGAGGCTTTCGAGATTGTCCAGTCGAACTTCTTCCTGGCGGCTTTCATCCATGTAGCGTAACTGTGATACTCCACGCTGCAGTTCATCTTCACCGAGAATCAAAACTCTCCTGGCATTGAGTTTGTCGGCGCGACGCAATTGGGCTTTCAGGCTCTTGCCGGTGTATTCCATTTCAACCGGGATGCCATGGCGTTGCAGACGCGTCAACAAGGAAAATCCGGCATTGGTTGCCGCTTCACCGAGGGTTGCGATAAAGAGTTCGGGCCTGGGAGGTTGGATACTCTGTTCACCGAGCATCAACGCCAGACGTTCCAGGCCGATGGCAAAACCGATGCCCGGAAGCTCTGGACCGCCCAGGTCACGGATCAAACCATCGTAACGGCCGCCGGCAGCGACAGCATTTTGAGCCCCAAGACTTCCTGTCACCATTTCGAAGGTTGTCTTGGTGTAATAGTCGAGTCCCCTCACCATACGTGCATTGACTGTGTAATCGACCTCAAGAGCGCCGAGATGACCCTTAACCTGATCAAAGTGTGTTTCACAACCGATACAGAGGTTGTCCAACATCGCCGGTGCATCGGCAGTAGCCTCGTTGCAGCCGGGCACCTTGCAATCGAGGACACGAAGCGGGTTGCTTGTATAGCGACGTTGACAATCGGTGCAAAGGCTCGACAGCCGTTGCTCAAGAAAGCTGATCAGCACTTCACGATAAGTCGGCCGGCATTCGGGGCAGCCGAGGGAGTTGATCTGAAGTGATACATCCGGAATCCTCGTCATCATAAAATAATGACTGAGCATGGCCAGCACCTGGGCGTCGATCTTCGGATCGTCAATCCCGATAACTTCCGCACCGATCTGATGAAATTGGCGATAACGACCTTTTTGCGGTCGTTCATGACGGAACATCGGGCCAATATAGTAGAGCTTGGAAACCGGGTCCAGGGCGTGCAACTTGTGCTGGATGAAGGCGCGCATCACCGGAGCAGTCCCTTCCGGACGCAACGTCATGGACGTACCACCCTTGTCGGTAAAAGTGTACATCTCCTTCTCGACGATATCGGTCGTTTCGCCAATTGAACGGCAGAATAGTTCGGTCTTTTCAGCAACCGGAACACGGATTTCGCGATAGCCGAACGCACCGAAAACCTTACGGGCTTGCTCTTCCAGGTGTTGCCAGGTCTCGATGTCGCCGGGCAGGATGTCATTCATGCCCTTGATGCCGGTAATGCTCACTTTAGAAACTCCGAATCTTTGAGTATCCAGAATTCAGTATCAAGGATCTATAATATGTCTCAATTAAGTCCTTATTCCGGATGGTGAATATGATTGATTGCATTCGCGTAGGGCTTTTTACTCGCTCTTGCGCTACCCGTCAACCCGGTAAACGGCTGCGACGGTGATTTTTTTTCTGGATCATGAGCGTTTGGCGGATAAATGAGAGTGGGCCACCCGGGACCAAGGCAGCAAGGATGTTGTGGATTATGTGTCGTCTACATCCGAGGCACTCCGTGAGACGTTCCGGTCGTGCTTGCCAATATACATGGCCTTGTCCGCCAGCTCTATCATCTCGTCCTTGGTGGTTGCGTGGATTGGGTAGGTGGCGTGACCGACTGTCGCCGTCAGACGGCCTGTTTTGCCACGTCCGGTGGAGAAGTCATAACTTTCGATCTTGGATCGAATGCGTTCGGCAACTATCCCGGAACTTCGTGTGTCAGTCTCCACCAGCAGAGCGGTAAACTCATCACCGCCATAACGAAACAGCATGTCAGCGTCGCGGACGCACTCGCGCAACAGGTTCCCTACCTGGCGTAGAACGTCGCTGCCAGTCATGTGCCCATGCACATCGTTGATGCCCTTGAACAGATCCAGGTCGATGAAGGCGAGTGAAAATTCCAGACCATAGCGTTCCGAGCGATTGATTTCCTGCTCCAGCGCAATATGCAGGTAGCGGTGATTATAGAGGCCTGTCAGGTCATCTGTGTAAATCAATTCACGCGCGCCTCTGAATTGGCATGCATTGCCAAAGCCGATCGCGACTTGCTCGCAAAGGAACGTCAGATTGTCAATTGGCAACGTGCCGGGCATCTCGGCATTAGTGGGATTGCAGAGGACCAGTGCTCCATGCTCCTGGTTCTCCGTATTCATCGGAAAGATCCACATGGCATCGAGGTCGGGGAATTCGCTCTTAATCCCAGGATAATCAGTAGCCTGCAAGGTTGTCGCCTGTGGCATGACAGATGTATGACCAACCAGTAAATCGGCTAATTTTCCGGCTTGATCATCATCAAAGCCTGTGGCACAAGTATGGCTAATGGATTCATGGCTGCTAAGGAACGCCATGCCGCGGTCACTTCCCAGTTCGTTCAACAATGTGTTCAAGGCGCTCTGGAAGAGCGTATCGACATTTAGTTGAACGGAAAGCTGCTGACCTCTTTGGTAGAGCCGGATCTGACTGTGGAGCTTGCTGTTCTCGGTCAGCAAACGACGTTGTTCGATACAGCTTTTGACCGTATGCCGCAGCTGCTCCGGGTTGCAAGGTTTGATAAGGTAGTCACGCGCACCGCCTTTCAAAGCCTCGATCGCTGTCTCTACCGTGGCGTTGCCAGTGGCGAGGATGATGTCTGGCGCCGGATTGAAATGACGGGTGCGGCGGATTAACTCCAGACCGCAGATTTCGGGCATTACCATATCAGTCAGAATAACATCGACCTGTCTGCGGGTCAGGTAATCAAGGGCTTTTTTACCTGAATCGACGGCTTCGATTTCATACCGGTCACCTTCGGAAAGGATTTCGCTAAACAGATGTCTGAAGAACATCTCGTCGTCAACAATCAGAATTCGTGGTTTTGACATTTCAGGCCTCAGTTAAATTTGCGCAACACGCTACCAAACTCACTGAAGTTAGTCAATTCTAAAGCCTTTTCGGTCAGTATGAACGATCTGCCATTCCCCATCATTAACACGAAACCTCAGCATTCCCATCTGATCAGTCCTGTAAAAAGGTATATGTCGCCGTGCACATGCCTCAACTGTTTCTCTATGTGGAAAGCCATATGGATTGCCGCGCCCGGACGAGGCGAAGACTGTCGATGGCCTGAATTCTTCGAGGAACAAGTCGGGTGCAGCATGCCGACTGCCGTGATGAGGCAGTTTAAGCAAACCGATGTTACCCGGGACTCCGCTGTCCAGTATTTGACGAAGGCCGGTTTTACCCATGTCGGCGGTTAGCATGGTTCCCTGGTCAAGGTGCCTCGCATAAACGGCAATGGACCTCTCATTAACATCCGGTGTTGCCTGGTCAGGGACGAAGATGCGGAGTTCCTGACGGCTATCCTGCCGAATAGATGACCAGCCTTCATCGACCTTGATGACATCCACGTTGCTAAGTTTCAGGGCCTGGCGTAATTCCGTATCGAGTTCTGAGACGCTTGTAGCAAGGTAGAAACGTTCAACCGGAAAACGTTCGATGATGTAGGTGAGACCGGAAGAGTGATCCGGGTGGTTATGAGTCAGTATCACACCATCGAGATGGTCTATTCCCATTCGACCGAGCGCAGGCGCAATAAGTTGCTCTCCCGGGTCGATGCTGGAGCCAGGAAGGCCACCACCGTCCACCAGGTAATGAACGTTCTCGGATAGAGACACCAGGGTCGCATCTCCCTGTCCGACACTTAAGGCGGTTATCTGAAAGTCCGCCGGTCGGATGTGCAGCAGTGATGCAGTCAAAATTGCTGTGAACAGAATGCCCGCCCGACAAGCCGTGCGGCGCCGTACAGAGGCCAACGGCAACATGGTAATCAGAAGGCCGCTCAGCAGGGTCAGTTTTGCCGGGGTCAGATAAAAGAAGATTGCGGTGAGCAACGGGAGCCGGCTGATTGTTTCGGCCCCTGCCATGACGATGTCCACAATCCAGGCGGCTGTTATCAGAAGCCATTCAGCAGGTGACGCGGCAAACGGCATGATTGTCATGCCGATAAGCCCGATGGGTACAGCCCCCCAGGCAATCAACGGAATGGCAAACAGGTTCGTCAAGAGGCCTGCTGGCGCAAACAAATGGAAGTGCCACAAGGTTATCGGGGCCGTACCCAGAGTCGCGGCAAGAGTGGTTTGTATCAGTATCAATGGCCAGCGGATCTTCCTCGAGACCCTTTTAAACAGGCTTCCCCACCTCGGTAGCCATGCTAGTATGCCGGAGACCCCGGCAAACGAGAGTTGAAAGCCAGGCTGGAAAAGAGCCAGTGGATTGCAGATCAACAGGCATAATGCAACGCTGGCAAGCAGGCTGAAAGGTGGTGTTCGACGACCATATACCATTAAAAGAGCGACGAAGCCGACCATCAGAAATGCCCTGCGCGTCGCCCAGGCGTTACCTGTCAACATCAGGTATCCTGCGAGGGGGATCAGCAATACGATCGGCAGGGCTCTCTGCGGTGGACACCAGAGAGCCAGGTCAGCGATGCGAACATAAAACCATGAACCGACCTGGTAGAGTAACAGTGCCAATAATCCGAAATGTAGCCCGGAGATGGCAAAAAGGTGGGAAATCCCGCTCTCCGACAGGATTTGCCGCTGCTCCGGCTCAACCCCGCCCCGTAGCCCGAGCAGCAACGACTGTAATAAACCGGCTTGTTCCTCCGGCACGCTCGCCATGATTGCCTCAGAAAGATCAAGTCGCAGGTTATCTAGAATGGCAATCTTACGTTGCGGGTGGTTGACCAGTACGGCCAGATCCTCGGCATGTGGAATAAAACCGGTTACATGAATCCCATGCGACGCAAGATAAAGAGGATAATCGAATTCTCCCGGGTTGCCGAATGCAGATGGTCGGCGTAACTTTGACCGCCAACGTATGACCTGACCGGGTCGAGCCTGAAGTTCTCCTTCCTTAATATATAGTAAAGCCTTTCCGTAAGAGCTTCTGAATCCGCTGTTTTCGAAGACCCGCAATGTTTCTGTGACAAGTTGATATCCGTTCATGCTCCGGTGTTCGACTGAAACAACCCTGGCCTCGACCGCCAGGGGACGGTCTCCAGCAAAACGGCTGATATGGTTCCCATGTGCAGGAGGGCTGACTTCCCGGGTGGCATTTATGAAGCCGACCAGAAGGAGTATCCCGAGTAAGGGCAGAGTCGCCCAGCGGGACCGTCTCACTGATACCCAGGTCAGAAAGAGCAGTCCGGAAGCAACGCTCATACCGGTAACGTCCCACGGCGCACCAAGGTGCATCATGACGATGCCGGTCGCATATGCGGCCAGCAGCAGGACGGGCATCGCTAACTATCGTTTGACGCCCGGTGCTGCAAAAAAGGATGAGTATGAGTCGCGGTGGCAGGAATAGGCTACGAGACTTAAACCGATCGTGTATGCTGAATGCAGCCGGGATACCGGTAAAAACAAAGCAAAGCAAAGACCGACGGCGTATTGTAAAATTGGATGTTGTTGCATGTTGAAGCCCCCCCGTTAGTGAATAGCAGTAGATAGCATTGAATAGCCAAAGATTATCACAATCAATCCGGTCTGGAAAGACCCGTCTTGCCCCTGAGCAGGAGGATGGCTTAAATATTTGTCAGCCGAGATCATCTTTTAGTAAACTTGTCAAATCCAACTGTACGGAGGCTCAGCGATGACATTTAAAGGTTTCGTCCCTGTCGTAGTGGTGTTGTTGTGCAGTTTGCTGTCAGCAGCAGGGTGTGCTGTTAACCCGGTGACCGGTCAGCAGCAGCTGATGTTGCTAAGCGAACAGGATGAATCCCGCCTCGGTAGCCAGACTGACCAATCGGTTATCGAGCAGTACGGCGTCTACGAAGATGCCGGTTTGCAGAATTACCTGCAGGGGATGGGGAGGTCGATGGCAAGCATTTCCCACCGGCCGGGATTGGATTGGCAGTTCAAGGTCATGGACTCGCCGGTAGTCAACGCGTTTGCCGCCCCCGGCGGCTATGTCTACGTTACGCGCGGCCTGCTGGCTGCGGTCAATAACGAGGCAGAGCTGGCAGGAATTCTTGGTCATGAAATCGGGCATGTCACGGCCAGACATTCTGCCCAGCAATACAGTAAAATGATGCTGGCGAATATTGGCTTGGGCCTTGGTCAGCAGTTTTTGGGCGGGTATGGTGACATGCTCGGCCCGATTATGGAAGCCGGCGCCGGGCTGCTCTTCCTGAAGTTCAGTCGGGACGACGAACGCGAGGCTGATGCGCTCGGGGTCGAGTATGCCTCACGCTCCGGATATGATGCCGGTCGTATGGCGGACTTTTTCATAACCCTGCAAAGCCAGCCCACCGCCAACGGAGAGCAGGGCGCGCGGTTGCCGGAGTTCTTTTCCACCCACCCCAATCCGGCGAATCGTGAAGCAAACGTCCGGACCATGGCTGCAAGTTGGCAGTCGCAATTGCCCGGCCAGAAGTTTCTTGTCAACAAAGATTCCTTTCTCAACCGGATCGACGGACTGGTTTATGGCGAGGACCCGCGCATGGGATTCCGCGAAGGGGACTGGTACTATGTACCGCAGTTTCGGGTCCAGTTGCCGATTCCCGCGCAATGGAAGCTTGAACGGGAAGGGAATAACCTTCAGCTGAGCCATCCCGATCGTAAAGCGGTCTGCATTTTCAGCATCCATCCGGAGAGTCAATACAGTGATGTTGCAGCCAGTTTTCAGAAGGCGACTGGTGCCAAGATACACGGGGACCGGTCGATATCCAACAATGGGATGCCGGCCCGCATGTTGTTATGGACAATCACCGACGGGAACAAGCGTGCCGTGATCGTTTCGCATTTTTACCAGAAAGACCGGAATGTTTTTGCTTTTCACGCTATGACGAGCGAGGTCGATTTCGATTCTTTGAAAGGGGTGATGCAAAGTCCCGCAAATGGCTTTACGGCAATGACCGATCGAGACAGGCTGAATCGCCAGCCACAGAGGATTGCCGTCAATTCCGTCGGGAAAACGACGACCCTGGAGGCATTACTGCGTGCCAAGAAGATTGATAGTGATCTCTGGAACAGGATTGCCTGGCTGAATGGCCGGAAATTGCAATCGACCCTGGCCGCCGGGGAGCTGGTTAAGGTGATTGAGTAGTGCCGCCAGGAAAGCGCTGACCCTGAGTGAAGATCTGCTGATTGCTGTAATCAGTTTTTGCTTTTATCATCGTCTTGTACTATTTTGTACCCACACTCTCAATAAATCTACTGTTTTGAGTAGATAGCATACGGTGAGCATACTGTAATCCTGTCAATATTTTATTCGTTAGGGGAAAACTTATGGCGAAATGTGTCCTGATTGTCGATGATTCCGAAACAGTCCGTCAGGTTCTGCAGTTGACTCTCGGCAATGCCGGTTTCGATGTCATCGAGGCGGAAGACGGAGACGATGCGTTGCAGAAACTGGCCAGCGCTCCGGCTGTAGATATGCTCATAACAGATCTGAACATGCCTAACATGGACGGCCTTCAACTGATCCAGAAGATTCGCAACGACGGCAAGCACAGATTTACTCCGATTGTCATGTTGACGACCGAGTCATCAGAAGAAAAGAAACGGGCCGGCAGGGAAGCCGGTGCTTCGGGGTGGATCGTCAAACCGTTCAAGCCCGAACAACTTCTCAAGGTCGTAAAGATGGTTCTAGGCGATTAATCCTGTTTGCCTATGATGTGATTTATGATTGAAAAATCCACGGAAAGTCCCTCAGTCATGAAAAGATTCGATGCCCGCCTGACTGACAAGGACTTTGAACGTTTCAGCCGCCTCGTCTACGAACATTGCGGCATCAAGCTTCCCCCTCACAAGCGGAGCATGCTCGAAGCGCGGCTGCGAAAACGCCTGCGTGTCCACGGTCTGCATGCGTTCGAAGATTATGCCGAGATGGTGTTTGCTCGGGAAGACTCAACAGAAGAGCTGATCAAGCTGATTGATGTCGTGACAACCAACAAAACGGATTTCTTCCGTGAGCCAGCCCATTTCGATTACCTGGTGCAATCTGCACTACCATTTCTGGTGGGCAGCTTCGGCTCCGGGATCAGACAACCCCTGAGGGTGTGGAGTGCCGGATGTTCAACGGGCAAGGAACCATATACACTGGCGATGGTCTTCAAGGAATATCAGGCGCGGATGCCGGAATTCCGCTTCGATATACTTGGTACCGATATCTGCACTGAGGTCCTTGAAAAGGCGGTACAGGGAATATACGCTGCCCTCAAGGCAGAGCCGATTCCAACTCCCCTGAAAAAGAAATACCTGCTGAAGTCAAAAGATCCCGAGGCTCGTCAGGTTCGTATCGTCCCGGAGCTGCGTTCCCTGGTCCGTTTTCGCCGACTTAACTTCATGGACGATGATTTCGGCTTCCGTGAGCCCTTTGATATTATTTTCTGCCGTAACGTAATCATTTACTTCGATCGGCCGACCCAGGAACGTCTTTTGACCAAACTGGTCGACAACCTGGCTTCTGGACGATATATTTTTCTGGGGCACTCGGAGACACTGCTCGGCCTGAATCTGCCGTTAACCCAGATGGCACCGTCTGTGTATCGTCGTCTTTAAACATTGCAGCTGTCTGCACAACCCATTACGTGTCTGATCTATGGGGAGCCGGGGTTACTCCCGTGAGGAGGTCGCCATGCTGTCTCTATTGGGAGGGTCAATGAAGCAAATATGGTTGTCTGCTCTTGCAATCGTATTGTGTCTGGCTCTGACTGCCTGCGGGGAAGAGCCCTCACTGAAAATTGGTTTCGTTGGTGGTCTGACAGGAAGAGTTGCCGACCTGGGGGTCGCCGGCCGCGACGGGGTCATTTATGCCGTCGAGGAGAAAAATCAGGCGGGCGGTATTGCAGGGCGAACGATAGAACTGGTTACACGCGACGACCAGCAGGACATAGATAGTGCCAAGCAGGCTGTCGAGGATCTGATCGGAGAAGAAGTTGTTGCGATTATCGGCCCGATGACCAGTTCAATTGCGGTTGCAATCAAACCCGTAATCGATGCGAGCCAATTGGTAATGATCAGCCCGACGGTCAAGACCGACCATCTCTCCGCGCAGGATGATTTCTTTCTGCGGGTGACCACCCCGCTCAGCAGCAACGCCGTAAAACTTGCCGAACAGGCTGTGAACACTCTACATCTGCAGAAGTTTGCGGTGATCTATGATACCTCCAATCGGGCGTTTACCGAAACATGGTACAATTATTTCAAAACCGCCCTGCAGGAGCGAGGCGGTGAAATCGTCGCCAAAGAAGAATTCAACTCCGATCCGGCTGTTCATTTCATGCCAATCGCAGAACGAATCATGGCGAGCGGCCCTGAAGGGGTGCTCATGATCAGTAATGCGATCGACACGGCGCTTCTAGCACAGCAATTCGACAAGTTGGGAGCCCGGGTGCCCCTGTTCTCATCGGAATGGGCATTTACAAGCGACCTGCTCAGCTTTGGTGGGCGTGCAGTCGAAGGCATGTCCTCGTATCACAGTTTTAACGCCAATAGTGAGACCCGTGATTATCTTGCGTTCAAGGAGCTATTTATCAAACGATTCGGCTATGCGCCTGCCTTTGCCAGTGTGCTCGCCTACGATGCAGCTTCATTCCTGTTTGCCGGCCTGGAAAGTAACCCGGGCAAGGAAGGGCTTAAAAGATCGTTGCTGGAGATCAGCTCTTATCAGGGGCTGCAGTCGCAATTCAAGGTTGACCGGTTCGGTGATGTTGAAAGACGGCTTTTCCTGACCGTTGTGGATGGCGGTCAGTTCAAGGTTATCGATTGATCATGAGATCCCCAAGGTCTTTCAGGAGGGCTCTGAAGCTGCATTTCGTTGCAGTCGCGGTCATCCCGATCATTCTGTTGGGACTTTTCATTCTGCACTATTCCAGGCAAAAACATCTTGAAACCATCAGCAGGCTGATGGACAGTCATGCCCTGAACGTCAGCACCGAAGCGACGCAATTCCTGGACGAAACCAGTTCAGCCCTGTCACTGGTCGCAGCCATGATCGCCACCGAAGAATTGCACGGCGAGGAAAAGATCGATCGCCATCTGCAGATCGCAATTGATACATCCAAAAATTTTGAGTCGATCTATATGCTCAACAGTGAGAACAGGATTACTCATCTCGCTCTCTCTGAAAGCAACAGCGTCAACCGGTCAGACTACCTCGGGCTGGACATGTCTGCCCACGAGATCTTCTCCGCAGAGCCCACTCTTGATAAACCGGTATGGTCCGATATCTTCCTGTCGGCGGTGACAGCCGAGCCTTCTGTCACACTGGGAATTCCCCTGCCGAACGGCACCCTCGTCGGCACGGTCAGTCTGCAGAAAATCAGCAAGGCACTAATTGATCGGGTAGGACGCACTTCATACAGTTTTCAATTCTCCCTGATAGACCAGAATGGAATTCTGGTTGCCGATTCTCGGCCCGGGTTGACTGCCGGGCGTCCGAACATGCGATTGCACCCCGAGGTGCGCACAGCACTGGACGAAAAGGAAGAGACCTTCGGAAAACTTGACGAGGATAATCTCTTGCTTGAAAGTGTCAGGCTGGTTCCTGAAGTTGGCTGGGCGGCTTATATCAGCCTGCCGGTTGATGAGGCTATACATGGGCTTGCGCCGCTACGCTATGTACTGGTTTCCATACTGACCTTTGCGGGTTTGCTGGGTGTGGCGCTCTCTTTCTGGCTGTCGCGCAGGGCATTGAGGCCGATCGTGGCCCTTAGAGATGCTGTTTGTGCTGTCGCCCAGGGCGACTACGAACAGGTTTTGCCACCCGTCCGTTATGAAGAGCTCGAAGACCTCAGCAACAGTTTCCGGGAGATGGTTGCCGCCGTCGAGGAGCGGGAGCTATCGATCAGAAAGAGCCGGGCCCGTTTCCAGGAATTGGTTAATTCAATCGACGGGATTGTCTGGGAATTAGAATTGGCCGATTTCCGTTTTACCTTCGTAAGCGAACAGGTGGAGCGGATTCTCGGCTACCCGTCGCAGAGGTGGCTTGAAGAAGATGGATTCTGGCAAAGACACGTGCATGACGATGATCGTGAATGGGTGTTCTCATTCTGCAATGCTGAAACTATGGCCCGGCGCGATCACGATTTTGAATATCGCATGATTGCAGCGGACGGGAGCACTGTTTGGCTGAGGGATATGGTGACGGTGGTAGTCGAAGATGACTGCCCGGTCCGCTTGAGCGGCGTCATGTTTGATATCACCAATCGTAAAGAAGCAGAAAGGACCCTGCAGCAGACCACCGACCGGTTGCAATTGCTGATCGAACGCATGCCGTTCGCCTGTATCGTCTGGGATCGAGATCGCAGGGTTGAGTTCTGGAATCCCGCGGCGGAAAAGATCTTCGGTTTTTCTTATCAAGAAGTCGTCGGCAAGCAAAGTTTTGAGTTCCTGATAGCGAATCATCTCCTCGAGGAGGTTTCGTCGGTCTTCCGGAGACTCGAAGAGGGTGATCTGCTCGCTCATAATATCAATGAAAATATCACCAAGGATGGCCGCACGATTCTCTGCGAATGGCATAATACGCCTCTGCGCAGCATTGATGGCAGAAATACCGGCGCGATTTCCATGGTCAGCGACATCACCGAACGCGTGCATGCGGAAACGGCCCTGAGAGAAAGCGAGTTGCGGTTCCGGACCGTGTTCGATACCAACCCGGACTCGGTCCTTATTACCCGCCTGAACGACGGGACAATCCTCAGTGCCAACGATTGTTGCCTGAAATTGTCCGGATACACACGGGAGGAAATGCTCGGAAAGAATACTCTCGAACTCGGCCTCTGGCTAAATCCGGAAGAACGAGACAACTATGTGGCTTTGGCTCGCGAGTACGGGTTTGTTGAAAATTTCGAAATGACCCTGATCACCAAGACAGACCGTCAACGTGTTGGCCTGGCCTCTGCCCGAATCCTGGTTCTGAACGATGAGCAATGTCTGCTGAATGTTATTCGTGACATCACAGAGATGAAAGAGGCCGAGTTACGCCTAATGCGTAGTGAATCGCGATTCCGCTCCTTGATCTCGGTCATCGGTGAAGGGATGATCATCCTGGGGCACACCGGTGAAGTCGTCCATTGCAACCAGGCCGCTGAACGTCTCCTGGGAATTAGCAGCGAGCAAGCCATTGGCATGTTGCATGATGAACTGTTCAATGGGGCTGTGTCCGAGGACGGCAGTTTCCTGCCGATTGCTGAGCTCCCGTCTATGCAGACCTTTCACAATGGCAAACCGGTTGTTAACAAGGTCATGGGCTTGCCCGGAAGCAAAAGCAAGGTCGTCTGGTTACAGATGAATACCCACGCTCTCGGTCTCGATAAGTCCGGCAAGCCGGTTGCTGTAGTTGTCTCATTTGCTGATGTCACCACTCTCAAACAGATTGAAGAGGACCTGCGCGACAATCAAAAGCACCTGCAGGCACTCAGCAGGCAGTTCCAGGGTGTGCTCGAAGCGATTCCGGATCGGATCCTGATTCTGGACAGGGACATGCGAGTGGTATGGCTTAACTGGCCGGAAGAAAGTATCGATGCCACGAAGGACCTGTTAAGCCAGGATTTGCGCTGTTACCAGCTGCCCGGTGTCAACTGCGGGCCGACGGCAGGCCTCGGCTCACCCCTCTGCGACAAATGCCCGGTCCGCAAAACCTTTGACAACGGCAGAACGGAAACGGTCCACAAGGAGCTGTCAGATGGTCGGACTCTTGCCTTGAGAACTTTCCCGGTTTTTAATGAGTATGGGGAAGTCGTCAACGTGATTGAGATTGCTCAGGACATAACCGAAGAGCTGCGGCAGCAATCCCAGGCGATACGTACCGGACAACTCGCCGCGCTTGGAGAGTTGGCGGCTGGTGTCGCCCACGAGATCAACAACCCGATCAATGGTGTCATCAATTATGCACAGCTGATTCTTAATAAGGCGATTGCCGATTCCCGGGAACAGAAACTCTCTCAGCGGATTATCAAAGAGAGCGAGCGAATTGCCACGATCGTCCGTGAACTGTTGTATTTCTCCCGTGACGAAAGCGAGGAAGTCAGCCAGGTTACGATCAATGAAGCACTAGAAGAAGCCCTGGCACTGACTCAATACCAGATGAACAAGGAAGGCATTTCGCTGCAGATCCAGCTGAAAGAGGACCTCCCCATGATTGAGAGCCGCAGTCACCAGGTTCCGCGACTGTTCCTGAACCTGATCAGTAATGCCCGTCATGCTCTCAATGAGAAATATCCCGACGCTGACCACGACAAAATTCTGCAGATTACCGGTGAGACGCTGAAAAAAGATCAGCAGGTGATGGTGCGGATTGTCTTCAGAGATCAAGGTGTTGGAATCCCGGAGGAGTTGCGGGAACGGGTCATGAACCCGTTCGTCACAACCAAGCCTTCTACGGAAGGAACAGGGCTCGGTCTGAGTATCAGTCACGAGATCGTCCAGAAACACGGCGGTTCGTTGACCATTGAGAGCGTTGCCGGCGAATACACGGAAGTTGTTGTCGAACTTCCGGCAACCTGATAAATTCAGTAACAATGATATTGTTTCTCAGCCGTTCAGCGGTGTTTCCATTGATCGAAGAAAAAGCTATTAGGTGTTACTCCCGCGGTGAAGAGCCGCTACCATATGCCATCTGATAGCTGTCTTCTGAAGGAGGGTGAACATGAGTTGCCGGGTTCTGGTTGTCGATGATGAAGAAAGTATCCGTTTTACGTTTTCCGCTTTTCTCGGAGATTCCGGTTACACGGTGGAAACATCGGAGAGTCTCAGGGACGCTCTGGACAAAATTGCAGCGCAGTCCTTCGATGTCATCTTTCTTGATATTCTTCTGGGACGCGAGTCCGGGATCATCGCACTGAAGGCAAGCCGTGAAAGTCAGCCGAACACCCCGGTAATCATGGTCACAGGTGCCCCTGAAATAAGTACTGCAACAGAAGCGGTCCGGCTCGGCGCTTTCGACTACATTACCAAGCCGCTTCACCAGGACGAACTCCTGCGCCAGGCAAAACTTGCAGTTGAACACAAGGCACTGGTCGACAAACAGGAGTCATACCAGTTGCGGATGGCCGCAGTTTTCCAGAGCGTCCACGAAGGGATCATGGTCTTCGATGAGGAGATGAAACTGGCCGAGATCAACGATGCTGCGGTCAAGATGCTCTCCTGTGGTGTCTCGCTCAAAGGGCTCAGTCCTAAGGAAATTAGTGCTGATTGCCCGCCACTGGGGATACTTCGTGAGATGATCGAAGAACGTTGCGAAGGTGATATCTTTCGCCTGGAATCAAAAACCGGTGCCGGTAACCCCTTGGTTTTAGGCCTGACAATGGCTCCCCTGACAGGTTGTGGCGGCCGCGAGCTTGGTACGGTTCTGGTCCTGCGTGATGAGTCCATGCCGACCAAGCGGGTAGCTTCCTGAGGATACCAAAGCTTATGCTGACGCAACACATACTGGTCATTGATGACGAAGAAAGCCTGCGCTTCACCCTGCAATCCTTCCTTGAAGATGAAGGTTACCTGGTGTCGACTGCCGAATCGTACTCTGAAGCGGAGCAAATCATTGAACAGACCCTTTTTGACCTGGTCTTTCTGGATATCCAACTCGGCCGTCGCAGTGGTCTGGAACTGCTTAAAATTATCCGTGAAAATTCCATGCATTGCCCGGTCGTGATGATCACAGGAGCCCCGGAGGTTGCTACAGCGGCCGAGGCAGTACGCATTGGTGCCTTCGATTATATCCCCAAGCCGATCCGCCAGGAGACCTTGTTGCGGGTTGCCAAGATGGCTATCAAGCACAAAACAGTAGTTGAGCAGCGTGAGCAGTTCAGAGCGAATCTGGCGGCGATTTTTGAAAGTGTCAGGGATGGCATTTTACTTGTTGATCAGAGCCAGAGAATCCTCCAGGCGAACCAGTCACTGATCAACCTGTTTGGCCTTCCCGACTGCATTGTCGGTATGATGATCGCCCAGTTGCCAAAGAACATTCGATCGGTCTTCGCGGAGATCACCGAAAAAATCCTGGTGACCAATGAGCCGATCGTCTCACAGCGTATCGAATTGACCGATCCGACGCAAAAACTGTGTGTTCTGGATGTCTCGGCGTCCCCATGCCTGAGCGATACCGGGAATCCCTTCGGCGTAGTGCTTACGGTTCGTGATGTGACCCGCATGGAAAACCTTGAACGCAGCTTGAAGAAGCGTCAGAAGTTCGAACATATCGTTGGCCGCAGCGAGGCAGTACAGGCTATGTTCGGATTGATCGAGAATCTGGCGGAAGTCGATACAACCGTATTAATCACTGGGGAAAGTGGCACCGGCAAGGAACTGGTTGCCGAAGCCCTGCATTATCGCAGCAACCGCCGCGATGGAGCTCTGATCAAAGTCAACTGTGCAGCCCTGCCGGAAAATCTCCTTGAGAGCGAACTGTTCGGTCATATCAAAGGTTCGTTCACCGGCGCGCTCAGAGACAAGATCGGTCGTTTTGAACAGGCTGATGGCGGCACGATCTTCCTTGATGAAATCGGCGACATTTCTCCGGCACTGCAGGTTCGCCTGTTGCGCGTACTGCAGAACAAGGAGATCGAAAAAGTCGGTGGAACAGGCACAATCAAGGTTGATGTGCGCATCGTCGCAGCCACTAACCAGGATCTGTTGAAAAAAGTTCGCGAAGACGAGTTCCGAGAGGATCTTTATTACCGTTTGCGAGTCGTGCAGATTCCGATGCCTCCGCTCCGTGATCGAAGGGAAGACATCCCGCTGTTGATCGATCATTTTGTCAACTTGTATAATCAGAAATTCAAACGGAACATCAGCGGCCTCAGCGAATCTGCGCAAACGCAAATGACCCGGTACGACTGGCCCGGTAACATCCGTGAACTCCAGCATGCGGTAGAACATGCCTTTGTCCTGTGCCGTCAGAACATTCTTGACATCTGTCACTTGCCGCCCGAATTGAGCGAACAGCAACTGACTGAGGAGGATGAGGTCCGTGAACCGGTCGACGAAGAGGCAAGGATCATCGCAGCCCTGGAAAAGACCGGCTGGAACAAGAGCAGGGCGGCCCGTGTCCTGGGCGTCAGTCGTCGGACGATCTATCGCAAGATGGAAGAACACGGTATCAGGGATGAAGAAGACGCCGGGGAGTGATGCTTAAAAGAAATTGGCAGGGGGAAAGAGGCCAGGTTATACCTGAAATCTTGGCCGGATCTTCTGCGCACGGCAGTTCTCACCTCAGACCTTATCAGTCTGTCACACTCCTGTGACAAAGTTATAACCTAAGTTAGCATTAATTGTATTGAACGCGATTTTTCTCCGTCCCTTCCGAGGCGCAAATCGGCCTTAAGAAGCTGATATTGCTTGATTCTCCTTTGCTTTTTATCAAATATTGTCTTGATTGGGTCAATTGGCATGGTTGTTGGAAACCATTCAATAGTTGTTTTGTTTGGATGGAGCCCCTAATGCCAAAATGCATCTGTATCGTTGATGATCAACTCACAATACGCGTAATGTTGCGCTACGCCTTGATACTTCAGGGTTTTGACGTAGTGGAAGCGATAAATGGCTCCGATGCTCTGGATAAAATTCTTACGCACGACATCGATATGGTGATATCCGATTGGCAGATGCCGGAAATGGATGGCCTAGAGCTTTTGCGGCACCTCCGTCAAATGGAAAGCTTTGCTGACACGCCTTTTGTGATGATCAGCTGTCATGACGATATTGAGGCGCGGAGACAGGTGCAGGAACTAGGTGCGCTCAACTGGTTGAAAAAACCGTTCAGGATCTCTGATTTACAGCTAATTGTTGAACATGGTCTCAGCAGTGCAGAGATTCGTCATGACTCTCTAATCGATAAAAATACTAACGGTGATTCGTGATGTATTCAGGCCATCAACATGCCGGTTCTGTGGAACTGATCGAGAGAACTGCTGCTCCCCGGTGGGAACCCTCCAGACTAAACGATCTGGCCCGGGATCTGGCTGGAGTCGAAGCTGTTACTGAACGAAGTTTTCTCGACCTTGGCAATAGAATCCAGAACTTTCATGGCCGTGCCAGGAGTATCTCCAGCGCCGCCGGTGAGGTCCTGGAACTGATCAATGGCGAGGGTGGAGAGCAGGCTCTGCAACGGCTGCAATTGCTGGTTGAGCGATGCAACATGTGGCTTAATACCACCGCAGAAAAATCCTCAGAAATATCCGCCCTGATGAAAAACGTCTTAAGTGAGGTCACCGGGCTGGAATTGCCGGTCATGGGTTTGAGAAAAGTCGTTAAAACCCTTCATTCCCTACGCGTTTCGACGCGTATCGAGGCGGCCAAAGGGTATGCATCGGGAGCTGCTGTTCTGGCTAAATCTCTGGATGAACTCAGCGCCCTGGTTCAGGAGAAGGTGATTGAGATTTTTGACTTAACCGAAGCTCTGGTGCCGGTTATCAACCGTTCGATCGGACTGGAAGAAGCGGTGCAATCCGGTTCGATCAGGGTTGCCGGCGACGAAATCAACAAGGCCCGTAGGGTCCTGGTCGCTTTTCTGGAGACTTTTCTTGAAACCGGACATTGGAGCGGTCGACTGAAGGGTACTTCGGATGGGGTGACCCGGAGTTTTAGTGAAATAGTTTCGGCCCTGCAATTCCAGGACATCACCCGGCAACGTCTTGAACATGTGCAGAAAGCCCTGAATAATCTCAGTCAGCACCTGGGAAAATTCAATCAACGACAAGACTTTAGCAACGACGCCGAAGCAGAACGTCTCTTCGGCTGCATCTGCTATTTGCAGCACGACCAGTTGGATTTGGCTTCCCGGGAATTCGTCGATGCTGCGGACAACCTAGCAAAAAACCTGAACGCCATGTCAACAAATGTCGTTGCCATGGCGAGAGATACCAGAAGTCTGCTTAAGGTCTCTGATGATGTGAGTGGGAATCGCTATGCAATTGTTCTCTCAGCTCTCCAGTCGATCGCAGTGCACCTCGAAAAGACCGGAGGCACTCACGTAACGACGGCAAACAACCTCAACGAAGTTCACGAGGGAGTTCAGAAAGTTTCAGCACTGGTCGAAGAAATTGAATTCATCGGTGATGAGATGCAGTTGCTGGCAATTAACGCAGCGGTCAGCGCAGCCCATGCCCAGCGAAGGGGCGCCGGTCTTGATGTGATTGCACAGAATATACAGGATGTCGCAGAAGAGTCCTGCAGTTATGCACTCACACTAACCCGGCAATGTGAAACGATTACCGAACACGCGCGCCACCTTCAGACCATCGAACAGAGCAACCAGTCTGGATTTGGCTCTGTGAGAGACCTCATCGAGGAGGCCCAGGAACGTATGACAAATCTTGAAACCAGTCATGCCACGCTGGTGAACCTGACCGAAAGGATCGATCAAGACGCCCATGACCTTTCTCACGAAGTGGCCGTTATTGTCGACACTCTCGATATCGGTCATCTCTTCAAGAAGAAGCTTGCACCTGTATTGAAAAGCTTCAACGAACTCGGTTTTTCATCCGTGGAAGATTTGAATACGATGGAGAACGCCAATCTTGAAGAGCTCTTCAACGAGCTCGAATTGTGTTACACCATGGCCAGTGAACGGCAGATTCACCAGAGCTTCATGGGCAGCCGGGAGCAATCAACAGAAGAATTGGCAAAAAAAGAAGACGAGTGGGCGGCAAATCGCCATCATGACCTTGGCGACAACGTCGACCTGTTTTAGAGGTTAATGAAAAGGAATCAGGAGTTAATGATAAACTATGACGAACTGGTCTTTTGACAACGAAACAAATACCGGGACCCTGAAGCTGGCAGGGGAGATGACGGTCCAACATGTCAGTGATCTAAAGGCCTCTCTGGTCGAGGCGTTTGAAAACGCCGAGCAGGTGACGGTTGATGTCTCCGCAACGACTGCGGTCGACGTTGCTGGAGTGCAGATACTCTGTGCCTGTCACCGATTCTCGAGATCACGCGGCAAAAAGATGTGTCTGCGGCTTGGTGATAACACCCGTTTTGCAGATTTCCTCGAGGAGGTTGGTTTCCCGTTGGGTTTTATCTGCAATCACGGTGAAAAAGATAGATGTGTATGGGCTTCTGGAAGCTGACAGGTCCAAACTAATTATTGTTAAGGAGATAAAAATTATGAGCAAGCGCGTGATGACCGTCGATGATTCGGCCACGGTGCGCCAGGTTCTGCAAATGACGCTCGAAGGAGCCGGTTACGAAGTTCTGCAGGCCGTAGACGGAGTTGATGCCCTGAGAAAGCTGGCCAGCGAGTCAGTTGATATGCTGGTGACTGATCTGAACATGCCGAATATGAATGGTATTACCCTGATCAGGGAAGTCAGGCAGGATCCCGGCAACCGGTTCATGCCAATCGTCATGCTGACAACCGAATCGCAGCCGGAAAAGAAACAGGAAGGTAAATCGGCCGGTGCCTCAGGCTGGATAGTGAAGCCTTTCAAGCCCGAGCAGCTACTGGCTGTCGTCCGCATGGTGTGCCCGACATGAGCAGCCTTCTCGAAACTTTCAGAGACGAGGCCATCGAGCTGATCCAGGAGCTTGAAGAAGCACTCCTCGAACTGGAAGAGACGCCGAAGGACTCGGCCTTGATCGACCGGGTCTTTCGCGCCCTGCATACCCTCAAAGGTTCCGGTGGCCTGGCCGGACTCGATAACGTTGCCGGCTTTTGTCACGAGGCTGAAACGGTTTTTGAAATGGTACGTGCCGGAGATCGGCAGGTTGACCAGGCACTGGTTTCGTTGACATTGCGTGCCCAGGACCATCTCAAAGGGATGATCCTGTATGAATTCGGAGACGAAGCCATCGATGATGAAATCACTGCCGATCTGGTCGCAGCCTTCCAGGCGCTTTTACCTAATCGGCAGGATGCGATGCCGCCCGGCTTTGTGGACATTGAAGGTCAACACGATGACCAGATGACCTATCGGATACGTTTCCGCCCCAATCCGGGCCTGTTCAGGCAGGGAGTCCAACCGCAGTTCCTGTTGGGAGAGCTCGACCGCCTTGGTGACTCTGTCGTTGTCGCTCAACTTGACAACGTCCCCCCTCTTGACGAGATAGACCCCGAAGAATGCCGTGTCTACTGGGATATTCTACTGACGACCGATCATGATGAAGACGCGATTCGTGACGTGTTTATTTTTGTTGAGGACGATTGTGAACTGACTGTCCAGCAAATAGACGACGGCAGCCAGCTTGACCAGCCGGAGGATTACAAGCGGCTCGGAGAAATCCTGGTTGAACGGGGTGACCTGACCGAAAGTGACCTGCAAAAATACCTGAAAGAGAAGAGAAGGCTCGGGGAAGCCCTGGTTGCAGAAGGTGCCGTCGATAACAACAAGGTGCAGGCTGCGCTGTTCGAGCAGGAGCACGTGCAGAAACTACGCAAGGGACGCAAGAACCATGACGCCATGGAGAGCATCCGGGTAAAGTCAGACCGGTTGGACAAACTGGTGAACCTGGTCGGCGAGATGGTCACCGTGCAGGCGCGGCTGTCACAGCTTGCCGGCAACCGTGTTGATGCCGATCTCCTGGGGATCTCTGAAGAAGTTGAGCGTCTCACCTGGGACCTGCGCGACCAGGTCCTGAACATCCGCATGTTGCCAATCGGTGGCACATTCACCCGTTTCAAAAGGTTGGTTCGCGATCTTGGCACGGAACTCGATAAAGATGTCGTGCTGATCACTGACGGAAGTGATACTGAACTCGATAAAACGGTTATTGACCAATTGAACGACCCTCTGGTGCACCTGGTGCGTAACAGCATCGGCCACGGTATAGAAGCACCCGAAGACAGGATCGCGATCGGCAAACCGCGCAAAGGGCGTGTCACTCTTTCGGCCAGGCACACGGGTGCCAATGTCGTCCTGACGATAGCCGACGACGGGGCCGGTTTGGATGCCACCGTAATCCGTGCCAAAGCCATCGAGAAAGGCCTGATCTCGGCTCAGGCCGAGTTAGGTGAACGTGAAATCTTCAACCTTATTTTTGAGCCCGGCTTTAGCACAGCGAAAGAAGTCTCCAGTGTGAGTGGTCGTGGCGTTGGTATGGACGTTGTACGACAGGCGGTTGACGCGTTGCGCGGCAGTATCGAGGTGCGCAGCGAAGTCGGGCAGGGGACGACTTTTGCTGTCAAGCTGCCACTGACCCTGGCGATCATTGACGGTCTGTTGATCGACATTGCCTCAGAGAACTACATTCTGCCTCTCTCGGCAGTCGAAGAGTGCATCGAATTGACCCGTGCCGATACAGAACAATCCCATGGCCGCAACCTTGTCAAGGTGCGTGGCGAAATTATTCCCTACGTACGCCTGCGCGACGAATTCAGTTTTAACGGCCAGCGTCCCGAGATCGAACAGATTGTAGTCGCCAATCTCGAGGGGATGAGGGTCGGTTTTGTGGTCGATCACGTTGTCGGTGAGCACCAGACTGTCATCAAAAACCTCGGGCGTATGTACCAGGATACTGACGGCATCTCGGGAGCGACCATCCTCGGTGACGGCCGGGTGGCGCTGGTTCTCGATCTGCCCAAACTTGCAGAGAAGGCGGAGACCAAGGAGAATGCGAGATTCAACTGATTGCTTCAGGTGGGCCCCGATAAGATTCTCAGGCCGTCGCTGAAGAGCTGCGGAGGTTCAGGCGGGCCAGGAACAGAAAACCCATCATCATAAATAAAGGGTTAATATACGTGATGCTAAAATTTGGCGATAAAGTGATAATCAGGGATAGTTCGGCTCTGGATGGTGTCGAGGGGGTCGTCTATCGCATAGATGAAGAGAAGATCTCTGTCCTGCTCGATAAAGAAGTGATCTGGCCCGTTGATCACTGTGACCTGGAAAAGATTACCTCATCTGCTTCGATCAAGTTCCCTGCCCTCTGAGTTTTCACGAGGTAGATCTGTTCCCTGCGTGCAAAATCATGAAGTCACAACAATGTGCCTGCCCGGTATGTCGTTGTGACTTTTTAATTAACCGGCTGTTTTGATATGGGCATTATTACCTGAAGGTTGACTGTCACGCTGGTAATTCATTTAGTATCTGTCTGTTTTTGCTGAAGTTCTCATTCCTGAAAGTGAATTCAAGTTCTCATTAAAATGTGTTGGCATAAAACGTGACATGTCTTTTAATGCTGCCAAGTTCAGGCTGCCCCAGCACGAGATTTCGACGTTTTTTATCAAGGGGCAGCGGTCTCAACCAGAGATTTAAAGGCCGGTACAGCTGAAGTGTGATCACTCGTTGGATCTGTCATTGATACATGATCTGTTGTTTTGTCCCACGTGACCCGTTTGGGTGCATAATCAAAAAGGAGTTGTTGTGATGAAAAAACGCGTTTCGATGTTGGTCCTGTTTGTCCTGTTTGCTTCGGCCGGGCTGTCCCTGGCCGCCGACCCCCTGATCTGCTGGTTCCCGCCGGGCTGGAAGAGCAAGGCTGCTGCGGCCAAAGAGATTACCGATGGCTTGTCGAGTGCCAGCGGGGTTGCGATTCGTCCGCGCATCGCCAAGAGTTACCCTGAAATTTTAAGCGCCTTCTCTTCAAAAGATGCGAACCTTGTCTATGTCGGGTCCTTCGTGCAGGCGGTCATCGCCGCGCGCAGCCTCGGCACCCCCCTGACCCAGAACGTCAATGGCAAGGAGCTCTACTCCGGGGTCCTGATTTATCCCACCGGGCAGGATCCGGTCGCGATTCTCAATAACAGCCCTTCTGAAATTGCATTCGCCAAGGGTGCCTCATCAGGTGAGTCTAGTGCCAAGGCTGCGACCGCCGGCAAGGCCGCGATTGGTGTCGCCAATCATGGTACTGCAGTGAATGCCGTAAAAGCCGGCAAAGCCAAGGCTGCAGTGGTCAAGAACTGGTGGTGGGAGAGCAACGGCTCGAAATTCCCCGGTATGAAAGTTTACGAGATTCCCGGTGTTTCAGAGCAGAAAAATCCCGACAATGTTTTGACTGCGTCCAAGGCCGTGCCGAATGATATTGCGCAAAAAGTTAAGGCTGCGGCGATCGCCAGCTCTGCCGCTTTCGGTAGCGGTGCCAACATGCAGGCATTTGATGCGGCGGCCCTGGATTTCTCGCTTGGCCTGATGAAGAGAGGGAAAATTGATCCCCTCGCGTACAGTTGGTAACGTGCCAATAATGATATTGCCCGCCTGTCCAGAAAAAGAGACAGGCGGGCTTTTCTGAATATATGTGAGGCATCCCATGAGTATCCTGAAGAAATTGTTGCTCCTGATCAGCTCGACCCTGGTGGTTGCATTTATCGTGATCGGATTGATTACCGCTTTCGGCATGCAAAGCAGTACCAGTGAAATGGTCGGGGCGTTGGAATCCAGCCTGTCGAGTGAAAACGAAAATACGATGAAGCTGCTCGACGAGAATTTCGGCCAGATTCGTGTTGATTTGAACAATGCCGACCAGACAGCCCGTGACATCGTAACATCACTTTATGACGAATCGTTTACCGCAGCGATTGCTTCGTTGGGCAACCAGGTGCTGCCTTCAGTAGAGGCCTTCGATTACGATACGCCGGTTCAGAATGTTCAACTGCTGATAGAATCAAATCCCGCGATCAAATGGATTCGTTTGTCTGTCAGCGAAAATCCGACCGATGACGAGGTGTTTGTGTTTGGTGAGTTCGGTCAGGGAGCCGATCGCAAGATATATGAGACTGCCCTTTCTTCTGCCTTTGCTTACGTAAAACTTGAAATGCAGACCAGCCTGACTGGACTCGATGCTCTAAACAAGATCGGTGGGATCTTTACCGATATCAACGCATCCAATAACCAGCTTGCCAAGGACATTAAGGGCCGTTCGCAACAGGCAACGCAGAACGCTACAACGGTGGCGATTGAAGCCGGTGATGCCGGGCAGAAGAGCTTGCTCTGGATGATGTGCGTGACGATGCTTGCGGTTTTGTTTCTGGTCTGCGTGGTTCTCGGCGTTTCAATCAACAAAAGCGTCAACCTGCCGCTGACCCAGACTGTTGACATGATCCAGGAGATGGAAAAAGGCCGCCTGAACAATCGACTGTCGATGAACCGAAGCGATGAGATCGGCCAGATGGCGGTCGCCATGGACAGTTTTGCCGATAATCTTCAGCACGAAGTGGTCGCCGGCCTGCAGAACCTCGCGGAAGGGAACCTGGTGTTCCAGGTCCGCCCACAGGATGAGCGGGACGTGGTGCGGGGTGCGGTCAAGAAGGTGCGGGATGACCTGCACAACCTGATCGGCAACATCAAGATGGCGACCGAGCAGGTTGCCACCGGCAGCCTGGCGATCAGTGCATCGTCTGCAGAGATGTCCAGGGGGGCAGCGACCCAGGCGGCTTCTGCCGAAGAGGCTTCAAGCAGTATCGAGCAGATGAACGCCAATATCCGTCAGAATGCAGATAATGCACTGCAAACGGAAAAAATTGCCACCCAGGCAGCACAGAATGCGCAGGAAGGCGGCAACGCAGTGAATGAGACAGTGGCGGCCATGAAGCAGATTGCCGAGAAGATCATGATTATCGAAGAGATCGCCCGGCAGACCAACCTGTTGGCACTGAACGCGGCGATCGAGGCCGCCCGTGCCGGTGAGCACGGCAAGGGTTTCGCAGTGGTTGCCGCCGAAGTTCGCAAACTCGCAGAACGCAGCCAGAGCGCGGCCGGCGAGATCAATGAACTGTCTACCAATAGCGTCGAGGTCGCCGAGAAAGCGGGTAGACTCCTCGAAGTCATCGTGCCTGACATCCAGAAAACCGCAGAACTGGTGCAGGAGATCAGTGCCGCGAGTAAAGAGCAGGACGCCGGGGCTGATCAGATCAACCGCAGCATCCAGCAGCTTGACGGAGTCATTCAACAGAATGCTTCGGCTTCCGAGGAGATGGCCTCAACTGCCGAAGAACTGTCCAGCCAATCGGAACAGCTTGCCGATATGGTCGCCTTCTTCAAGATTGACGAAAGTGCCAGGAACCACCGACGTAAATCGATAGTCAGCCGTGATGCTGTTGCGGGTGAACCGCAACCTAGGATTGCCAATGGTGCAAGTGCGGTGTTAGGATCATTTACGCAATTTGAGCAGAAACCGTCCGACTTGACCGGCGAACACGATTCTCTTGACGATGAATTCGAAACATTTTAAGGACTGAATCATGGGAGATAGCAACGCAACCAGCAACCAGCAATATGTAACCTTCAGCCTCGGCGACGAGCTGTTCGGCGTCGAAGTGACCCGCGCAAGGGAAATTCTCAGTGTGACCCCGGTCACCAAGGTGCCGCAGACTCCGGAATATTTGCTCGGCGTGATCAACCTG
>Ga0102946_1000072_pt1 | contig 34527 bp, 33 predicted proteins | sample SalPon2A_A_D1_MG_FD_78209 | JGI IMG/M metagenome (GOLD analysis project Ga0102946, IMG submission 78209) | Soil microbial communities from South San Francisco under conditions of wetland restoration - Salt Pond MetaG R2A_A_D1_MG | ecosystem: Environmental > Terrestrial > Soil > Wetlands | place... | reverse complement strand
TCGAAAACAGGATGCAGTTCAGAGACTGAATGTTAACAACCGCGTGACTCTCCCGATCCCTGTCGATTGCCCGGACAAACCAGGCAATCGGCAGGCGTCGCGGCCAAAAGTCCGCTCCTACAGGAGGCACATGGTTGTGTAGGAGCGGCTTTTAGCCGCGAACAGGCTGGGCCATCGAACGATCTTCACCTCCGAAACATTTGCTGAAAATTAATAAAACAACCGCGCCTTCGCGGTTCTTTGCGAAACAGCCTTTGTGCAATCACTAACCCACAAAGCAACTGGTAGCAAATAGAACAGCGGTTGCGTCTATAGCCGTTGTTTGAAAGGAAAGCGTGTGCGCTCTAATTCCAGAAAAGTTTGTGGACGTTGATTTTCCGCCATGGCGCCTTCGCGGCTCTTTGCGAAGCAGCCTTGGCGGAAAATCAACATCAGCGTTCTTCGAACGCTAATACCTAAAATGCTTAATTTTTTCGCCCTTCTGCCCCAACTCCGTCATCGCCTCAATCCCGATCTGAAGATGAAGATCAACCCAGCCCTCGGTCACTTTCTTGTCAGAAGCCTCTGTCTTCACGCCATCTGGTGTAACCGGCACATCCGAGACAAGCAATAACGCACCCCGTGATATTTCATTGGCATGGCCAACGATGAACAACGTTGCGGTTTCCATGTCGATACCGATGCAGGTCATGTCATGTAATCTCTGGTGAAACTTTTCATCGTGCTCCCAGACCCGGCGATTGGTTGTGTAGATGACACCTGTTCGATAATCAACGTTCTTAGAGACGATTTTGTCCGAGACAAATTTATGCAGCTTGAACGAGGGCAATGCGGGCACGGCCGCGGGAAAATAGTCATTGCTGGTTCCCTCGCCCCGAATCGCTGCAATTGGCAATATAAAGTGACCAATCTCGGTAGACTTTTTGAGCCCGCCGCACTTGCCGAGAAACAAAACGCCCTTCGGCGCAACTGAACTTAGCAGATCCATGATGGTGGCAGCATTGCTTGAGCCGATACCAAAGTTGATGATACTGAGACCATCGCTGTTGGTAGCCGCCTGCATGGGCCGATCCCTGCCATACAATTTACAATCGAATTGTTCTGCGAACTTCTCAACATAATTACCGAAGTTGGTTAGCAGGATGTACTCACCAAACTGTTCCAATGGCATACCTGTATAGCGGGGAAGCCAGTTTTTCGTGATATCAAGTTTGGTCAGCATTGTTCTTGTCCTTTGTCATTTTGATTCAGCCATTCTCAGGCGAGCGCTGTTCAGAGTCCAGATCGGTCAGAAACACTTTTCGCGCCAAAGGAACAGTGACACGCCGTTTTTCTGCAAGGGCCCGCCGCTGAATGACTTCCAGTGCTTTCAACATGCTTCCAAGGTCACGGCTGATTCGACGCAAAAGGAACTGCTCAACATCCGGCGACAAATCGAGTTCCAGTTTTGTGGCTCGCAATCGGAGGACTTCCATCTTTTCCTTCTGATTCAGAGGCTTAAGGTTCAGCCTTACACCCCAGGCCATACGAGAAGCCAGGTCCGGAAGAGCAAAATTCAGAGCTGACAGGGATACCTGGCTGCTGGCAACAATCTGGCCATCACCTTCCCTGACCTCGTTGAAGCAGTGGAACAGGGCTTCTTCCCATCGAACATCCCCTATGACCGAGTGTAACCCGTCGAAACAGACCAGCCCCTGAAGTCCAACGAGACCCGCAGTGGCCTCAGGATCCATTTTCTCCAGGCCGATATACCAGGCAGGCCGATCCTGCTCCCGGTATTCAATACAAAGGGCATTGAGCAAATGGGTTTTTCCACTAACCGCGGGTCCCTGAACAAAAACACTTCCCACAGATTGGCTGGAAAGTGACTTCAGCGCATCTACAGCCGCCTGGTTAGGACCAGCAACAAAGTCCTCAAAACGGTCCGGGCCCGTTGGTTGCAGCTCAAGAGGAATCTGGGGTGAAAACAATACTCAATGACCTTCTGGCTGTGCCCTATCCTGACCTGACGATGAATCATCTTCCGGGGCCTTGTCAGGATCATTCAGGACGAGGGCATCCTCATCTTCTTCAATTTCGCCAGCCGAATCTGGCGCCTGTCCGTAATATTCGCTGTTCCGGTATTCAGTATAAAAATAACGCACAAGAACGTTTAATGCTGCGGCAACGGGCAGCGCCAGCAGAATTCCCAGGAATCCTCCGAGTTGTCCGCCTGCCAGCACCGCAAAAATCACCGCGACTGGATGAAGGCCGATCTGGTCGCCAACCAGCTTGGGTGTGAGCACCATCCCTTCCAGCATTTGCCCGGTCACGAAGACGCCGGCAACCAGCAGAAGATGAAAAACATCCTGAAACTGGAACATGGCAGCCACCAGGGCCGCGACGACACCAACTATTGTTCCAAGGTATGGAACGATGCTGAGCAGGCCGGCGATCAGGCCAATAATAATGCCCAGTTCGAGGCCGATGGCCCACAGGCCAATCGCATAAATCAGTCCCAGTGCCAGCATGACCACCAGCTGACCACGAATAAACGCGCCCAGCACATCATCAATATCAGCAGCCAGCCGGGAAATCAGTGACTCGTGACGGCGCGGCAGCAGCAATCGAATTCCATTGATCAGCTTGTCCCAGTCACGCAACAGGTAAAAGGTCACGACCGGGACCAGAATAAGGTTCATAAGGAAACCGAATACCGCCTGTCCACTTTGTGAAATCTTGCCAAGCACAGTGAAAAGTGCCTGGCTGGTTTCGCGCCAATAGTCTTTGAGTGTTTCAGTAATGGTTGCTGTATCAAGCGAATAGTCCTGCAGACCCAGTGTTGTCTGCAGCCATGGCCAGGCACTTTGCCCAAGCCAGTCAAGTATCTGTGGTATGCGTGCGGTAAGCTCCTGGACCTGGGTGCGAAGCAATGGCACCACCACCAGCAGCATTACAACAAACAGGCTGATTCCAAGTGAGAACACAACAATCACAGCGACTGTGCGATTCCACTTCCAGCGGCCGATTTTTACTCGCTCAAGACGGTCGGTTAAAGGGTCAAACAGGTATGCCAGGGCTGCCGAAATTGCAAACGGCATTACGATGGGCGCAAGTCTCCAGAGCAACCAGACCAGCAGCAACCCGATGGCCAGCCAGAACCAGCGGCTTGAATCCCAACCATCGGTGGGTAACTGAGGACTACCCTGTTCCACGACGTGCTTTCTCCGCCCTGGATTTTCGCGACCAGATAACCGCATAGTGAATCCAGGATGCCACGGTCATCACTGCCGTCAGGTAAACCAACCAGGTTGTCCAGGGACCCGATGTCTGTGGCCAGGCCAGGCCCAGCATGACGCTGACCACCAGGACAATCTGGCACAAAGTGTTCCACTTGCTGAATTCGGTGGGCGTTGCCGTTGCCAGGCGCGCAATACGGAAATGATAGTAGTAGCCGTAAAACACGATCATCAGGTCACGGGCAACAATCAGCAAAACAAGCCACCATGGCAAGTGACCCAGCCACGCAAGCGTCAGAGTGGTTGATACCAACAGGAATTTATCAGCCAGTGGATCAAGGACCCCACCCCAATGCGTCATCCAGCCAAACCGACGCGCCAGGAAACCGTCAAGCAGATCGCTCAGACCCGCAGCCATTGCGATGATAAAAGCGGCTTTGTACTGACTGGTCAACAACAGATACACGATCGGCCCGACCACGATCATGCGGAATATAGTCAGTACATTGGGAAGAAGGCGAAGACTCATTGCTGCAGGACATATTGGCCGGAGCCATCTTCAGATTCAAGCACCCGATCATCTTCCAGTGCCTGCTGTAAATATTCCGGCGCCGCATTCAGTACCAGTGCCATCGAGACTCCCCGCGGCGTTGCGGCAAGGACAGCCACTTCATCAACAATACTCAACGATTCGAGATAAGCCAGGCAACGCGCGTAATCAGCACTACTGCCAAGCCCACCAACGGAAATTTCATGAATCCATTGACCCTGTTCAGTGGCAGCAATTGCCTTGACAGTGGCAATTTCATCAATCACCTGGTGCATGGTTTCCACCAGCACTTCCTGCAGGTCGATATTGCGGCTTCTCCACGTCCAGTTTTCCTGTTCGTATTCCAGAATCAAGCGGGCATTCCACTCTGGCCCCTCCCTGCGGGCAGTCACAATAAGAATTTCCCCCGAACCGCCCTCGTCTCTCAATTGTTCCGTGTAGCCACCCCACAAAAGCTGCACATCGACATTGTAATTACCCGCTTCATCCGGCTCGGGCCAGACCAGGGAAAGTCCTCTCGTCTGTGCAATTCGATCAACAGGATCACGAAGATATTCATACTCGAGCGGCAATACCTGGCGCCCAAGCCCATCATCTATCAGCAGCCACACGGAAAGAGGTGCACGGCCTGGCGGCCACCTGGGCAAACCCAGGGTACGCAACAGGTCGTCAACACCTGACTGTGAAAACTGAACGCTGAGCAGGGTGCCGGATTCCTGTTCCAGTGAATTTCCCGGCAACCGGGGCTCACTCAGGTCCTGTGTCGAAATCTGCTCGTAAAAGTAGCTCACCACCAGTGATCGTGCGTTGCTCGTGGCAGCCACAACTTCCGGATCCTGATCCAGGTCCCGGATGCCGCTCAACTTGCCCAGAACCTGTGCCAGTGCCGGCGCAAAAGCTTCCTCACGGGCTTGCTGGCTCTGGTTCTCAACTGCTATTGAAGATTGATACAGATCGGCAATCTCCGCCTGAGTTCTGTCAGGGGCGAGCGCAAAGATCAGAATTAGTAAAAAAATCAGTCTCATCTTGTCTGGCAGGATCCACGAAGACGGTTCGTGATACGGTCTGAAGGCGGCAAATACGATACCATATGCGGCCGTTCCGGACAGCGTCTTCGATGTCTTCGGGGTAACAAAGCATGAGAGTAAACCAACATTTTCATTTCAACGAACAGCCATTCATTCTCATAACTGCGGGGAAGATAAAAACTTGAGCAATAAAAGCCATAACAAACCCTCTGAACCCGATGGACTATCGTACCGCGACGCCGGCGTGGATATTGATGCTGGCAACGAACTTGTGTCACGCATCAAATCTGCGGTTGCAAGCACCAACAGAGCTGGCGTGGCCGGACACCTGGGTGGATTCGGCGCTCTGTTTGATCTGAAGCGAGAGGATTGGCGCGATCCACTTCTCGTTTCTGGCGCTGACGGTGTGGGCACCAAGCTGATGCTGGCAAGGCTGTTAAATCGCCACGACACCATTGGCATCGACCTGGTTGCCATGTGTGTTAATGACATCCTGACCAGTGGCGCAGAACCCTTGTTTTTTCTTGACTACTTTGCATCCGGCAGACTCGAACTCGAACAGGCTCAACATGTGATCGAAGGTATTGCAGAAGGTTGCAGGCAGGCAGGTTGTGCGCTGATTGGCGGGGAGACTGCTGAGATGCCAGGTATGTACGGGGATGGCGAGTACGATCTTGCCGGCTTTTCAGTTGGCGCGGTAGAACGTGACTTGCTGGTTGACGGCAAACAGATCATCGCCGGGCATCGAATACTCGGGCTCGCATCCAGTGGGTTACATTCAAATGGCTATTCCCTGGTTCGCAAAGTCATTGAAATCAGCAATGCAGACCTCGGGGCGATTTGCGATACCACGGGCGGTTCAGAGCGCTCCCTTGGCGAAGTTCTGCTTGAACCCACGAGGATTTACGTCAGGAATCTTCTGCCACTTTTGAAAGATGGGCAAATCGATGGCCTGGCGCATATCACCGGCGGTGGTTTAAGCGAAAACATCGTCAGGATTATTGATTCCGATCTTGGCATTCAGATCAACACGGATGCCTGGGAATGGCCGGACGTTTTTCATTGGCTGCAGGACAATGGAGGTATTTCTGATACTGAAATGAACAGAACCTTCAATTGCGGTATCGGGATGGTGGCAATCGTGCGGGCAGAAAATGCACAATCCGTTCTGGAGCAGATTCGCAATTCCGGCATTGAATGTACCGATATCGGTAAAGTCGTTCCGGCGGGTCATGGTGAACGTGTCGAGTATCTCGCGGCAGGCTGATGATGACCTTGCGAATATGCGTTCTAATCTCGGGATCAGGCAGCAATCTGCAGGCCCTGATCGAGGCCCGTGACTCAGGCCGCCTGGATGTAGAAATAGTTCAGGTCATCAGTAACGTCGCAAGTGCAAAAGGCCTGGAAAGAGCGACGCAGGCGGGCATCCCCTGCAGCATTGTTGAGCAAAGTGCTTTTACTGGCAGGGAAGATTTCGACCATGCGCTGGCCTTGTTGATGGCAACCGGTTCACCTGATTTGTTCGTTTTTGCAGGATTCATGCGAATTGTCGGCGAAGCCGTGCTGAGTGCATATGCGGGACGCATGATCAATCTCCATCCATCCCTGTTGCCGCTGTACCCGGGGCTGAATACCTACCAACGGGCGCTCGATGCGGGCGACAATGAATATGGCGCAAGTATTCACTTCCTGACGGAACAGCTCGATGGCGGGCCGGTCATCTCGCAACTGCGAATTCCTGTCGAAGCGGCTGACGATGTTTCGAGCCTGCAAAAAAGATTGGCTCCACTGGAACATCGATTGATGGTTGCAACGGTTGAATTGTTCCAGAATCACAAGGTCGAATGCCGGGATGGATATGTTTCAATTGACAATGAATCAATCGATGGCCCGCTATTGCTGGAAGTTCACGATAAACTCAAGATTGCATGATTGAATGATGCGCCTGGGACAATCCGAAACCATGAGAAGGATTTTGACTATCGGACCACAGCTACTATTAGCCGTGCTGCTTGCATCAATTATCCCGGACCGACAGGCCGTTGCCGCTGATTTCATTGCAGAGCCCTACTCCGCCCGTTATTCCGTCTACCGAAATGGCAAACTCCAGGCGCTGACCGAGTTTTTGCTTGAAAAACAGGGTGAAAGCTGGGTGATCAAGAGCGAAAGCAAGGGTACACACGGCATGGCTCGCTTTTTAAAATTCCGCGACTACGAGTTCGTTGAAGGGCAATTTGAAGGCGAAAATTTTCGCCCGCTTCGCTACGTCCATGAGTTGAAATGGATTGGTCCCGACCAGAATACTTCGGCACAGTTTGATTGGGAAAATGACATTGTATTTGTAAATCATGATGGCGATGAGATAACCCTCGACCTGGTCCCTGGCGCCGTTGACCCGATGTCGCTGCAACTGGAGCTTCGTCGTCGTCTCGATCAGGGTGCAGGCCAGGTCATGGAATTCCTGCTGGTTGAAGAAGATGAAATTGAGCTGCAAAAATTCAGGGCCCTGGCACCGGAAAAGCTTGAAACCAGCCTGGGTTGCCTGGCTACAATACCGGTGGAAAAAATTCGCCGGAGTTCAACACGTTTTACCCGTTCCTGGCATGCCAGCAAGCTTGCTTACATTCCTGTTCGCATGGAACACGGGAAAACGGATGGTGATCACATGGAACTGCGCATTACCGAGCTCGTCATTGACGGCGTTGTGGTTGAACCTCAGCCAGGTTGCGCGGCCAGGATAAACGACTGACAAACCCGCCTGAATATAGAGCCAGGGTGAACTGAAAAACCAATTTAACGGATTGATTAATGAAAAGAATTGTTCCGATTCTAATGAGCCTGTCACTTGCCGCATGCGCCGTAAACCCGGTCACCGGTGAGCGAAACCTGCAGTTTTACGGCACCGATTGGGAAAATAACATTGGTGCGCAGATGTACGCACCCATGAAGCAATCGCAGGGTGGCGAGTTTGTGCTTGATCCACAGCTTGAATCGTATGTCAGCCAGGTTGGGCAGCGCCTGGCAAGAAATGCCAGGCGCAAGGAAGAACTCGACTTTCAGTTCAGCATCATTAACAGCTCGATCCCCAACGCCTGGGCACTTCCGGGCGGAAAAATTGCCATCAATCGCGGGCTCCTGGTTGAGATGGAATCCGAAGCAGAACTGGCAGCAGTCCTTGGGCATGAAATTGTGCATGCCGATGCAGCCCATTCTGCCCGCGCGCAATCAAAAGGTGTACTGACCCAGGTCGGCACGGTTGCGGGCATGATCATCGTGGGAACCACCCTTGACAGCCCCGGAGCCCGGGATATGGGAATGCTGGTGCCACAACTTGGTGCCCAGTTACTGACCACCAAGTATGGTCGCGATGCAGAACGTGAGTCAGATGAGTACGGCATGCTTTACATGGCTGAGGCTGGCTACAACACGAAGGGGGCAGTCGAACTCCAGGAGACCTTTGTGCGACTTTCCGAAGGTCGCAACCAGGATTGGCTTTCCGGGCTTTTTGCCTCTCATCCGCCTTCACAGGAAAGAGTGGAAAACAACAAGGAAACAGCACAGCGGCTGGCTGCGGATGGCTACACCGGCGGTGAAATCGGAACGCAGCCCTGGAAAGAGGCTACTGCTTACCTGCGCCGTGTCCAGCCGGCCTATGATCATTACGACAAGGCCAATGAGGCTGCCGCAGAAAAAGACTGGAAAGACGCCCAGAAGAAGCTCAATGCAGCCATGCAAATCGAACCCAGGGAATCGCTGTTTCACGCCCTGCAGGGGGACATTTACAGTCACCAGGATCAATTACGCCGTGCTTTAACATCCTATGATGAGGCTGTCAGCGCGAATCCAAACCTGTTCTACGGATGGATGAGGCGTGGGCAGGCCCGCTTCAATCTTGATGACAACAGCGGTGCCAGGGAAGACCTGGAGCACAGCCTCGAGCTACTTCCCACCGCCCAGGCGCACTACATTCTCGGGCAACTGGACCTGCAGGAAAATCGCCGCGTGGCCGCCATGGACCACTTCAGGGTTGCCGCTCAGTCAAATTCGGAACTGGGCGTGAAGGCCGAACAGGAAATTCTCTCAATGGACCTGCCAGGCAGGGCAGCCAGCTATGTGGAGGTCAAACCGGCTGTCAACAACAACGGTGAAATGTTCATCCAGGTTGGCAATCTCACGCGATCATCGCTAAACAACATTGAATATCGATTTGCCTGGATAGACGATTCCGGCCGTACGCGGCAAGGCAACGGTCGTTTCGACGGCGTGATCGAGGGCGGCAAGTGGGCACAACAACAATTGAATGCTCGCATCAACAACCCGGCAGATCTCAATCGAAGACTGCAAATTGAAATCACCGGGGCCAACCTGATCGAACAGTGAGCCGGAAAATCTGGCGGCTTTTTCGGGTCAGCCCAGGTTTCTTACCCGCTTGATTCGAGCGCCAAGCTGGCCTAGCTTTTCTTCGATGAGTTCGTAACCCCTGTCGATGTGATAAACACGATCCACAGCCGTTTCGCCTTCTGCAACCAGGCCAGCCAATACCAGGCTGGCCGAAGCACGTAAATCGGTTGCCATGATCGGTGCAGCCATCAACCGCTCAACACCTCGAACGATGGCGGTATTGCCCTTCAATTTGATGTCGGCACCCAACCGCTGTAATTCCTGGACATGCATAAAGCGGTTTTCAAACACGGTTTCGGTGATAACACCTGTGCCATCGGCAATCGTGTTTAATGCCGTAAACTGTGCCTGCATGTCTGTTGGAAACGCCGGATAAGGTGAGGTAGTGACATCCACGGCCTGAGGGCGATTCCCATGCATGTTCAGTTCAACCCAGTCGTCACCAACACTGACTTCCGCGCCCGCCTCCATCAACTTGTCCAGGACAACATCCAGGTGTTCTGGTCTGGCACGCGTGCAGCGAATATGACCACCGGTCATTGCTGCGGCCACAAGATAAGTCCCGGTTTCAATCCGGTCCGGAAGAACCGAATAAGGGGCCCCGGACAATCGTTCTACACCCTCAACGGTAATCGTTGTGGTGCCTGCGCCCTTTATCTTTGCACCCATGGCACTCAGAAATTCAGCCAGGTCCACCACTTCCGGCTCCTGGGCCGCATTCTCCAGAATGGTCGTGCCCTCGGCCAGCGTGGCAGCCATCAGCAGGTTTTCCGTACCCGTCACTGTGACGGTATCAAGAACGATTCTGGCGCCTCTAAGGCGGTCAGCACTTGCCTCGATGTTGCCGTTTCGAACCGCAACCTCGGCACCCATCTGTTGTAAACCGTGCAAGTGCAGATTGACGGGCCTGGAGCCGATTGCGCAACCACCCGGCAACGACACCCGCGCCTCGCCAAAGCGGGCCAGCAAGGGGCCCAGCACCAGGATCGAAGCCCGCATTGTCTTGACCAGATCATAAGGCGCTTCGAACAGATCAATTCCGGATGGGTCGATTTCCACATGCATTCGCTCATCCAGCGACAGGCTTGCACCCATGCGGCCCAACAACTCCATGGTCGTACTGACATCCTGCAAATGCGGAACGTTGTTGATTTGGCTTGGGCTGTCACCCAGGAGACTCGCCACCAGTATTGGCAGCACAGCATTCTTGGCGCCGGATATCCAGACTTCACCCTCCAGCGGAATGCCGCCCCTGATTAATATTCTTGCCATACTCTCATCTCTCTCAGGATCGGGGGCTTCAGGAATTTTCAGCAGGAGTAAGGGTCGTCAGGCCGAGTGCGTGAATTTCATTTCCCATCGTCGGGCCCAAAGTGGCGTAAACCATTCGATGCCGCTGTAATGTACCCTTGCCTGCAAAGGCTTCGGATACCACGATGGCATCGAAATGAACGCCATCGTCACCACTCACAGTGACTTCGGCTTGTGGTAATCCGGCACGGATCATTTGCTCTATAGTTATGCTATCCATAGACTGTCGGGATTTTTGGCGTCACGTATTTGACCTCACAATTGGACAGGTTTCCAGAGGAGGCGGACATCTTAAAGGAATCTGAGTTGGGCACGCCAGCCGAATGCTGATTGCAAGCATCCAGCTTCTGGGTGGATTCATCCTGCTCGTGTGGGGTGCAGACCGGCTGATTGCGGGTGCATCCGCCATTGCCAGGAATCTGGGCGTGTCTCCCCTGATCATTGGCCTGACCATCGTTGCGCTTGGAACATCCGCCCCGGAACTGGTTGTTTCGGCCGTGGCAGCCTATCGCGGAAATCCTGAATTGGCGGTGGGTAACGCCATCGGTTCAAACATTGCCAATATTGGTCTGATCCTGGGAATCACTGCACTGGTTTACCCCTTGCGGGTTGAATCAGAAACCCTTAAACGCGAATACCCGCTCCTGATGTTCGTCACCGTCGCCAGCTTCATCATGGCTGCAGACCTGATGTTTACCAATACCGAGGGCTGGCTGATGGTCGCCGGCCTGATTGGCATCATTGGCTGGATGGTAGGCCTGGGTCTGCGCAAGGGACCAGCCGACCCATTGGCACTGGAGTTCGAAGCTGAAATCCCGACCGATATGCCAACCAAGACAGCGCTTATCTGGTTGATGGTGGGAGGAATCGTCCTGCCGCTAAGCTCAAGCTTCCTGGTTGACGGTGCCATCACGGTAGCAAGGGCGCTTCACGTTTCGGAGGCAGTCATCGGGCTGACCATCGTGGCATTGGGTACCAGTCTTCCGGAACTTGCTGCGTCAGTCACGAGTGCGCTGCGCAGGGAAGATGATCTTGCAATCGGCAATATTATCGGCTCGAACATGTTCAACATTCTGGGTGTTCTGGGTGTCGCTGCCACCATCACCCCGGTGGCTGTCGAGCCAATCATGTTGAGACAGGACTTCCCGGTGATGTTCGTTTTCACTGTCCTGCTGTTTTTCATGGCGTACGGATTCCGCGGCCCGGGTCGAATACGTCGTCGATCAGGCGCCTTGCTGTTGACCATGTATGTTGCCTACCAGGTGCTGGTATGGATGACCGCCACACCTGTGCCCGGCTAGAATAGAAACCATGAATAGCGATTCCGGGCCGAAGCCCCACACTGAAGCCCTCAGGCAAATGGCCGTGGGGGTGATTGAAACCGAAGCAACCGCGGTTAGTGCACTCATCGAACGAATCGATGAAAACTTCATGAATGCCTGTGAAGCCATGCTGGCATGCAAAGGACGAGTGGTTGTCATCGGCGTTGGGAAATCAGGTCATATCGGCAGCAAGATCGCAGCAACACTTGCCAGTACAGGCACTCCTGCTTTTTTCGTTCATCCGGCAGAAGCCAGTCATGGTGATCTGGGCATGATCCAGAAGGAAGACGTCGTGCTGGCATTGTCAAACTCAGGCGAGACTGACGAGGTCAATACTATACTCCCGCCGCTGAAGCGTATCGGGGTTACCCTGATCGCTCTGACAGGCAATCCCTCTTCTTCACTGGCCAGGCACTCTGATGTTCACATCGATGTCTCGGTTGAGAAAGAAGCCTGCCCGTTGGGGCTGGCACCCACATCGAGTACAACAGCGGCCCTGGTCATGGGCGATGCCCTTGCTGTTTCCCTTCTGGAGTCCCGGGGTTTTACCAGGGAGGATTTTGCCCGCTCCCACCCTGCCGGCCAGCTTGGCAAGCGGCTCTTGCTGCACATTCGCGATGTCATGCACAGTGGGGATAGTATTCCGGCCGTCACAGAGACGGCAACCATCAGCGAGACGATTGTGGAAATGACCAGGAAGCGGCTCGGAATGAGTGCAATCCTGGACAGCAACGGCAACGTGACGGGTGTTTTCACGGACGGTGATTTACGTCGAACCATGGATGACGGCATTGACCTGCACAAGAGCAGCATCACACGGGTGATGACACATGGTGGCAAGACCATCGAGCCTGGAGCGCTTGCCATTGAAGCGGTACAGATGATGCAGGAATTTCGCATCCAGGGGTTGCTGGTTGTTGAAGAATCCGGCGAACTGGTCGGCGCCCTGAATTTCCAGGACCTGCTGAATGCCGGAGTGGTCTGAGTGAATCAGTTTCAAAACAAGGAACTCGTGGAACTGGCAGCGGGGGTCCGGCTGCTGGCCCTTGATGTAGATGGTGTGCTGACTGACGGGCGCCTTTATTTCGATCAGGAGGGCAATGAGCTGAAGGCGTTCTATACCCGTGATGGCCTGGGTCTCAAGGCATTGCAGAAATTTGGCATCACGCTGGCCATCATTACCGGCAGAAAGTCCCGCATCGTTTCTGATCGTGCTGCACAACTGGGCATCACGCATGTCTACCAGGGGCGCGACGACAAGCTGAACGCACTTGCAGAACTGGTGTCCGAATCAGGGATTGCGGAGCAACAAATCTGTTATGCCGGTGACGACTGGATCGATCTTCCTGTTTTGACCCGTGTTGGGTTTTCAGTTGCTCCGGCGGATGCTGCGTTAATCGTGCGCGAGAAAGTCCACTGGGTCACCGAAGCTACCGGCGGCAATGGTGCTGTCAGGGAATTGTGTGAACTCATACTTCATGCCCAGGGGTACGACAAGCAGTTGGAACAGACGATACTGAGTTAAGACCTGATGAATCGCTATATCAGCCGACCTGCTACCCGACGCGGAATCGTCATTGCTGGAATCATCGCGATGATCACGGTGATTGCGACACGCGACATCAAGCAGGATCTTCAACCCAGGCTGCAGGAAGTCGATACCCGTCTTAATTATGCGTTGTTTGATTTTAAGGGCCAGATCCTTGACGAACAGGGGCAACTGGCAATGACCATCGAAGCGCCTGTTTTAAGAAACAACGCCACCAGTGGTATCGGTGCAGTTACCAGACCCGAGGTTTATGTCAGGGAAAACGGCAATCAGTGGAGAATGCGGGCCAGCACGGCGGTAATTTCAGCGGATCGCCAATTCGTATCGTTGGCTGGCGATGTGAGCATTGTCCGCTACAATGCGCAGGACAGCGATGCACTTGAAATTCAAACGCGAGACCTGGTGTTAGACGTCAATTCCCGATCCGGAAATACCGATGCCCGGGTCTCCATGAAACACGCGCTTGATCAGCTTTGGGCTGATGGAATGTTTTTGGACCTTGTTAATGACCAATTCGAATTACACGATAACGTGAAGGCCATCTATGACACGCCCTGAATCCTTGCCTTTGCGGTGCATTTCCTGCGTGATAATTATAATCCTCGGGTTTTACGCGATATCCGCTGTTGCTCTGCAAAGTGATCGCCAGAAACCCCTCGAGATCAATGCTGATACTTCTGATGGAACACTGGGAGACGGCCGGGCTGAATTACGCGGAAACGTGGAAATACGCCAGGGCTCATTGGTGATCCGGGCTGATGTGGCTGAAGTCGAGAAAGTGGAAGGTCGGGTCAGGGAGGTCATCCTGACAGGCACACCAGCGCTGCTTGAACAGGAAATCGAACAGCAGGGTCAGGTTCAGGCCAGTGCTGAACGGATCGAGTACAAGGTGGCTACCGGGCTGGTGACGCTGACCGGCAGTGCTGACGTTAAGCACCCCCAATACAAAGTCAGCGGTGATGTTCTGAACTATGACCTCAACGCCCAGCATTTCCAGGGCAGCGGCGAGCAGGAGAACGGTCGGATCAGGATTGAACTTGATCCGGAAGTCATTGAAGACGGTTCACAGACACAGGATCCACCCGTTGCCGAACCTGGCAGTGACCCTGGCACCGATTCAGGATCTGAATCTGGCGCTGAATCAGAAAACCCCTGAAATGCTCCGCGCTGAAAATCTGCAAAAAACGTATGGGAAGCGTCTTGTTGTGCAAGACGTCAGTATGCAGGTCGAACCCGGAAAAGTGGTTGGCCTTCTTGGTCCAAACGGTGCCGGAAAAACCACCTGTTTCTATATGATCGTCGGACTGGTTGCCGCAGATGAAGGCCATATTTTCGTTGACGAATCCGATATCACCCATGAGCCGGTAAACATCCGCTCCGGAATGGGTGTCGGGTATCTGCCGCAGGACGCCTCTATTTTTCGCAAACTCACCGTGGCCGACAACATCGAGGCCATTCTTGAGATGCGCCCGGATCTGGACGTTTCAGGCAGAGAAGAACGTTTGCAGCAACTTATGGAGGACCTGGGTATCAGCCACATCGCCGACCAGAAAGGAATCAGCCTTTCAGGCGGGGAAAGACGACGCGCGGAAATAGCCCGGGCGCTGGCGGCTGAGCCCCGGTTTATGCTCCTCGATGAGCCATTTGCCGGAATTGACCCGATTTCAGTGGTTGAGATTCAGCGAATTGTTGAGCATCTGACAGAACGCAAAATAGGCGTCCTGATTACCGATCACAACGTGCGTGAGACCCTTGGCATCTGCCATCACGCGTATATCCTCAACGATGGCAAAGTTTTGGCTGAGGGTAAGCCGGAGGACATCCTGAGCAATGACGAGGTCAGAAATGTCTACCTCGGACGGGAATTCAGCCTCTGATTCCGGGAACACGCTACAATGTGCTCAGTGATCAATACGGCAGGATGCCAGGTTAGCAAGGAATATGGCTGAACAATCACTCCAACTCAGGCTCACCCAAAAGCTGGCCCTCTCGCCTCAGTTGCAACAGGCGATCAGGCTGCTACAACTCAATCGAATCGAACTGCGCGAGTATATCCAGGAGGTTCTTGATGAGAACCCGATCCTGGAACGTGACGAGTCGGAAGGCAGCCAGGATGATCCTGAAGGTAATGAAGCATCCGATACTTCAGAAACTGATTCGATTGACGAATTTGACCAGTGGGACGAGGAAGTTTCCGAATATGATTCGTGGACAGAGTCCGAGGGCGGGTTCGAGCCTTCAACGGAAATGCAGATTCCGGACCCTGACGAAGACTCTCTTAACGAACACCTGTTGTGGCAGATCAATCTCGGAAGATTCAGCGAAACGGATGCTGCAATAGCAACTGCAATTGTCTTTGCTCTTGACGAAGACGGCTTTTTGCCTGATACAGTCGAAGAAATCCGATCGAGCCTTGCGCCTGAACTTCTGGTCAGCCCGGAAGAGGTCACGGCTGTCCTTCACCGGGTTCAGCGAATGGAGCCCATCGGTGTGGCCAGTCGCGATGCCGGGGAATGTATTCGAGTCCAATTGCAGGCACTGCCGGGGGACACGCCCGGGCGCGATCTGGCTTTGAGAATTTCCCGTGATTTTCTCGACCTGGTTGCAGACCACGAGACAGAGGCCTTAAGGAAGCAGACCCGCTCCAGTGAAGAAGCCCTCAAGTGCGCACTGGATCTGGTTCACTCGCTGGAGCCCAGGCCGGGCGCAAGATTTGATAACCGACGCGATGAATATCTCGTCCCTGATGTGTATGTTACCCATAACGAGGGCGAGTGGCGGGTCAGTCTGAGCCCGGATAATGATCCTGGCCTCAAGCTCAATCGCTATTACATCAGCTTGCTGCGCAAGTCTGGCGGAAAGGACGCCGAGTACCTGCGCGGTCGGTTACAGGAAGCTCGCTGGTTGCTGGCAAGTCTTGAGCTTCGCAATCGCACCCTTATTTCTGTCGCCCAGTGCATTGTCGAGCTTCAGGAAGACTTTCTGGAACATGGCGACCTGGCCATGCGACCCCTTATTCTCAAGGATGTTTCTGAAGCCGTCGGCGTGCATGAATCGACAGTCTCCAGGGCAACCACCAGGAAATATATGCTGACCCCGCGCGGCATTTATGAAATGAAATACTTCTTTTCAAGCCATGTGCATACCGACCATGGAGATCCGGTCAGTGCCATTGCCGTCAAGGCACGGCTACAAATCCTGCTCCAGAATGAACCACACGAAAAACCTCTGAGTGATCAGGATCTGTCAGATTTATTGCGGCAAACGGGCATCCGCGCAGCGAGGCGCACGGTTGCGAAATACCGGGAATCGCTGGGAATCGGCTCATCTACCGAACGTCGTCGTCAATATCGCCGCCAGAAGTCTATCGAGGCATCACAGTCGTTGAATTGAAATCGCTTTGACTGCATATTCCAGAAGTATAAGATTAGAGTCAGGGTCATTACCTGCCCTGATGTTTGTACCAACCAAGGAGAGCCTGATGCAAATAAACATCACCGGTCACCACATTGATGTTACCCCTGCCCTGCGCGACTACGTAAACGAAAAAATGAAACGCATCTCCCGCCATTTCGACAGTGTGATTTCAACCAATGTCATCCTGAAAATCGAAAGTCGCGCCCATGAAGCAGAAGCAACCGTCAAGGCACCCAGGCGCTCCTTGTTTGCCAATCACTCCGCAGATGATATGTATGCCGCAATCGACGGGCTCGTTGATAAGCTTGATCGTCAGGTCAGGCGATACAAGGACAAGCTGACAGACCATCATGGGGCCTCTCATGCAGAAAGGACTTCGTCACTGAGCGAGACATGAACTAAAATCAGGTGACCACTTACAGGATTCGGAGTACAATCCGCATGCGCTACCTTGCACCCTAAACCAAAACCGACCGTCAGCCCTAACAATCATGATAATCGCCGACCTGCTGAGTCCGGAAAGGATTCAATTCGATGTACACAGCAGCAGCAAGAAAAGGCTGCTGGAGTTGATTAGTGAGCAGTTGGCGAGCAATAGTGAAACCCTGTCCCAACGCGAAATATTTGAAAGCCTGTGTGCACGGGAACGCCTCGGAAGCACCGGGCTGGGCAAGGGTGTTGCTATTCCGCACGGGCGGGTTAAGGGCGCTGACACGGTTGAAGCTTCCTTTATCAGGTTGAAGAAGCCACTTCCCTATGACGCCATTGATGGTGAGCCGGTTGATCTGCTGTTTGCCATGACTGTCCCCGAACAGTGCAACCAGGACCACCTCAAACTGCTGGCTCAATTGGCTGAACTATTCAGCGACCCACAACTGTTGTCCAGGCTTCGGGAGGCTGAGAACTCCGGGACAATGCTGCAGTTGCTTTCCGACACGGAACACTGAAATACTGTCAGCGTGGCCCGCTCGCTGACAGCCAGTAAACTTTACGATGAATTGCAGGACCGTTTGGGCCTGCAATGGATTGTTGGGTCAGGAAAAGGCAAGGAGCGATCTGTTTCCGATCAGGATCTTACAGCCAGGCCTGCACTCGCAGGTTATCTCAACCTGATCCATCCCAACAAGGTCCAGATTCTCGGCAATGAAGAGCTTCAGTACCTCAACGAGTTGTCTGCCAAACAACGCCAAAAAACCCTGAACCGTATTCTAAGGCACGACCCGCTGGCCATCGTTCTTGGTGATGGCCTGGAACCACCGCAAGAACTGATAGCACTCTCAGGAGAGCTGGATGTACCCATCCTGGTTTCCAGACTTCCGTCCTGGGAACTGGTCAATCTTTTGCAGTACTACATATCAAAGAACCTGGCCCGGCACACATCCCTGCACGGGGTGTTTATGGAAGTCTTCACCATTGGCGTCCTGATCACCGGCGACTCCGGCTGCGGAAAGAGTGAACTGGCGCTGGAGCTACTCAATCGCGGCCATCGTCTGATCGCGGACGATGCACCTGAATTCACCCAGATCTCTCCGGAGATGATTGACGGAACCTGCCCTGAGGCGCTGCAGGACTGCCTGGAGGTTCGTGGCCTTGGCATACTGAACATAAGACGTATGTTTGGAGATGCAGCCATAAAGACAAACAAGTTTCTTCGCCTGATTGTGCATCTCAGGGTCCCACAGGCGGGTCAGGCAGACATCAGTGATCGCCTGCACGGTGATACAACACAGGTACCGGTTCTGGATCTCGAAATCCCCCGTATCACGCTTCCGGTTCTGGCAGGACGCAACCTGGCAGTGATGGCGGAGGCAGCGGTCCGTGATTTCATGCTGAAAATGAAAGGCTATGATGCAGCGGACGCCTTTGTGGAACGTCATTCCAGAATCCTGAACAGGGACGCCAATTCATGGGAAAGCTGACCACCAGCCATCTGATTCTGGTCAGCGGACTGTCCGGCAGTGGCAAGTCTACTGCGCTGGGCGCCCTGGAGGATCTTGGCTATTACTGTGCGGATAACCTTCCGGCGACCCTGCTGGCAGAATTTGCAAACCATGTCAGGTCAGACCCCGATCTTTACCGCAGAGTTGCTCTTGGCGTCGATGCCCGATCACATGGCCCGGCACTCGCAGGCATTCCTGGATGGATGGATTCCCTGATCTCCGAAGGCGTGAACTGTGAAATGGTTTTCCTGACCGCAGAACCCAGCGTTCTGCTGCAGAGATTCAGTGAAACCCGCCGAAGGCACCCGCTGACAACGGACACAGACTCACTTCCGGCTGCCATAGCAAAGGAACAAACCTTGCTTGAGACACTCAGGAAGCGTTCTGACTGGGTCATGAATACCAGCCAGACCAACATTCACCAGTTGCGTCGACAGATCTGGAAATGGGCTGGCGAACAGGGTGATGACATGACCCTGGTGCTTCAGTCTTTTGCCTTCAAACTTGGCGTTCCCCAGGATGCAGATTTTTTGTTTGATGCCAGATGCCTTCCGAACCCGCACTGGGAAGAGGAACTGCGCCCACAGACCGGCCAGGACCCGGGGGTAAAACAATGGCTGGAAAAAGACCAGGTGGTTGAGCAGATGTATCGCGATATCCGCGCTTTCCTCAGTGAATGGTTGCCCCGTTTTGAAAATGCCCAGAGAAGCTATGTCACCGTGGGAATTGGGTGCACAGGCGGCCGACATCGTTCTGTCTACCTTGTTGAACGCTTGCGTCATTCGTTTTCAGCAGACTACTCGCAGGTTGTCATCAACCATCGGGACCTGCCCTCATGAGCGTGGGACTGGTCATCGTGACACATGGGAGCATTGGCGAATCACTGGTCAGAGCCGCTGAATTTATTCTGGATACATCGCTTGAGGATATCCAGTGCGTTGAAGTGACCCAGATAGGTGCGGAATTGCCGGACACCGGAACCATCCGTGATTGTCTTGTGGCAGCTGAAAACGGGCAAGGGGTCCTCGTGCTTACCGATCTGGCCTGCGCCAGCCCCAGCAACTTTGTTGAACAACTTGTTCAGGAGGGCAGTGAGCAATTCGATGGTCTGGTGGTGAGCGGGGTTAATCTGCCGATGTTGCTTCGCACCTGGAATTACCGGGATGAAACACTGGGTTCACTGGCTCTCAGAGCCAGCGAGGGAGGTCAAATGGGAATTGGAATTCGCAATCCGTGAAAGAGATCAAAGCAACAATTGTTAACCGTCTTGGCCTGCATGCAAGGGCAGCAACGCAACTGGTCAACTGTGCCTCTGCATTTTCATCCGGAATCTGGATCAGTTACGGAGATCGTCGTGTCAATGCAAAATCCATCATGGGTGTTCTGACGCTGGCGGCCACGGTGGACTCGGTGGTGGTGATTCAGGCTGAAGGAAGCGACGCTGATGAGGCACTCGCCGCGATTGATCAGCTGATCCGGGACAGGTTCAATGAAGAGGCCTGAGATCTGTCCTGATTCCCTGGACGGGTCATGACTCTTGCACTGACAGGACATGCCGGCGCTGAGGGAATAGCAATTGGTCGCGTACACCTTGCAGAACGCAGCGAGGCCGAAATTGGCGAATACCGTATTCATACGGATGAAGTTCACGAAGAAATTGAACGATTCCAGCAGGCCATTGGCGCCGCCAGCGAGCAACTGAATTCACTTGGAAAACAATTTGGGCCGGACTCAGGCGTCACCGCAAGTGAAATTATTTCAACGCATGTTGCACTGCTTCGCGACGAAACATTCCACCACTCAATTGAATCCAGGATCCGTGAGGAATTGTGCAATGCTGAATGGGCTCTGCAGGCGCAGCTGGAGCAGATACTGGCCGAGTTCCGTCAAATCAACGATCCCTACATCCGTTCTCGTGGCGAGGATGTCGCCCATGTGGTCAGCCTGGTCCAGCATGCTCTCAGCGAAAAGGCTGCCTCCCCGCAGCTCGACAGCATTCCTGACAGGCTGGCAGATACCCTGGTTGTAGCCTCGGACCTGACCCCGGGAGAACTGGCTGCGCTTCACCAGCGGGGTGTTGCCGGCATCATCACCGAACACGGAAGCGCATACAGTCACACAGCCATCATGGCTGGCAGCCTGGATATTCCCGCGGTACTTGGGGTGCGCCTGGCAAGGGATCTTTTGCAGGAAGGCGAAAACCTGGTGATCGATGGCCGCATGGGGCTGGTTTACGCAAACCCCAACAAGGCACTTCTTGCGCATTATCGAGACGCACAACGCAGATCAGCCCGTAAGCGCAGGGCACTTCAATCGGTTCGGGAACTTCCAACAGTCACCCTTGACGGTGTTGAAGTTTCGCTGCAAACCAATGCTGAACGAATCGATGAAATTCAGCTGGCCATCCAGGCCGGTGCCGAATGTGTCGGACTTTACCGGACTGAGTTCCTGTTCCTGGGCTCCGAGGTGCCAGGAGAGGAAGAACAGTTTGAAGCTTACAGTGGAGCACTGAAGGTACTGGAAGGACGAGCCCTGACCATTCGAACGCTGGATCTGGGCGCTGACAAGACACTACAAAAGCAATCGCCAATCAGTATGCCTTCTGCACCCAACCCTGCTCTCGGCCTCAGGGCGATTCGCTTTTGTCTGCGTGACACAGAAATGTTCAAAACCCAGTTGCGCGCAATTTTACGGACCAGTGCAATTGGTCCTGTTCGGTGCCTGATACCGATGCTGACGAGCGTCCACGAGGTTCGCATGGTCAAATCCCTGATCGAGGAAGCAAGCCAGGAGCTAAGAGACCGTGGCCTGACCTACGACAAGGACATGCCTCTGGGCGGCATGATTGAAGTCCCGGCAGCTGCACTATCGGCAGCAGACCTGGCCCTGCACCTGGACTTCCTGTCAGTCGGTACCAACGACCTGCTTCAATACACTCTGGCTGCCGATCGTGTGGACGAGCAGGTGGCACACCTCTATGACCCGCAACACCCCGGCGTTCTGAGGCTTTTGCAAATCGTTGTCGATGCCGGCATACAGCGCAACATCCCGGTTGCGGTGTGTGGAGAGATTGGCGGCAATGTGCGTTACATACCGTTGCTGCTCGCTCTGGGACTGAGAGAATTCAGCATGCATGCAAACCGATTGCTTGAAGTTAAACAGGTGGTCACCCGAACCCATGTGGAAGATGCGCGAAAAGTGCTCGAGCAGTGGCAAGAAGGTCAATCAGAAGCCTATGACCTGGACGTGCTTAAAATGATCGACGCCTCTCAGCAGAAGCACTGATTACAATCGACATGCTGAAAGTGGCTGGGTATTCCTAACGCCCGTGTAACGGCCCTACAGGCGGTCATAAAGGCCGGAACAGCAGCCCTGCGAGAATGACAAAGGCAGGTACAGCAGCCCTGCGGGCTGCAGACGAATGCAACCTGTAGCCGCTCTTAGAACGGCCGACAACAGCTGCCTCCTGGCGGTTGTCTTCCTCAGTACTTCCATGTACTTCGGGCATTCGTCTTCCTTCGCCTATCCGTGGCCTTTGGACAGACTAAAAAGGCAGGTACAGCGCCCCAAAGGGCCGCCGACGAATGCTTCCTCCTGGCATTCGTCTTCCTCAGTACGTCCATGTACTTCGGGACGCGTATAATACGCCAGTCCCGAAAGGCGGCAATGCGGTCAGCACTTAACAACGGGGAAAAGCAATGGTCGATCAGAACCACGAAGACAAAACGGCTGTTCGGTTAGAGCGACTCTCCGAGGCGCTGGACTCGGGTGTCCAGCAAAAAGTCAAAAGCCTGATCGAAAACCTCTCGGGTCCCGAAATCGGAGACCTTCTGGAGTCACTACCAAAGGCAAAGCGACTCGCAGTCTGGGAACTGACCGATCCCGAACTGGACGGCGACATTCTTGTTGAAGTAGGTGACGAGGTTCGTGCCGGCCTGATCAGGGGGATGACTGAAGAACAACTGGTCAATGCGGTTGGGGATCTCGAGCTGGATGATCTGGCCGACATTCTTGACGACCTGCCCGACACGGTCACCAGCGAAGTCCTCAGATCCATGGACCGGCTGGACCGGGAGCGCCTTGAAACCGTTCTGTCTTATCCGGAGGATTCAGCCGGCGGACTGATGGACCCGAATGTCATGACCATCCGCCGCGACGTTTCGCTTGATGTTGTTTTGCGATACCTGCGTTCCCGGCATGACCTTCGCGATGACATTTTTGATCGCCTCTACGTGGTGGATCGTGCCGGCAAATACAGAGGCGCACTCAGGGTTCGTGACCTTCTGACCAATGACCCGGCCACCATGGTGGCGGAGCTGATGGACACGGAAGCCAAGCCCATTGATGTCAACATGACTTCCCGCCAGGTGGCAATGGAATTTGAGCATCACGATCTTTTGTCAGCGCCTGTGACCACGGATGATGACTTCCTGGTCGGGAGAATTACCGTTGATGATGTTGTTGATGTCATCCGCGACGAGGTTGAACATTCCATTCTCACCGTCGCCGGACTTGACGAAGAAGACGATATGTTCGCACCGGTGCTCCAGGCTGCCCGAAAGCGATGGATCTGGCTTGGTGTCAACCTGATTACCGCATTGCTGGCGGCTTTCGTGCTTTATGCTTTCGAGCCCACGCTTGATCAGATCGTGGCCACCGCTGTGTTGTTTCCGGTGGTGATGAGCATGGGCGGCATCGCGGGCACGCAGACACTCACACTGATGATTCGCGGAATGGCCACCGGCCAGGTGAGTGCGGGTAACGCCGCCTGGATGATGCGCAAGGAATTGGCAGTGGGGTTACTCAACGGCCTGGTTTTCAGTGTCATCCTGGCCGTGATAGCGTTCTATTGGTACGCCGATATTGGTCTTGGTCTGGTCATGGCAGCTGCCATCCTGGTCAATCTGATAGCGGGAGCGTTTGCAGGGGCAATAATCCCGGTCATTCTGAAACGTTTGTCGATTGATCCCGCACTTGCCGGCGGCGTTGTACTGACCACTGTCACCGATGTAGTCGGCATCCTCGCTTTTATCGGGCTGGCGTCCTACGTCCTGCTATCCGGGTAGTTGCCGACGGCCATGAAGATTCTGTTGGTTTCCCAGGAGCGTCCTCTGGATGAAGAGGAGGTTGTCAGTGGAAATGCGGTCAGAACTCGCCAGTTAACTGACGCAATCACGGGTGCCGGGCACGAAATCATGAATGCCTGGTTGTGTCGGGGAAAAGGTTCACGCAACAGGAATTGCGAATTCCGCAATGGTGACCAACTGCAGTCTGTCATCAACCGGACCGAACCGGACGTCATTCTGGTGACTTACTGGGAACTGGTCTCACTGCTGCCTTATGAGCCCGGCATTCCGGTTGCACTGGATTTTGTGGCGCCAAGGCCACTTGAAGAACTTTTTGAGTCAACAACAACGGTACGGCAGAGTTTAAGGCTTCTGCGAAATGCCCTGGGTCGCTGCGACCTGGTCATGGTGGGCAACGAGCTGCAACGTCATCTTCTTATCTACAACCTGATCGAGGCGGGCATTGATCTTCGAGACCAGTTGCCAGTCATTTCGGTACCGCTTGGTTCACATCCAATCGAACGTGAGTATCCGGACCCCGCATTGAACGGGTGGACACTGGTCACCGGCGGCGTCGACTGGCCCTGGCGCCGGAGTTCCAGGTGGAATGAAAAGTTATCGGCAGCGATCGGGCCGTCGAATTCGCGATTGGTCATTTTCGGGGGGAGCTATCGCTGGCATCAGTCGGACACAGGTCAAACCGAAGCGACCGGCCGGAATTCCGAAGGGGAACATGGGGTTGATCATCGGCAACTGGAGACTTACAGCAACTTCAGTCGTTTTCTCGCTACCGAGGCACATATTGGTGTGGAGCTGGCTGACCAGAACATCGAGCGCACTTACAGCCAATCATTTCGTTCGCTTGAATTCCTGCGTCACGGCCTGCCATTAATCTGCAACAGTTATCTTCCGATCGCCGGGCTGATCGGGAAAAATGACGCGGGCTGGCTTGTTGATGACCCTGATCAGATTGACGCTTTAATCGAACACATCAGGAGTCACCCGGAAGAATGGCGGCAGAAATCTGATAACGCACGCAACCTTGTGGTTTCAGACTTGAGCCCTGCGAGTACTGCAAAACAATTACTGGACTGGCTTGAAAACCCCAAACGAGCAGACAGGCTCAGTTTCACGGAAACTACAGATAATCATCCGCCCGTTTTGGGCGTTCCGCCCTTGCGAACCCGCATCGCACGACAATGGCGCCTGGTTCGAAAATTCTTTCTGCCCCGAATCCTGGGACTGGGCAGGTCAAAGGAAAAGCAATCGGGCAAGGGTGTCATCATCGTCACGCGAGGAGACCTGTTTCCTGCCGACCATGGCGCTGCAGTTCGAACCATTGAGACCGCCAGGGCGCTTGCCGGAGCCGGGTTGAGAGTCGGGCTGGTCACCGACAACAAAAAGCACTGGTACCGGTTCAAGGGCAACGAAATCACAACCAGACGTTTTCCCTGGTGGTCCCGATTCCTGAGCCTTCCCGGACCAGTGACCAGGCTGCTGCATCACAGTAAAGAGATTCCTCACAGCGACAGCTTTCTGTACCTGCCTCTCAGCGATGGAAGCTGGTTCTGGCGTATTTTGCTTGCAAACAAGGAGATACGGGCTGATATTTTGCAGGCAGAATTTCCAGCCTATGCTGCTCCCTGTCTTGAAGCTGCACAGGCCCTCGGCTGCGGCGTTGTACTGGTAGAGCACAACATTGAATACCAGCGCATGCGGTCGCAGGTGGCTGAACTCAGCGACCTGCAATTTGAAAATCTTCGCGCCATTGAGCTCGACTTATGCCGCAGGGTTGATGCTGTGGTTTGTGTTTCCGACAACGACCGGCGGCAACTGGAAAAAGATGGAGTCAACCCGGACAGGCTCCACACGATTCCCCATGGCGTGGATCTGGCAATGGGTGAACAATCACCTGAGCCGTCAGTTCGTAAACAATTCGATATTGATCAGGATTCACCTTTGCTGGTATTTCATGGCACTTACTCTTACCCACCCAATCGCGAAGTGCTTGGGGTTTTTGCCAATATCATTATTCCCGGCCTGGAAGAGATGGGCATCAACGTTCACCTGCTGGCTATTGGCAAAGACGCGCCTTCCACCCCTCCCCATGACAGAATTCACTTTCCCGGAAGTGTTCCGAGCGTGGGGCCATGGCTAAGAGCTGCAGACATCGCCGTGGTTCCGTTGACTGACGGTGGCGGCACCCGGATGAAAATCCTTGACTATTTCGCAGCTGGCTTGCCCGTGGTGAGTACCAGCAAGGGTATAGAAGGTATACCCGTACGCAACGGGCATGAAGCCGTGATTGTTGATGACTGGCCGGTTCTGATTCAGTCCGTCGCGCAGCTGATCACCGACGGAAAAACTGCCGAAGGCCTTGCCCGAAACGGCCGTTCTTTTGCCGAAGGGCTGAGCTGGGACGCAATAGGGCAGCGGTATCTGAAGGTTTTTACATCCATTGGGCGATGACTTGCCTGCTGAGTGGCCTGCTTACTGGTCTGCCGACTTTTTGGCCACGTTGTCTCGAATATACAGCGGTTGCGCGCCGTGGGCAGGAAGTGGCTCGTGATCAACCAGCCATTCAGTTGCTAGGGTAAGAACGTCAACCGCACAAGGCCACTGATCCGGAAAAACCGCATCAAACTCCGATGATATGGCGCGCAATGCATCGTAACGTTGGAAGCCGTTTCCTGCGGCGATGACATTCGATTTGTCCGGAATAATAATCGAACCCGGATCACCAACCGCTTCAATATCGGTCAAAACGGGCGACCCCGACTCACCAACCCTGAAGCAGGCGTGGAATACCTCCTCCATTCGGGCATCCATCGCAACCACGACCATTGTGCCCTCAGGCGCGTCATGTGCTTTGGCAGCGCCCCTGGCAACAGCCGCTAATGATGAGACCGGTACGACGCCGAGTTCGGACCCCCAGGCCAATCCCTGAACGACGCCAATTCCGATTCGCAAACTTGTAAAACTGCCCGGCCCGCGCCCGAATGCGATCGCATCGAGTTGAGAAAGTGAAACAGAAGCCTCGGCCAGCAACTCGCTCACGGACGGAAGCAACAATTCTGCGTGCCGACGTGGTTCGTGATATGACCTCTGCAGCACTTCTCCATCAAAACCGAGCGCCACAGAACAGGCTTCAGATGAGGTCTCGATTGCGAGCAACCTACTCATTGAAAAAAGCCACGACTTCCCTTCGTTCTTCAACTTTCTTCATGGGTGGCAGACTGTCCAGAAACACCCGTCCATAGGAACGGCTCACGATCCTCGGATCGCATATCGCTAACACGCCGCGATCATTGACATCGCGAATCAGCCGCCCTGCCCCCTGTTTCAGAGAAATAACTGCCTGCGGCAGGTAAAACTTCATAAACGGATTGATCCCTTCTGAACGCAGCAATTCGCTGCGTGCAGACATGACCGGGTCATCCGGAGCCGCGAACGGAAGTTTGTCGATAACCACCAGAGAAAGGGCTTCCCCGATTACATCCACGCCCTCCCAGAAGCTCGCCGAACCCAGTAAAACGCCATTTCCTGATTCGCGAAACTGCTCCAACAGAAGACTGCGGGGGGCTTCTCCCTGTACAAACAACTGAAAATCCGCATTTTCGCGCATCCATTCTGCACCGCGTTGCAACGCCCGATGAGAAGTAAACAGCAAAAATGCACGGCCTTTGCTGGCTTCAAGTACAGGCAACACTTCCTCGAGCAGGGAAGGAACGAACTCGGGATCACGTGGCTCCGGCAACCCCTGGGGCAGCCACAAAAGCGCATTGTTCTGATAGTCGAAAGGAGAATCCAGTTTCAGCGTGCTCGCCTGGGTTAACCCCATCTGCCGCACAAAGTGATCGAAAGCATCATCAACAGTCAGGGTGGCAGAAGTGAATAGCCAGGAGGCATCCAGGCTGTCACGAAACTCCGTAAATGAGGTTGCCAATTGCAATGGCGTGATGACGAGGGCGAAACCCTTCCCTCTTCGTTCAAACCAGCGAACCTCGTCTGAAGTGGCATGACTGTCAAATCGGTCGAGCACCAATCTCAGATCATTGGCTCGCTCAATGCAGGTGTCCATTCCCCTGCTGCTTCCCTGCAGGGTGTCCACCGTTTCGCACAAGTCGACAATGGCTTCATCCAGGTGCCTCAGGCACTCACAAACCGAATCGTTGCCTACAAACTGAGCCCATGATCCACGTTCCGGCAGGTATTCCGCGACACTAGCCTGGAGCGCTTCCAGGGCACGTTTGCACGCATCAAGCGGCTCTTTCAGCACGCCCAATGCACCCGAAACTTCAGCGGTTTCGGCCTTCAGGTCCCGGCACAGTTCACTGACCTGACGAGCGGAAATCGTGACACTGAAAAACTGTGAAGCGGTCGCAGGTGCCTGGTGAGCCTCGTCAACAATGAACGCGCCTGCTCCGGGCAAAACTTCGCCAAACCCGCTTTGCTTTAGCGCCATGTCAGCAAAAAGCAGGTGATGGTTAACCACCACCACATCCGCGTCCTGGGCCTTGCGTCGCGCCCTGGCCACCCAGCAGGATTCAAATTCAGGACATTCGCTTCCCAGGCAGTTATCGACACTGGAAGTGACCAGTGGCATCAGGCCGCTTTCCTGGCTCACCACGGATGAAAGGGAAAGATCACCATCTTTCGTCCTTGCTGACCAGTCACGCAAGGCGTCCAGCTCAGCAACCGCATCCCGGCTGGGAAGTCGACCATCTTCATGCGCCCTGTTCATTCGATAAATGCACAGGTAATTGGCCCTGCCTTTCAGAAGTGCCACTTCGACATCGACACCAAGGGCTTGCCGAACCAATGGAAGATCACGAAAAAACAACTGGTCCTGGAGTGTTTTTGTGCCGGTTGATACGATCACACGCTGCCCGCTGAGCAGCGCCGGCACGAGGTAGGCGAGCGTCTTGCCAATACCGGTTCCGGCTTCTACTACCAGGTCGCGCTGATTTCCAATAGCCGCTTCAACCTCGTTGGCCATATCGATCTGTGCCTGCCTGGGGGCGAAACTCTCCAGGCATTCTTCAAATGCCCCGCCTGCATCCAGCAGGTAGCCACAACCCTTCGTTTCAGTAACCGGACTCTGATCGGACATGCTGTTCAGGAATGGTCCCGTGTTTGGCGCTGAGAAATATTCATCACAACTTTTCGGGACGCGTACTCATACATTGCCCCGCTCGTTGCTCAGCCTCACGTGAACCACCGCTGTCACCCAGGCGTTCACGCGCCAGGCTTATGGTCCGCCAGTTGCGCGCACAGATTTCGCCCACACGCGACCCTGAATCATAGGAACGTACGGCAAAGTTCAGTGCCTGCTCATAGTCTTTCTGCTGAAGCTGCACTTCCGCCATTTGCTGCAGCAATTCAGGATCATGCGGCTGAATTCGCAGGGCCCGTTCTAGAAGTACAGTGGCATCGTCGTAACGTCCCTGGTCTTCAGCATCACCTGCCTGGGCCAGAAGCTCAATCACGGCCGGGTTCTGCAATGGGCGCACCTGTACTCCGGCACTGTCCTTCTGGGCGGGTTGACGAACCTCCTCTTCAACCTCATCGCGATCTTCCACTGGTGCCGGTGGCGTCGCAGCACATGAAGCCAGTAACAGCGTCACCAGCAGGGTGCTGACCAGTTTCAGTATTTCAGTCCTTTTTCTTTCCAAACCATTTTCTCCAGAAAGACTCATCTTTTTGTTCAACCCTGGCAGCCAGACATGGGGTCATCACCTGTGGTTCCGAACCATCCACAAATGGCAATTGCGTCGCACCACCGCATGCTTCATCGGAAATTGCACCGCTGACATCATCGACCCATGCCCAATGTGCACCGTCCGGCAACCGCAAATCCACAGGCTCTACTGGTATTTCGCTGAACAGCCCGGCCCACAGCCGCATGGCCGCATTGCTTCCCGTGACGCCCGCAGGCCGGTTATCGTCCTCGCCAACCCAGGTAACAGCAAGGCGGTTGCGAGTATAGCCGACGAACCAGCTGTCCCTGCGATCATTCGTGGTGCCGGTCTTGCCGGCAATGCTGGCATTGTTGTTCAGCATTCCCGGTAAAGAACGTGCTGTTCCGTCTGTGACAACCCGCGTCAGCGCATAATTCAATACCGCAATGGCCTCACGATGCGGCTGGGGCATCAGGCGCAAAGGATAGCGGGTCAGTTCAGCGCCCTGCGGCGTCTCCACCGCCACCACGGCTCTGAGCGGCACGCTGTAGCCATTGGCTGCCAACGGCTGATAGAGCTGAGCCACTTCCAGTGGAGTCAGCTCTACTGCTCCAAGAAAAACCGAGGGCACCGCTTCGATTTCAGCCCGCACACCCAGCTGCTCAATACGATGCAGCAGTGACGTCACGCCAATGTCCAGCCCAAGCCGAACAGTTGCCTGGTTGTATGACTGGGCCAATGCCTGCATCAGGGACACCTCGCCGTGAGACTTGTTGTCATAATTGGATGGCGACCACTCCTTGCCATTGGGCTGACGCAGCGTGATGGGCTCATCCTGCAAACGTGAGGCAAGGTTATATTCGGATTCATGTTCAAGTGCCAGCAGGTAAACCAGGGGCTTGATGACCGATCCCACCTGCCGCCGTGCATCCAGGGCGCGGTTAAAGCCCGCCTGCGCCGGATTTCGTCCACCGACCACGGCCCTGATCTCGCCACTGCTGACATCAGCTACCACCATGGCGCCATCCAGCGTTTCCGACATCCCGTTTCGACCCAGCCAACCCAGACCATCAGTGACCGCATTCTGAGCAGCAGCCTGCTCCGACGGTGCAAGGGTTGTAAAAACCCTTAACCCTTCTGTTTTCAGATCATCCTCTTCAAATTCCCGTGCCAGTTGACGCCTCACCAGTTGAATGAATGCGGAATATTTTTGCCTGTTGCCTGGCGGCGCAGCGACAACGCCGAGCGGGCTGTTGAACGCTGCCTCCGCTTCAGCGGAACTGATCAGGCCGGTTTCCAACATCATCTGCAATACCGCGTTGCGGCGCGTTTTTGCCCGCTCCGGATGACGCCGCGGATTGTAGTATGAAGGACCTTTCACCATACCGATCAGCAAGGCTATCTCAGATTCACTCAGATGCTTCAGGGGCTGGTCAAAATAGAAACGACTTGCCCGGGCAAAACCATGAATGGCCGTACCACCCTGCTGCCCCAGAAATACTTCATTGATATAAGCTTCAAGAATCTGGGATTTGTCGTAATGCCACTCAAGAATCAGCGCCATCATTGCCTCGTTCGCCTTTCGAACAATGGTTTGATCTGCGGTCAGGAAGTAATTCTTGACCAGTTGCTGCGTGAGTGTGCTGCCACCCTGGATGGTCTGCCCTGCCCTGATATTGGCCCATAGCGCGCGGGCAATTCCACGAGGATCAAGACCATGGTGGTGTTTGAAATTCCTGTCCTCGACAGCCTGGAGACCTGTCACCAGCAATTCCGGCGCATTTTTGAGGCGGACCAGTGTCCTGTCTTCACGCAAAAGCGGATAGATGGAAGCGATTTCAGCCGGATCCAGCCGCACCAGGCTTAATGGCTCGGAGGAGCGTCCGTCCTGAAGGTTGCCGACACTGTTTGCCGGAACATCAACCCTGATGAGGCGGGCAGGATCTTCACCCTCAGGAAAGCGAAATGGTCGCTTGAAAATGGCAAAGCGATTTCCGTCAACAGAATACTGCCCGGGCCTGGCGGGCGATCCGGTTTTGCTGTAACCGGCAGCCCTGAGTTCAGCAGTGAGCATGGTTGGCGTAATGGCCAGCCCGGGATATAGCTCAAGTGGCCTGGCATATACCCGGCTGGGCAGATCCCATTTACGTCCCTCGAACTCCGTCCGCACCTGGTGATCAAGGTAGATCGTCCAGGGAACAAGAAGTCCAAACCCCACCCCGAACACCAACAGGGCGAAGCGAAAAATTCGCGAGGCGCGTGAAGGCTTGCGTTTGCTCCGACGCGCCGCTTTGCTGGTGGGACGATTCGTGGCACGCTTGCTGGCCGCGGCCTTACGCGACGTCTTTTTTTTCTTCCTGGAAGGGGCTTTCCTTGCCATTCAATAACTCACATCCGTTGCAGGAACTGACCTGCTTTGAGTGACATCACCCGGTGCATTGACCATAATGTCCTCGCAGAGTACCAATTCTATCCAGCCTGGTATCCATGACGCTACGCACGGAGAAGATTTCTGCTGAATTTCCATCCATATTCCGACAATTTTTTATCCGATTGGTGTCCAAATTTCCTGGAGCGATGAATCTGTTGCCATGACAATCTTGTCCAACGACCAATCGCATCCCTCGAGAGACGCAGAAAACAGTCGCGTGCAGATCGCCGTTCACAGGGTTCTGCCGGCGGCTGAACGGGCGGCTGACGGCAGTGGTTCGTTTTCTAAGACCACGCTCAAGACTCTCAAAAACCACCTTGATCGTTTTCCTGGTGAGGCGCTTTTGTTGCTGACACCTGGCCTGGACATCCGTGAAACCGAACTTGAAATGCTCAGATCGCTGGCAGCTGAGGCCCGCAGAGGGGAAGTCTACACAGCCCTGAGCAATGCGGTTGCAGACCTGAATCCTTTTGCTGACACCAACATCGAAACCATCGGTGATACTGATACCAGCGGACTGGTTTCGCTATTGGGAACCGGTGAAGTTTTCGAAGTTCACCGAATGCCTTCTCATCTGCTGTTGATTCCGGTGCCAACCCTGGAATTGCTTGCCTCGGAAATCACCAACAGGCCGGCAGAACCTGGAGACATTCTCGAAAAGCACGGGAAACTGTTACTGCATGACCGTATTTTCGTCCCGGACCCTTCCGTTCCCCTGAATGCGGCGCCTTTATTATCTTCACACGAAGAATTTCGTCCCGCTCCCTGGGGTTGCCTCAACCAGCGTATCGATGAATGGCTTCAGGATGAAACCTGGCTTAAACAATCCAGCCATGTTGTCGATGCATACCATCGAGCCTGCCTGGCTGGCGATTCCGCTGATCTGCATATTACCCATAGCTGGGGCGGGGGTGTGGCACGCTGGGTTGAGTCATTCATTGACTCAGAACCGGAACGAAATCAATTCAGACTGCAGTCGGAAGGACCCAGGTCAGGAGATGGCGCCGGGCAAAAACTTTCCCTGTATCTCGGTAACCTCTCAGAAAACGCAATTGCCAGCTGGTGGCTTGAACCCATCATATCTTCAACCGTTGCAGACCATCCTCAATACCAGGAGATCATCAGCTACATTGTGGCTCGTTATGGCATTTCCCGAGTTATTGTGTCCTCGCTGGTGGGCCACAGCCTTGATGCCCTCAGAATTGATCTTCCAACCATCGAGGTGCTGCACGATTTTTATCCTGCCTGGCCATTGCTGGACATCCACCCCCAGGGATTCCTGAACGAACAGGGCGCAGACCTCTCCGAGGCCATGGAAAAGCATGAGTTGCTACCCGACTTTCGTGGTCGAGGTTCGGATTCCTGGAAAGTGGTTGCACGGCTCTGGTGGAAAACGATCCAGGACAGGCAAGTCAGACTCGCTGCACCAAGCCAATCAGTCGCGGACCTGATGCCACGCCTGTATCCCGAATTTTCAAATCTTGTGGCCAGCGTGATTCCACACGGAATCACTGAAAACTGGACAAACGTGCACTGGCAACCCCGGCCCCGCGACGACGGAAAACTGAAACTCCTGATTCCCGGGCGCATTCAAAAAGGCAAAGGCAAGTCGCTTCTCCTCAAAGCCATCCCGGAACTCACGCAGCACGCCCGAATCTGTTTACTCGGGTGCGGGAAAGAAGGTGAAGACTTCTTTGGGCTGAACGGTGTTGACGTGGTGCTGAACTACAAACGGGAGGAATTACCAGAGATCATTGCACGAATCGCCCCGGACGTTGCAGGACTGATTTCGACCGTGCCGGAAACGTTCAGTTATATGCTCTCTGAGCTTAACGAACTGAACGTTCCCGTAATCGCCACGCGCGTAGGGAGTTTTGCAGAAAGAATTGAAGATGGCTCCGATGGCTGGCTGATCGAGCCCGATCCGGAATCCCTGGTTGAAAAAACCGCGTGGCTGGCAAAAAACCGTGATCAGCTTGACCTGATGCGTCAAAACCTTGGCAACCAGTCCAATCGCAGTGCCAGCGAAATGGTTGCGGATTATGCTCAGTTATGCGCCCCTGCCGATTCCGTCTCCGATCAGTTCATCCTCCAGATCCCCTCGCGAGGACAAACGGGTGCCCTGGCCTCCCTGTCTGCCCGCCAGCAGCGAGCCAACAGGCAACTGGCACACGATCTCGAAAACAGCCAGGCAAATGTCGAGGAAAGGACCCGCTGGGCCCGGGAGCGTGATCGGGTGCTGCAAAAAGAGCGCAAGGATGCTGCGCACTGGGTTGCACAACTGGAACGTGACCTGGCCACTCAGATCGGCGCGCTGAAGCACGAACAGGAAGCTCACAATCATACCCGTGAGTCGCTGGGAGAACTTCGCAGCCAGCATGATGCGGTCCTGGCAAGCTCATCCTGGCAGATTACAAAGCCACTGCGCGTGGCTCGCCGCCTGCTGGGCAATTTCATGCGAGCGCGCGCATGGAATCCTTTTCGCTGGCCCTTGCTGATCTCCCAGTTCACCCGGACGGTCAGCACACTGGGCTGGAAAGATGCCCTGATGCGCTTCCAGAATGCGCAACTGGTGGAAACGCCCCGTGGCATCGAGGTTTCCGATTTTGAATC